>Ga0182027_10003927_pt1 | contig 23303 bp, 15 predicted proteins | sample 712E1DmetaG_FD_121300 | JGI IMG/M metagenome (GOLD analysis project Ga0182027, IMG submission 121300) | Permafrost microbial communities from Stordalen Mire, Sweden - 712E1D metaG (Illumina Assembly) | ecosystem: Environmental > Terrestrial > Soil > Wetlands > Permafrost | place: Sweden... | reverse complement strand
GTAGTCGGAAACATGTTCTGCGAAATCTAAATCCTGTGTAATCAGCAAAACGCAAGATCTTTGTTCAGAGACAAATTCTTTCAATTTATTGCATAAAAGATTTGAAATATTAATATCAATTGCTGATGTAGGCTCATCTAAAATTAAAAGTTCAGGTTTTGCAAGAATTGCCAGGCAAATTGATATTCTTTGAGCCATTCCGCCACTGACTTCATAAGGATATAATTTGAATAATTTATTCTTACCAGGTAATAAGAAATATTCAAACACATCTTTGATTTCTTCTTCGGAAACATTCAGCATTTTGAAATAGTACTCAAATTTTTTAAGAGCATCAAAGCTGTTTACTGAATCTTGAAAAACATATTTTATCTTCTCTTTCTTTATCTGTAACATTTCGGTAATGCTTAATTCCAATAGATTTCTACCGTTAAATTCTATAATTGCATCTGTATTATAGATATTGTTGTCTAGTAATTTGGTAAGCGTATTAATTAGAGTGGATTTGCCTGAACCGTTTTTACCTAGAATAGTATAAACATTTCCTTTTTCCAATTTAAAAGAGATGTTTTGTAATATTCTTTTGGTATGATTTTCCCTAATAACATCTACAAAATTAATACTGACTGACATCATTTCATTTTTTTTTGTTAAAATTAATTATAAACATTACGATAATAATTAAGCTTTTTTGTATAAGTTTATACTTGTAAGAATTTTCTAATTCGGCGTAAGTATATATTTTGAATTATGATTATTTATTAATAAATATAATAGTTTGTGTTTAAAACATAATTTGACTAATTCCCACTAGTTTTTATTATGCATAAATAATAATTTACTATTTAGCACATAATTTCTGGATAATAACGAATCATAATTTCATTTAATAAATTTATAATGCTGTATTTATTTTTGCTGCTTTCGGATTTTACCATACAATATGATTAATGATCGTTATAATATAAAGAAAATACTTGGAACTGGCAGTAGCCAGGTTTATCTGTGTACCGATCTAAATAATCCTTCAAAAGATGTAGCAATAAAAATTCTCCCTACCGATACCAACCAAAAAGAATTAGAAACATTTAGAAACGAATATTTTCTCTTAAAGAAAATGAATCATTCCAATATAGTAAGAGTTTACGAATACGGTACGATTTTGAGAATTGAAAAAGGAGAAATGCACGGGACGGAAATTACAGAGGGTAGTAAGTATTTTACCGTGGATTATATTGAAGGAGAAACGCTTGATAAGTATGATTGCAAGGACGACTTAAATAATCTAAAAGTTATAATTGAACAAATTTGTTCCGTGCTGTATTATCTTCATCAATCGAATTACATTTATTATAACCTGAATATGGAAAATATTCTTATTCAATTTAAGCACAATTTTCCACATGTATATCTCTATGATTTTAGTTTAGCAAAATTTATACCCAATAATGAACTGTACGAAGTACAGGGTACTCCGCATTATATTGCACCGGAAATTTTACAAATAAATCAGGTAGATCATAGAGCAGATTTGTATTCATTAGGTATAATTTTTTATCATCTAATATATAATCGATTTCCTTTTGATACCACCGATGAATTAAATATTTATAAAGCCAATATCGAAAAAGTTTTTGACTTTCCGGATAAGAGTAATTATGAAAAATTAATTGATATAACTAAAAATTTACTTCACAAGTCACCAACCGATCGATATAACAATTCTTTGCAAATTTTGGAAGAACTGCAAATCCCTATTTCCAATCAGATGAAAAATAATTGGAAGCCGATAAAACATTTTTGCGGCAGGAAAAAAGAGATTTATGATATTAATTCAATTATTTACAGCAAAAATGCAAAAGAAATAGTAGCTATTAGAGGTGAAAACGGTTCCGGGAAATCTTTTTTCCTTGAAGAAATAAATTATAACCAAATTAATTCAATAGGAATCAAAATATCAGACGTTTCCCCTAATAATAGAATTTGGAATGTTCTCCTCAGAAATATTTTCTATTCTGATTTAATTTATCAAAACATTGACGACACTATCAAAAATGAAATAAGAAATTTATTGATTAATGATTCGAATGAATTAACTGAAAAATTAAAATCATTTTTCTTGAGAATTTCTCGTGAAAATAATTTTATATTACTTTTAGATGATTTCAATAGTTATGATAAGCTTTCAATAGAGATACTTAGAGAAATAATTCCAATTCTACAGGTTAACGGAATTAAAATTATTTTAACTGAAAATACCGATAAACCAATTATATCTGATTTTATACATGATTTGGTCGTATTTCATCTGAATCCTTTTACTGAAGAAGACCTGAACGAATTTATTGAAATGAGTTATTTCAAACCTTTTCCCAAATTATTATTGAAAAATATTATTGCTCATAATTCTGATTTATTGCCAGGCAACATTTCCTATTTAATCGACAACTTAATTAGTCTCGATTTCTTGCAATTCGATTATCGAAATGTAAAAATCCGTGATAGGGGTAAAAATATTGATTTTAATAAATTGAGCCATAACGAAATTTACAGGTTGAAAATAGATGAATTATCAAATGATGAATTCAATATAATAAATCTGTACGCATTATTTGATATTCATTTAGATATCAAAATTCTTTCGACATTAAGCGGATTTAATCAAGAGAAAACTGAAAATATTATCGTTTCATTAATTAAAAAGGGGATATTTTACAACGATAATATAGGATTAAATCCTCTATTCTCATCCGGTGGTTTAAGGAATTATGTTTATGATAAAATAGCTTTGAAAAAGGAAAAACATTTATTTATTGCAGAGAAAATTCTTGAGCTGATTCCTGACTTTAATAATATTGAATGCGCACGTCATTTTATAATTGCGGGAGAATATAAAAAATGTTATAAAATATTTAAAAACGAATTGTATTCCCCTGCCGCAAAATCCAATATGACCTATCAAAAAAATATACTGTCGGAACTTGTTGCTTTCCCTCTAGATAACGATGATTTGTTGGAAATAAAATATTCACTCAGCAGAGTGTTATTCGAATTAAAGGAAGTATCTGAGTGTATTAATCTCATTAATGAATTATTGAAGGAAACCTTAAATAATGATCAAGAAACAGAGCTATTAATTCAGAAAGGAATATGTTTAATTAAATTGGAAGAATACAATGAGGGAATATGTTTATTAAATTCAATATTGTCCTGTATAAAAAACGGAAATACAAAACAAAGAGTAAATATCGAAATTGCTCAGGCATACCTCGAATTAAAAAATTATTCAGCCGCTGCCAATATATGTAGAAACGTTATTAGTGAGAAACAAAATAACGATGAGAATATAGCAAATGCATACAGAATAATTGCTTTTATTGATCAAGAAGAGAAAAATAATCTTTCAGGAGCTATTTATAACTTGCAATATGCCATCAATATATATCAGAGAGCAAATCTCTCCAATTATGTTGTACTAATGGAACTAACAATTGGAGATATAATTTATATGAAAGGTAATATGATCGAAGCAGAAAAGCATTGGCAAACATCTTTTAAAATAAATGAGAGAATAGGGAATTTATCGAATGAAGCAAACATACTTTTAAAGTATGGATTATATTATTTTAATAATCAAGATTATGGAAAAGCAATTGAGCAATATCAGCGTGCGGAAAATATTTTTTCAAGTCTCGGCAACATACCTGGCCGGGGTTTTACTTTATTAAAGATAGGCGAGATTTATTTGAATATTTGTGAATATGATTTAGCCTTAAAAAATCTTGAACTCGCTAAAAATATTTTAGATAACTATGACAAAGAGAAGAATGCCGAAGTTATATTTTTATTAGGTCAATTTTATTTTTATATGAGTGATACTGAAAATTTAACGAATATTGTTAATCTTTATGAAAAGTCATTTCCCCAAAATGACTTTGTTGATAAATACAAAAACAATTTAGCATATTTAAAAATATTATTGTCATTCTGTCAAGAAAAATATTCAGATGTAATTCAAGAAATTGATGCAGTTATTAAATACTATAAAAATTATACAGATCAGGAAAGTTTTTTATATTTTGCGAAAAGCAATATACTTTTGATTAAGTCGCTAATTAATCAGAAAAATTATAATCCCGCAAAAACTTTACTAAGCGAAGCAAGTTTCCTAAAAATGTGCGATAGTAATTTAATGTTACGTGCAGAAAGGGAGTATTTATTAGGATTAATTTCAGAGAAAAATGGCGAAACTAAGCTGAAACCTGAAAACGAATATTATACCAAAGCTCTTAAATTGATCGAAAATCAAGTTATACTCGAGCTTACATGGGAAATAAATTATGCTCTTGCAATATTTTATTTTGAAAGGGGTAATTATAAAAAATTTTCGGAATATTCTTTAGTCACAAAATCGCTAATTAATTTTATTTCAAGTAAAATTAGTTCAAAATTGTTACGAAAAAAGTATTTAAATAGCTTTAGTAGAAAATCAATAATTAAAACTCTTGAAATTAACGAAAAGTTGATATAATGATTTGACAACCCCGATAAGTAATCCGCTTTAAGTTAGTAAAAGGTATATTCGAAGTTTACCCCATGTCGGATCCAGAATAAATTAGAATTTGATTAGCAAAAAAATATTATCAGATTAATACAAATTGAAATTATGAACCATAAATTCATTTAGTGATTTGTAACCAAGTGAAATATGCGGTCGATTAGTGTTACAATCTTCTCTTTAGATTTTAATTTTATGGTCTATTTCAGAACTTCTTCTCAATTAAATACAGAGTATTTATCTTCTGTCTATAATTCACACTAAAATTGAACAATAACATTGGCATATAAATTGAAGTTTTAGCAGTTAAACGGAATAATCTGTGGGGGTAATTGAAATGATTTATACAAGTTGGATAATTAATGAGGATTATCACTTCTTCATTTATGCCCCGATTTAATAATTATAGGAATTCTATCAAATTAACACATTATAAAAAATAATTAAAAAAAAAGCTAAACTTTTTGAAATAGTTTTCGATAATCAACATAAGCCCTATTGTAAATTTTATTATTACTAAAAGTTTAAAGAATATTTAACGGGACTAAAAGATGCGAACAACTAATTACGCTTTACCTACGACCTTCTCTTGCCGCTGTTTTTCCGAAAATAAGATCTACCACATAAATATTTTTATACCCTGTATTTGTAATATAATAACTCAAAGAAATTATTTTTCACGTCCATCTAATACTCATTAATATTAATTAAATAATAACGTAATAAATATTCATGAAATAATTCATTTTAAGACTATTTAGAATTAAAAACCGGATATAAATGCTAAGTACCTTTAGTGTACCCTTTAGTCTTAAACGAAGATAATTATTATTTAAGGATTTTAACATAAGGTATATAAAATGATCTTTTCAGACTTCAAAGAGAATATTGCAAATAGAAATAGAATTTTTGAAGAAGAAAATATTTATGAACTCAAAAGAAAAATAGAATTGATTCTGAATATTGGTAATAGAATTAACCGATCATTAATAGTAGATGATGTACTTAAATTAGTCCTTAAGAATGCAATTGAAATTACTAATGCGGAAAGAGGATTTATTATTTTAAAAAATAATTTCGGAACCTTAGAATTTAAATTAGGAATGAATTGTAACGGACAAATATTGCCATCGCCTTCTATCGACGATATTTGCGCTTCAATTATTGAAGAAGTTTTTTATACAAATCAATCGCGTTTCATCGAGTTTGCACAAAGTGATTATATGTCTAGCAACAGCAGAGGTCTACATAATTTAGAATTGCAAACCGTTTCGTGCTCTCCTTTAATTGCGGGCAGTAATAAAATTGGGGTTATATATGTCGACAGCAAAAGTCTGAATAAAATAAAAATTAAAGAAGTAACGAATTCATTTGAAATTTTAGCAAATCAGGCAACTATAGCAATAAACAATGCTCAATTGTACGATGAACAACATTCATCAATAAAAAAATTGGAATTTATTAACAAGGAATTGACAAAAGCCAAAGAAGACGCAGAAAGATCTACCAAACTTAAAGCTGAATTTCTCGCTCAAATGTCCCACGAAATTAGAAGTCCGTTGAATGTAATGTTAAGCTTCATCGGTTTAATTAAAGATGAGGCAAATAAGGTAATGAGTAATGAATACCTCGAATATTTTACTCTCCTTGAAAATGCCAGCGACAGAATTATTAGAACCATCGGTTTGATTCTAATTATGTCGGAATTACAAGTAGGCGGTTTCGAAACCAATCCTCAAAAACTAAATATCTATGAGGATGTTTTAAGAGATATGGTAAGCGGATATAAAAGTCTCGCAAAAAAGAAAAATTTGGAATTAGAATTAATCACAGAAACAGATCAACCGAATATATTTGCTGATATATATTGCGTTCAGCAGATTTTCCAAAATCTAATTGATAATGCAATTAAGTATACAAAATCAGGCAAAATATCAATTAGACTATATGAAAATGATAATGAAAAAATAATTGTTGAAGTCCGGGATACCGGCATTGGAATGTCGGAAGAATACCTTACACGAATATTTAATCCTTTTTCGCAAGAAGAACAAGGTTATACTAGAAAATTTGACGGCAATGGTCTGGGTCTTGCGATAGTAAAAAAATATATCGAATTGAATAATTCAGCTATAAGTGTTACCAGCAAAAAAGGAGAAGGAACATTATTTAAAACAATTTTCAACAAATATAACGAATAACTAAAAACGACTAAATAAATATTTATAAATAATAAAAGGAGAATAAATGGGATGGAAAAAGGTGTATTAATTTCAAAACAATTAACAAATTATTTTTTTCAAATAAAAGGAGCACATATGAAACGCTTATTACTTCTATCGTTAACCTCATTAATGCTGATATTCTCGGCATGTAAAAATGAAGGTCCAATAACTGGTCCGGAAATGTCAGGCAGCCAGAAAATATCCAAAGCTGAACCAAATTGGATTATTTTACCGGTAGCAGAAAATATAACTCTTAAAAAAGACGCAAGTGTAGGTCAAATGATTTACGGAAATCAGGAAACTTTACTACAAATCAATACTGGTTATGCCGGCGGCCCGCATTACTGGGTCTCAATTACTGCTAATGCAAGATTCCAGAGAAAATCATTTGTCGGTTCAAGATATATAGCAATGTCGGTTAATGATTCCTTTGGATGTGCAACATTCTCACCTTCAGGTACTTTCTTGTTACCGGTTATTTACAATCTCACAATTGTAGGAGCGGATTTAAGCGGTATTAACCCTGTTAATGTAGGTTTCTACTATATTGCTGCAGACGGAAGTTACCAAAAAGCCCAATGTGACAAAATAATAGTTGATGTTCAAGCCGGTAGATTACAGGTTATTAATGCATTATTACCTCATTTTTCGACCTATGGATTTGGCGTATAGGCGTATCGATGAGAGAAAATATGACCACCCAGATTTCGGAAGAAATTAAATTCATCTTAGTTAAATACTTTGATGAAAATGAAGTAGAGATGTTTATCCAGAATATCATGGATGACATACTAATTCTAACTTCATTTAATTCTTTTGACAGAGGTGGGAATAGTAACTCATTTTCATCTGGGTCTTTTTTTACCTCTAGAATACGTTCTATCGCTGATCGAGTTATGACGTTCGGAAGAGAAAAACTGGATGATAACAAATACATTCATTTTTTAACCGACTTTGGAAAATTAATGATTACTGAGGGCGAATTTTTTCTCGCCTCGGAAATTTTTTCAAGTGTATTGCACTACTCTAAACAGAAAGATGATCTGAACCCAATTGAAATCGATGCTAATATTAATTTAGTAAGAATCAATTTCTATCAGGCAAATTGGAAGGATGCTTTATATCATTTAGAAGTTGTCAAAGCTCTTCTCCAAAATAAAAATGATAATAAAAGACAATCTCAGTACGAACATTTATTAGGAGTAATTACTTTTCATCAAGGCGACCTTAACGGTGCAAAATCAATTTTCCAAAAGGGTCTTTCATATTTAGAACAAGAAAAAGATCTGCTTCTAGTCGGTAATTTGGAAATTGGTCTTGGTAATATATTCGCATCCGAAGGAAACCATGAAGAAGCCTTAAAACATTATCAAAATTGCTTGTTATATTTTCAAGAACTAGGAGATAAAAGAAGAACTGCAGAGGTACGCAATAATATCGGGATGGTTTATACTCATCAAAAAGATTTTGAATATGCATTATTCGAATTTGATGAATGCACTAAACTGGCCACAGAAGGAAGATATCTTCCAATTTTGGGTATCGCATATTTAAATAAAGCTCTAGTTTACATTGATATTAATGAATTGAAACTTGCATCATTTTATGTTAGCAAAGCAATGGATGTGTGTTATCAAGTGAATAATACAGTTGCTATTGCGGATATTTATAGACTTAAAGGAATGATAGCTAAGAAGCAATTTGAGTTTCAATTAGCAGAAGAGTACTTCAAAGCAAGTTTAAGACTCAACAGTGAATTAAAAAATGATCTTACTCTTGCTGAAACAGAAGTTGAATTAGGCTTATTGTATAGGGAATTAAATATTAATAAATCTTATGATTATTATTTTAATAAAGCATTGAAATTTTATCAGAGTATCAATGCTAAAGATAAAATAACTGAAATCAAGAGTTATATTGGATAACTACTTTCCGGTTGAGGCCAAAAAGGAATGCCGTAACATATTTAAATATAATATTTTACAAGGAATTTTCATTGTTAACGATTTGAAATTAATATTGTTGCTTCAAAACCTAAATTTGGAGCGACATAATGAATCAAGGTCAAACAATATTTTCTCAGATTATAGATTATATACCAAGACATAGTTTTTATTCATGTGTTAACAAATATCATGGTGATTATAGAGTCCGAACATTTACTTGTTTGGGAACAATTTATAGTTATGGCATTTTGCACAATTAACGTATCGAGAAAGTTTGAGAGACATAGAAACATGTCTTCGAGCAATGCATATTTCGTAATAAGAGCTAAATCAAATCTTTAATTCCAAAGAGTCTATTCTCATCAAGTCGATAAATCTCAAGGTCTAATTTGTGATCAATCAATTTTTCTTAAAGGATTTTATCCATTAAAAAACTATCCGAAAAAACTCAGACGTATCAAATATTTTGATTCACTGAACGATAAAAGACTTACCTTTATTACTTATAATTTCTCTCTTCCGGCAATTATAATTGCAAATCTTTCCAAACAACGCTGGCAGATCGAGTTAATTTTTATGTGGATTAAACAGAATCTTAGAATAAAATCTTTTTACGGTAATTCTTTTGGTGATTTGTACCTAAATAAACTATGCGGTTAATTATTATAATAATTTTCTCTATAGTCTTCAATTTTTTGGCTCATTTCAGAACATTTTCTCAATTAGCTACAGATTATTTTTCTTTCATCAATAATTCACACTAAAATTGAACAATAACAGTGGAATATAATTTGATATTAGTAATTAAACGGAATAATGAAAGGGGGTAATAGAAATGATTTATACAAGTTGGATCATTTATAAGAATTATCACTTTTTCATTTATGTCTCGAATTAATAATTATTGGAATTCTATCAAATTAACACATTATAAAAAAGAATTAAAAAAAACGCTAAACTTTTTGAAATAGTATTCGATAATCAATATAAGCCCTATTGTAAATTTTATTATTGCTAAAGGTTTAAAGGATATTTAACAGGACTAAAAGATGCGAACAACTAATTACGCTTTACCTCTGACCTTCTCTCACCGCTGTTTTTCCGAAAATAAAAATTACCACATATATATTTTCATAACCTGTATTTATAATATTATAACTCAAAGAAATTATTTTCCACGTCCATCTAATACTCATTAATATCAATTAAATAATAACATAATAAATATTCATAAATAAAAAAATTGGAATTTATTATAAAGGAATTGACGAAAGCCAAAGAAGACGCAGAAAGATCTATAAATATATCGATGACTAATAAACAACTAAATACATATTTATAAATAATAAAAGGAGAATAAATGGGATGGAAAAAAGTGCAATACTTTCAAAACAAGTAACAACTTATTTTTACAAAACAATTAACAACTTATTTTTTCAAAAAAAAGGAGAACAAATGAAACGCTTATTACTTCTATCGTTGACCTCAATAATGCTTATATTTTCGGCATGTAAAAATGAAGGTCCAATTACTAGTCCTGAACCATCTAAAAGTCAAAAACCAGCCAAAGTTCAACCTAAATGGATAGGTTTACCTCAAAATGCAAGCAATAAATTATTTAAAACTTTTAGTACAAGCCAATTGATTACTGTAGCTAGCGGCGGCCAATTGACTATTGACGAAACATATACGTCAACTGAAGGCAACCAAGTACATGCATATTCAAATATTGTACTTGACCCGGGATGCGTTCAACAAGATTGTACTATAAGTATGGATATTGACGACCAAACAGGAGTTTCCACTTTCTTACCTCATCAAATGTTTAATTTCCCGGCTATATTAAATCAAACTTTTACAGGTCTCAATTTATCCGGTATTGATGTTAGCAATATTCATTTATATTATTTAGAAACAGATGGAAGTTACCAAATAATGGAATGTGACCAGCTAACAGTTGATGTTGCAACCGGTACAATAACAGTAGTTAACGGAAAACTTCCTCATTTCTCTCTTTATGGTTATGGAATTTAAGGAATTCTAAATGAGAGAAAAAATTACCACCCAGATATCTGAAGAAATTAAATTCATCTTAGTAAAATACTTTGATGAAAATGAAGTAGAAATGTTTATTCTAAACATAATGGAAGACATTTTAATTCTAACTTCATTTAATTCTTTTGACAGAGGTGGGAATAGTAACTCATTTTCATCTGGGTCATTCTTCACCTCTAGAATACGTTCTATTGCAGATAGAGTTATGACTTTCGCAAGAGAAAAGCTGGATGATAACAAATACTATAATTTCCTATTGGAATTTGGAAAAATGATATTATCCGAAGGGGAACTTTTTTTAGCTTCGGAAATTTTTTCAAATATCCTTGAATTCTCAGCGACTAAAAAAGACTTGGAGCTATTTAAAGTCCAGGCAAATATTAATTTAGCAAAAATTAGTATTAGTCAAGCAAATTGGAACGAAGCTATTACACATTTAAATGTAGCTAAAAAAGTTTTCGAAGAAGTAGATGATAAAAGAGGACTTTCACAATGTGGACATTTATTCGGAGTAATTTCTTCGCAAAAAGGAGATTTAAAAACCGCTAAGGCATTGTTTGAAAAAAGCCTTGTGCATCTAGATCAAGAAAAGGATAAATTATTAGTTGGAAATATTGAGATCAACTTGGGTAATTTATTTGCTAAAGCTGGAGATTACGATAATGCTCTAAAACAATATGCAAGCTCTCTACTAAAATTTCAGGAAATATCGGATAATAGAAGGGTTGCAGAAGTATGGAATAATATAGGAATGGTACATATTCAAACCAAGGAGTATGAATATGCCTTATATGAATTAGATGAATGCACTAAAATAGCTTTGGAAGGGAGATATCTTCCAATTCTAGGAATTGCGTATGTAAATAAGGCAATTTCATATATTGAAATCAACGAACTAAAATTATCTGCTTTTTATGCCGGGAAAGCGATGGATGTTTGTTATCAAGTTAATAACACAGTTGCTATTGCGGATATTTATAAACTGAAAGGAATGATTGCAAGGAAACAATTTGAGTTTCAAATGGCAGAAGAATATTTGAAGGCAAGTTTAAGACTTAACAATGAATTAAAAAATGATCTTAATTTTGCCGAGGCTGCAGTTGAAATCGGTTTATTATATAAGGAATTAAATATTAATAAATCTTATGTTTTTTATTTTAATAAGGCATTGGAGTATTATGAAAGCATAAATTCTAAAGATAAAATATCTGAGATCAAAGGATATATGCAATAAGTAATTCCTAAATATTTAAATTGTAATCTTCTTGAATTATTCTATTTTTGAAATCCAGCTTATGTTCATTAAAATAAGCTGGATTTTCAATATTTTGTTATACAATTTAAAATGCAAAAAGGAATTTTTCAAAAGAGGTAAGTATGAAAAAATATTTTGGATTTCATATTATATTACTACTGCTTGCTGTAACTTTTTATTCGTGCAGCCATAATAAAAACGAATCGGTTAAAAGAATTATAATAGCAATACCCGCCGACGTTACAACTTTTAACCCAATGTTTGCCTTTAATGTTAACGAAGGTAACATTTCCGAATTAATTTATTTGAGCTTAGTCGAATTTAAATGGGATCAAAGCGAAGGAGATTTAACAACCCAGCCCATGTTGGCTAAATCCTGGGAATGGTCGCAGGATTCATTAAGCCTTATTATTCAATTGAGAGAGGATGTATTCTGGTCGGATGGAGTTCAATTTAATGCTAACGATGTGGTTTTTACTTATGATATTTATTCCGATGCAAATACGCAGAGTAAGTTTTTCGGTATGTTTAAAAATTTCTATGTTAAAGACGACTTAAGCATTGATCTCGGAAAATCTTTTGAGATTTTATCCCCATTTAAAATCAAAATAAATTTTAATAATAAATCCGTACCGACTCTGTTTGATATAGGCTATCCGATACTTCCAAAACACATTTTTGAAAAAATCCCGCGAACCGGATTAGCACATGCTGATGAGAATCTTAAACCGATTGGCACCGGTCCATACAAGCTTTTATCCCGGGAAAATAATCAGTCAATTATACTTGTCAGAAACGAAAAGTCGATTTTATTTAATAAATCTGTTATCCCCGAATTAATTTTCAAAATTGTACCCGATTATAATGCCAGATTAAATCAGATTAAAAACGGAGAGATTGATTTTACAGAGGATATAAAACCCGCTGACGTAGAGGATTTAGGTAAAAACAGTAAATTAAAAATCGTATTGCAAAAAGGAAGAATCTATGATTACGTGGGATGGAATAATATCGATCTCGACATTTTCAATAAAAATAAAAAAGTTACTCCGAATAAATTATTTGGTGATCCAAACGTTAGAAAAGCATTAACCTATGCAATTGACCGCAAAACAATTTTGGAAGAATTTTTGTCTAATTACGGCGAACTGGCTGTCGGCCCGATTGCCCCAATATTCAAAAATTCAGTAGACGAATCGCTTAAAGCTGTTCCTTTCGATCCCGCGAAAGCAAAAGAAATGCTCGCTCAGGAGGGTTGGACGGATTCAAACCTGAATGGAACTATAGATAAAAACGGCAAGGAGTTTTCCTTTACATTATATATTCCAGGCGGAAATCCGCTAAGAAGTTCTACTGCGACAATGGTTAAAAATAATCTAAAATCAATTGGAATAGATGTAACCGTTGAAACAGTTGAGCCACAAGTATTTTGGGGCAGTGTTTATGCAAAAAAATATGATGCATGGATTGCGGGTTGGTCTGTTCCCATACCTATAAATCTAAAACCTTACTGGTATTCGGATTTAAAAAATAATCCACCCAATTTAATCAGTTATCAAAATAAGGAAGCGGATAGATTACTGGATAAAATGGAATCAAAGATTTCAAAAGATGAACTGAATAAAACTTATAAAGAGTTTCTATCAATTCTCTATGATGACTCTCCCGTAACCTTCCTTTTTTGGAAAGATAATATAGTGGCTTATAGTAAAAATATTAATGGTGTTGTCGTAAGTCCCCTTGGGGTTGTGCATAAATGCTGGAATTGGTCAATCTCTGAATAAGATATAATGAATAATTCGGTTGCAAAAATCTTTATTGTAAGACTGATTTCTTCAGTAATAATTTTGTTTTTATTGATCAGCTCAATTTTCATTCTTTTGAGAATTGCTCCCGGTGATCCGGCCCAGAAATTTATTTCTCCGGAATTAAGCACGGAACTTGCCGGAAAAGTAAGAGAATCCTTTCATTTAAACGGAACTATATTAGAGCAATATTTGAGTTTTATGAAAAATTTAGTCTCCGGAAATTTTGGAATATCTTATAATTATCACACTCCGGTCTTATCTGTAATTCAAGATTATCTTTTATTTACACTTGTTTTTTCATCCATATGTTTTTCGGTCCAGATTATCACAAGCTTTCAGCTGGCTCTTATGGCATTCATAAAGAGAGGGAGATTTCTTGATAAATCATTTTCCGGGATATCGTTAGTCATTTATTCGGTCCCGGTATTCGTTATTGCAATTATTTTAATCTATATTTTCTCTGTTAAGCTGCAATTGCTTCCGTCTTCGGATTTAAAATCAATTAATTTTGATGAATTAACATTCCCAGAAAAAGTGTTTGATTATTTTAAGCATTTGATTCTTCCTGTTCTGACACTTTCACTCGGAGGAATCGTAATATTTTATAAATATCTAAGAGATAATTTCGATTCAATTAGTAATAAATCTTTTGTTTTATTTTTACGCACTCTGGGCATGAATGATAAAGAAATATTGAATAAACATATTATTCCAAATTCTTTAGGCCCTTTAATATCAGTTGCTGGAGTTCGGCTGGGAATGCTTTTAAGCGGCTCGCTGATAACTGAAGTTATTTTTGGTCTGCCGGGTATGGGCCGACTTACTGTTAATGCAATTTTGCTACGCGATTACCCGTTGGTTGTAGGCTGTACGTTCGTCTCCGGTATTCTAATTATAATATCAAATCTTTTAGCAGATATATTAAAAGTAAAAATTGATAAACGCCTTGTAAAAGAAATAATGAATTAAATGAATAATAAAATTAAAATATGGCATCTTTTAATTTTGATATTACTTATAATATTATTAAAGAGATATGATTTTATCTGCGATTTAATTCTTCTTTTTATTTATTACGTTAAATTGATTAATAATAATTCAGCTCTGATGATTACGCAGTTAGGCCCAACTTTAATAGACAATTTTACATCAGCATTTTTGATTATTTGTGTTCCAATTATTTTCTATTGGAAAAGGAAAAAGCTAAAATTTTTATTTTACAAAGCCGGTATTACAAATTCAGTTTTAAGCGTTTTAATTATATTTACTTTTTTAGCTCCAATAGTTGCTCCGTCTCAGTTCGATTTTCAATACAACATATCCGTTTCAAAATTATTGAATCCGTTTAGCTCAAAAAAAATTGTTTATTTAAGAAAAGATACAGATCATAAAAATCCTATTGATAATTTTATATATCAGCGGGATTTGATTTATAATAAAGGGATGACGGGAGAATATATAATTGCAGACAGTCTTAAAATAAGTAAGGGATTAATTATATATCAGAAAGGGAAAAAACAAATAATAAGTGAAGAACATATTAGTAAAGAAAATATTTTGCCCGAAATATCAACAATATACTTCTTACTCGGCACCGATGAATACGGCCGGGATATTTTCTCACGGCTAATTTACGGGACCCGGCTTTCTCTATTTGTTGGTTTTGGATCGGTTTTAATTTCCTTTTTAATGGGATTGATGCTTGGTTTTACAGCCGGATATTTTGGGGGAGTGGCAGATATAGTCTTGAACAGGTTATCCGATATTTTTCTTTCTTTTCCATTTATATTCTTAATTATTTTAATTGTTGGGCTATTCGGCAATTCGATTTTGACTATAGTATCTGTATTAGGGTTCGCTGGTTGGATGAGTTTATTTAAGATAATTCGAAATGAATCAGCTAAATTAAAGAATAAAGATTTTATAATTACTACAAAATTGTTAGGGTTTTCAAATTATCATATATTATTTAAAGAGATGCTCCCTATCATGATGCCGTCTATTGTCGTAACTTTAGTTCTTCAATACGGCGGTGTAATCATAACAGAATCTGCTCTTAGTTATTTGGGCTTAGGCTTAGGAAATAATTACCCTTCATGGGGCGCTATGATCCAAGCCGGTCAGTATTATTTATCAAAAGCATGGTGGATGAGTTTTTTCCCATGTTTATTTCTTTTTCTGACACTTTATACCGCCAATCATTTCGGCAGTAAATTGGAATTATTTTTTAAAATAAAATTGAAATGATTTTTTAACCGACGAATATACTGATCGGATAGTATTGTCGCTATTCATTACGATATCCTCCTTCAAAATTACTATCTAAAGCTTAAAACGCTTTAATCGCATTCCAAAAATTATTATCAAAACTCATTTTGCTCAAGTCTTTGCTCATTTTCTGTCGGTTTCTTCATGTACTGGTTTCCTTAGAAATGTTGCTTAATTATTATAGTTTCTTCCTTTATTCAAGTCTTCATTGACTGATCAATTTCCATACTTATTTTCAGCAAAAATCCTTCTGTTTAGTTCATTTCTCAATATTATGCTGATATAATAAGCTCGAATTACAAATCCATTTGCTTGAAATAAATGCATATATCAAATTGATCTATCAATTTTAACTATAGATTGAATATTGAATGGGGACAGTTTACACTTTAACTGAGCGCAAGCACTAATTTTATAAATGACTAAAATTAGTTACATTTAATTTTAAAAACATAATATAAAGGGAATAATAAAATGACTGATTATTGGCGGGATAGCCGAATGGGTCCGGATAATTATAAAGATATTATACATTTTATTCAGGATATTATTACTCCGGAAAAGTCCTTTGTAATCGATTTGGGATGCAACAGAGGCTGGTTAGCTGGTTATTTCCATAATTATCTTGGTTTAGATAATAATGTGCTGGCAATTGAAGAAGCCAAAGAATTCTGGTCTCAGAAACTAAAATGGAGTAAGGAGGAAGCCGAGAAACATTTTCAATTCTGGGATGCAAACTTGCCTGCTCAGGGTAATTGGAAAGCTGATATTGTGATTTGTAAAGATCTTATCGAACATATAAATAACGGTCATGATCTACTAAAGTGGATCAAACAAATTTTGAAACCAAATGGTTACCTGCTGCTGGTTTCCCCCGATTCACAAAAGTGGGTTTGGAATGATCCTACGCACCTGAGGCCATTTCCCAGACAGGCTCACAGATCACTTGCAAAAGCGCACGGTTATAAAATTGTTCAGGAATCATTCGAAAGTGTTATGCCCGGGACACAAATTGTTGCAAGCATTTTTAATGGCAGGTCACCCCTGCCTGTGCGAATTATGACAAATATACCATGGTGGCCAAGAAACATTATTTCCTTGATGCAGATTTGAAATTCAAGCAATAAAAGAAGCTGCGTATTTAGCTTAAATATCCAGCTTTTCAATATATTGTGCATATTTTGTGACCAAGATGTTTTCAACTACATCGTCAGCACATATTACACAGAACTTTTAGATTTTTCACCTCTGCCCTGCCCTGAAACAATATATATTTCTTTTTTGTTTAGAGTAAGATTTTGAATATGGAAAAATGAATAATGTAGCAAAAAACTAAGTTATATATTTGATTTTTCCCGGGGTATAAATCAATTTTAATTGTACATAATTTTAATATACTAATAATATGATATCTATAATTATTTGTAATCGGAACAAATTTTATCTTGAACAAATTCAGAAAAATATATACGAAACAATTGGAGTTGAATTTGAATTAATAATTATAGATAACCAAAAGAATGATTATAACATTTTTCAGGCATACAATATTGGAGTAGAAAAAAGCAAGGGCGAAATTCTCTGTTTTGCTCATGAAGATATAATTTTTCATACTATGAATTGGGGTGAAAAAGTAGTTAAACATTTCACAGACGAGAAAACCGGCATGATTGGCATCAGCGGTGGCAATGCATTCCCAAATTGTCCCGCACCTTGGTGGAACAGTACTTTGTTGAATGATCATTTAGGACACATAATTCAGCATTGGAAAGAAGGATTCGGTCCTAAAAACGATCCGTTTAAAAAACCAATTGAAGGGTTGAAAAATGTAACCTATGATTATCATAATCCCTTTAGTGAAGTGAGAACAAAAGCTGTAATTCTGGACGGGGTTTGGATGTGTGCGCCTAAACATGTTTTTGAGAAATGTAAATTCGATGAAGAAACATTTAAAGATTTCCATTGCTATGATACGGATATTTGTTTCCAAATAGGGCAATTTTACAGTATATATGTTGTTTTTGATATTCTAATTGAACATTTTTCTATGGGGAAAATATCTAAATCTTGGGCACAAGCAGCTGAAATATTAGTTGATAAATGGATACCAGATCTTCCAAAGTTTGAAAAAGTAATTAATAAAAATGTAATTAATCAGTATAATTCAACTTGTTTATTAACATATTGTTATTGGATTCAAGAAATGGGGATTAATGATAAAAAAATCCGTGAAATAATAATAAAATACTTAAAACCATATAGCTTGTTTTCCAAATCTTCTGAAACAAGATTACTTTGGATTTGGTCAAAGTTTGGAAATAAAATAGCAAGGATTCAAAATAAAATTATACCGTTTAAAAATAACTTTTGTTAATTAATCCTAAATTCCATTGCATTGCGAACATATATGCAGGAACAATTAAAAATATTAGAATAAATTATTATGACAATAGAACAAGTAAAAAATCATTTATTAATTGCAAATGAAAAATATCGGAATGGGGACTTTCAAGAAACATTGAATAATTGCATTATAGCATTATCAGAGGAATGCAATCATCTCGATGTTCACGTGTTAATGTCTAAATTAATTATGCCAGGGCCTTTTTATTTTGAGTATCTCTCATATTTACATAAATGCATTAGACCCAAATTGTACCTTGAAATTGGTATTTATGAAGGGGAATCACTTTCACTATGCAATAAAAAAACACTGTCCATTGGAATTGATCCAAATCCAAGAATAAAAAATAATTTAAGAATAGACTCAACTATCTATAAAATGACAAGTGATAATTTTTTTCTTTTAAAGGAAATTCAAGATTTCCTACTAAATAATCGGATCGATTTAGCTTTTATAGATGGAGAGCATTTATTTGAACAAGTTCTCAAAGATTTTATAAATATAGAAAAGTATTCGCATAAGCAGACAACCATTCTAATACATGACTGCGTTCCCATTACTAAAGATGTTGCGAGCCGGATAAGAAAAACTGACTTTTGGTGCGGTGATGTTTGGAAAATTATCCAATGTTTGAGTAAATATCGTACGGATCTTGATCTGAAATTAATATTAACTCCACCGAGTGGACTTTTATCAATTACTAAATTGGATGCTAATTCAGATATATTGGAAAAGAATTACCAGTCAATTCTAAATGAATATTTAGAATTGGAATTAAATTATGAATACATTGGCTTGAATTTGAAAGAAATAACCAATTTGTTTAACGTCAGAATTGTCGCTAGTCAAGACCTCATCCCTGTTCAAAATAATGGTTTTAACTTAAAAACACTATTATTGTCCTTTCTTAAATTTACGCATCACAATTCAACATGATCAATTTCTTACTCAATTTCTTTATGTCTAAAAACAACAGAAGATGCAATGCATGAAACGTGTTATTAAAATATTAAGTAATGTAGCTGTTAAATTTTTAGTAAGAGTCGAATCATTATTCGACAGATATTATCTTGACCATGATATTCCGTTGTCTAAATTAGTAAGTCATCAAAAATGGAAAAAGTATTTATATGATATTGGAAATAAAGAAGGTATGAGAATATTGGAAATTGGAAGCAGGGAAGTAACTGGAAAATCTATTGCAAGGAAAGAATTTTCTAAATCAGAATATATTGGATTCGATTTTTATCCTGGCAATAATGTGGATATTGTTGGAGATGCCCATAAATTGTCATCATACTTCAGAAAAGAAGAAAAATTTGATATAATATACTCATCTGCTTGTTTTGAACATTTTGCAATGCCCTGGGTAGTGGCAATTGAAATTGCTAAACTGTTAAAGGTTGGTGGAATTGTATTCGTGGAAACTCATTTTTCATTTTCCTCTCATGAAAGACCTTGGCACTTTTTCCAATTTAGTGATATGGCACTAAGGACATTATTTTCTCCTGCACTTGGAATTGAATGTATTGAAGCTGGGATGTCTAATCCAATTGTGGGAAGATTTTCATCTTTTGCTGATAAATACTTAAGATACAAACCAATAATTGGTCTTTATTGTCACAGTGAATTTCTCGGAAGAAAATTAAAGGAGATAGAATTGTTTGATTGGAATAAAATTGATTTGGTAGAAGTTGTAGGTGAAACAAAATATCCAAAACCAAAAATTTAAATAACAAAATTTATTATAATACATTTTTTACTCAGTTTCTTCAAGTCAAAGACAAAATTACAACTTGAAATCATATATCTCAGAAAGCAACCGGAAATTCTAAATAGAACCAATAAGAATTTACTTTTATATTTTTCTGCATTAATTCATAAATCCTTTCGACTGCAGCTTTATATTCTTTTTTAGTTCTAATCGGTTTTAACATATTTTATTTCCTTTACATTAACTTTATCATACTTCTTATGTGTTCCAATCCATACAATAAAGACGATTCCAATTCTACATTCTGTACTTCTCAATATATTTGGAAGGATTCATTCTATAATATTCTGTAAAGGATGTTGTGAAATAAGAAAGAGAGTTGAACCCAACAGTATAAGCTATTTCCGAGATGTTGCTCTCGGAAGCTTGCAGCATTTCAGCAGCTTTTTTCAATCGTATGATTCTTATAAATTCTTTTACCGATTGTCCTGAGATTGCATGAATTTTACGGTATAGTTGTGTCCGGCTCATTCCAATTTCAGATGCAAAATCATTTACGTCAAAGTCAGTATTATTAAGATTCTTTTCAACAATAGAATAGGCTTTATTAAACAGTTTTTCATCAGTTTTAGATGGCAATACTTCTTTGATGGGTGCAAATGGTTCTTTTACAAATTTTTTCCTTAACAAGACTCTGGACTCAATTAAGTTTTTTATCCTTGCTTTAAGTATAGCCACACTAAAAGGTTTGGTGATATAATCATCTGCCCCGCTTTCCAATCCTTCAATTGTATGTTGTTCAGAACTTTTTGCAGTAAGTAAAATTACAGGGATGTGACTTGTTCGTTCATCATGTTTTAAAGTTCTGCAAACTTCATAGCCGGTCATTCCAGGCATCATCACATCGCAAATTACAGCATCAGGAATTTCCTGAAACGATTTGTCAAGCGCCACCATACCATTGTGCGCCTCAATGATATTGAATTTTTCCCTGAGTTCACTACATATGAACAGCCTCATGTCTGTATCATCTTCAACGACTAAAACTTTTGGAGACTTATCGGAGATTTTCATTTTTTCTACCGATTGATCCGACGGTTCTAAATTTTCATCCGGTACAATTTCATTTCCATCATCATTTACTCTTGCGTTCATAAGTGATAAGGCCGGTAACTCGGTTTGATTTAACCATAGTGGTAAAACCACAGTAAATTCAGAGCCAATATTAGGTTCGCTTTCAACAATTATTTCACCTTTATGAAGTTTTACTAATTCATACGCGAGTGAAAGACCAATTCCGGTTCCCCTATTAGTTACTGAATTTTTAACCTGATAAAATCTATCAAATATTTTTGAGCGTTCTTCTTTTGGAATTCCAATTCCTGTATCCTTCACGGAAATTTTCAAGGTTTTTCCTATAAATGAAAGATTCGAATATTTTTGATCAATTCCGACCGATTTACCGTCTAAATTGAAACTCATTGTTACAATAATTCGTCCATCATCCAGCGTGTATTTAAATGCATTTGAAAGTAAATTATAAACTACCTTCTCAAGTTTATCTGCATCGAACAATACTTCGAACGATTCATAAGAACAATTAAATGTAAAATAAATATTTCTCTGTTTTGCATCCTGGTTGAATACTTCAATAATTTCTTTAACAAAGCGAACAATATTATTTTTCGTAATATTTAGTTCCAGTTTCGCTACTTCTATTTTTCTATAGTCCATCATCTGATTAATTAATCTAAGCAACCGGTTTGCGTTTCGCTGAACAAGCTTAAGCTGATTTTTTTGTATCTCGCCTTTCGCATCATTAAGCAATTTTTCAAGCGGTCCAACGATTAGGGTTAAAGGGGTTCTGAATTCATGAGAAATATTAGAAAAGAATTGCATCTTAAACTCATCGAGTTCATGTAATTTTTGTATCTCAAGTTCTTCATATTCCAGCTTTCTTTTTATTTCTGCTTCGTGCAAAATCCATCTTCTAAAGAGGTATAGAAGAAAAATTACGAACAAAGAATAAAATGCATAGGCCCAGCGAGTTTTCCAGAATGGCGGCTTAATAATTATCCTTAACGATGCTCCTTCATTATTCCAAATGCCATCGTTATTAGAAGCGATTACTCTGAAAACATATACCCCGGGATCCAGATTTGTATATGTAACATCACGCTTGAAGCCAGCAGATATCCATTTATTGTCAAAACCGACAAGCATATATTTATACTGATTATTTTCCAGATTGAGGTAATTTAAAGCGGCATATTCCAATGTTATTACATTCTGGTCATGTTCAAGTGTAATTTCTTTATTGTAAATAATTTGTTTTGAAATACTAAATCCAATTGCAGTGTCATCCTTTTTTATCTTCACAGACTGATTAAACAATTTGAAATCCGTTATATATACCGGAGGTATATAATTATTAATCCTGATATTGTCCGGATGGAACCGAGACAGTCCTCCTCGTCCGCCAAAATACATTTCACCATCCCGATTTTTAAAGGATGCGAATTTATTGAACTCATCTGTCGCGAGACCATCTTTAACAGAATAATTTTTGAACGATTCTTTTTCCGGAGAAAATTTTGAGAGTCCTTTATCAGTACTTATCCAAAGATTATAATGATCATCTTCCATAATATCTATAATTAGATTGCTCGGAAGTCCGTCTTTTGAAAAATATTTTTTTATACTATTATTCTTTCTATCAATTTTATTCAGTCCGTCGGCAGTCCCTATCCACACATAATTCCTAGAATCGATAAATACAATTAATGCCATAGAACTACTCAGGTTGAACCCATCCTTTTCTTCTGTGGTATAATGTTTTAGAATTTCATCCTTTGCTGAAAGCACTGTAACTCCATCGATTGTACATATCCAGATATTATCGTTCTTATCGCATAAAGAAGTAAATGTCCAATCACTATATATTGTTTTAGCAGGATTACCCCAATCTTTTCTATGATGAATAAATTTTCCTTTTTTAAGATTAAATTTATCAATTCCTGCGCCGTGAATTGTTATCCAGAAATTTCCCTTGCTGTCTTCATCTATATGT
>Ga0182027_10003926_pt1 | contig 23306 bp, 21 predicted proteins | sample 712E1DmetaG_FD_121300 | JGI IMG/M metagenome (GOLD analysis project Ga0182027, IMG submission 121300) | Permafrost microbial communities from Stordalen Mire, Sweden - 712E1D metaG (Illumina Assembly) | ecosystem: Environmental > Terrestrial > Soil > Wetlands > Permafrost | place: Sweden... | reverse complement strand
TTCGATTATCCGGCCTAAGCCTCTATTTTTCAGCGGTATATCGGAAGGCGTGGCTCATTTCGTCCGGCTTTTGTCCGACCCCCGGTACGGGAAATCAGATGCGATTGGCACCTTAGCACCTTGAATGACTTCGGTTCCGATTATTTGTAGTTGGTGGCCTGACCGGGATCGAAATTGATGACCTCTTCCATGCCATGGAGTAAATCAATCCGCAAATAATAGACGGCACAGCACTTACGAGTTTGCTGAGTCGGCAAAACCGGCACAATTGGCATTATTTGCTGCCAATTTGCTGCCAAATTTACCCAAGCGGGCCACCGGGCTGATCGTGTGGGATCAGCCCGACAGCTTATCATTTGCCAAGCGCTGGCTGCCGAGCAGTTGTGCTTCAAGGCACACCGGGTGTCTTTTGGGAAGAGGAAGACTTGTCATCGCTAAGAAAAAATAGTACAGTTTTTCTTAATCAAGAGGACCGGATAGATCATGCAAACCATGCGCGATCAAGTAGTTGCTAGGATTGAGCGGTTCGGCGATGGAAAAGCATTCTCGGCGAAGGACTTCCTGGACATTGCCAGCCGGACGACTGTCGATGTGACTCTGGCCAGCTTGACTCACAGTGAAAAGATTCGCCGTATCCGGCGTGGACTCTATGACATGCCGCGAGTCAATCCCGCGCTCGGCGGAAAATTGAGCCCGGACATTGATGAGGCTGCACGCGCCATCGCCAGGCGCCAGAGGTGGAAGATTGTGCCGGAGGGGGCATGGGCGGCAAATCTACTCGGCCTCTCCACTCAAGTGCCCTCCAAGATCACCTACCTCACAGACGGTCCAAATAATGAGGTACCCATCGGCCGTCGTAGCATCCATTTCAAACACGCGCGTCCAAAAGCGATGGCTGGTCCTGAAGGCAAGATCGCGCTTGTCGTTCAGGCGCTTCGTCATCTTGGTAAAGCTGGGGTAGGGGCTCGCGAGGTCGAGAAGTTGCGTGCCAGTTTATCTCCGTCAGAGAGGCGCAAGCTCATGAAGGAAACGCGGTTCGGCGTAGACTGGATTTACGAAGTTGCCACTAGAATTGCGGAGAATGCGGCATGAACAGCATCGCTCGGATGCCGGCCAATGCGCGGGCGGAATTGTTCGCCGAGACGGTGGATCGTAAAGACCTTCCTGACGCAATTGTAGAGAAAGATTTTTGGGTTTGCTGGGTTCTGAAGCAGCTTTTCTCAATTGAAGCTCTATCCGGTCGGCTCCTATTCAAGGGCGGGACATCGTTATCGAAGATATTCCATGCGATAAACAGATTCTCCGAAGATATCGATCTGGCCGTAGACTATGCTGCGTTGGGTGTCAAGGGCGGAGTAAAACTCTACCACTGCGGCGGAGTAAAAGTAGGCCAGTAGGCACGCAGGAAGTTGAAGACCCTGGAAGCAGCCAACGCGTTTCTCTCCGATCATTAATATGGTTGAGTTCAGGCACAAGTTTCATGTTCCTGTGCCGCTGCGTGGGGCAGCATTCCTGTATTACCGACACAATTGCCTGAGCCTGTTCTTCTCACTCTGGTCGGAGCCCACGCCGAGAAGGACAACACCTGTCAGTTTTCCGAACGTGGCCCGCAGACCGAACCTGCTGGCTGGTCCGGCACCATGGATGCTTGCATGGTGACCGTGCGCCAGCGTATGGACGTAACCCTTTTCATAGCTGAAAGGCCGCGCTTGCGACAGCGCCGTCTTTCTGTCGGGACAATTCTGTCTCGTAAGGCCGGCTTTAATCATTCTGTTGCACAGAGTGATTTGGTCAGAGTCTCCGCGAAAGACCATATCAAAAGGCGTGGTCCGACTGTCGCTGATCTGGCAAGCACGTGCTTTATCAATACTATCCTGCCTCGGCACCGGAAGTTATCCCTTCATAACTGTCCCTTCACTTGCTTCTTCGACACTTCAAATACGCGTTTAGGCAGGCCTTCCGGGTTTGGTCAAGAATGTGCATTACCACAAGCAAACAGATGCAAGGAGGGTTGACAGTGAAATTCAAAATAACACGGCATCTTCCCTCCAGCATCGCTGGAATTCGAGATGCAGAACTCGCGGCGAACCCCGGAACGATGAGTTTCGACGATGAAGCACAGACACTCGTAGTATGGTCAACCACATTAACCAATGCAAAGGAGATAGTCATGGCAAGATCGCTAGCAGGGCTTGATTTGCAAGTGGCAATTTCGGGGCACCTCAAGAATTGCGGATTCAGGGTCCAAGAAGAAGAGGAATGGGATCACAACAACAAACTTGATTTCGTTGTGACGAAGTTTCCGCACTATCCGAAGTTGATGTCAGTAGGTGTACAAATCACCTCACGGTGCAAGGATTTAGGAAAGCTTGGCGAGTTCGTTGCCAAGAACGATTCGAATGGAGGCAATGTGACGGTCGCATCCAAGGCTCTCTATTTGGAGATTGAGGGTGACGTCGACATCAACAAGGGAGGAGCCGACCTCGTAGCGACCGTCCTTTATGCCTTCCAGTTCGACGCGCAATTCAACAACACGAAGGTTTGGGGTGCAACGATCCGGGCCGAAAAGGATTCCATAGGATATCGGTTTTTCGATCCATGCAAAAACAAAGCGGAAGCAGCGTCCTATAAGCCTTTGCCGGTGGCGGCTTCGGTGCCGATCACCGATATCAAGGGGTCAGTGGCCAGACTAGCAAAATCAATGAGTACCGGGAATCGCGAGATCGAAGGAAAGCTCCACACATTCTTTCCGGAAAAGGGCTTTGGCTTCATCTCGGCGCAGGATGGAAACAACTACTTCATGCATATCACCGACACAAAGGACCATGAACTGGTGAGCAATCTCAATTCTCTTATGAAGCTTCCGGGAAAGACCTCTCTTCAATATCAGGTTGTTTTCGAGAACGGCGGTAAGACGCGCAACGACACTCCCTGCAAGGTTGCAAGAAACATTCGTCTCTTACTGAAGTATTGACGGCATCGCGGAACCTTCGCGTTGTCTTGGCGACTGTGAAGTAAATTGTGCATCGAAGGACAGGCGGCTTCAAGGGAAGCATTGGGAGTGGCCCGCCCTGCCTGACACGATCTGCTCATACAACATAGCCGTCAGGTATCGAGGAGCGGTACACGGCCACTGTTGAATTGAGCAAGTCTTGTACCGGGTATAGGAATTTCAAAAATGTGCGGGGCCAAGGCTCGCTCTTGCAGATGTATCCTTTGAGACTTTTGATGGAGTTGCAGGTACGGAACTGCGACAGTCTTGTCCTCTGATCGTGACAGACTTGTCCCCATCGCGAGGGTTGTCATGGCTGCATGGTGCGTTTCTGGTCTTGACGCCGAGTTTGAAGTGCTGCGGTCACGCGCAGTCTGCGGATCTGGAATAGGCCTATGGATATTGGCGGTTTCGCTCATCGCGCACACATCTCTCTTTCAATTCGATCGAGAGAGATGCCTGTCGTCGACTTCGGCAAATAGCAAAACTGGCCATATTGGATTGGCATTCGGAATGCATAGGTCAAGGCATACACAGACTCAGGAGGGATGATGACGAGGTTCACGATGCTCAGCTTCTGCTCTCCATTTCGCCAAGATGCCGCGGTCCAAGAGGACACATTGGAAGCGTTGCCTCATCGGTCGCACCACACCGCTGCCGGTGCGGATGAACCGAGAGTTCTCGAGCTTGGAGGGATGGCGCCAACGGGCCGCTCGAACAGGGCCGCCCACACGATGGAGTCGCTTCGATCAATTCCCTCGCTGGCAGGGGGTGACGCATGACCGTCATGCACCTATCGAAACGCCGCGCAGAAAAGCGCGAATGCCGCACTTCCAGCGCACAAACGTTCATCCGCGCCGGGTTGGCTGCTAGCGCACTTATGGGCGCCGTATGCCTCTCATCGCTAATTTTTCCGCTAGACGGATTCGTTTGGCTGCGAATCGTCGCTCTGGGATATTTGCCCGGGCTTGGAATTGGGCTCGTAGTTATTGGATCGGACCTGGTTAGAAGCATGCCCCCAAGGTGGGCTCTTGCCTACGGGTGCCTGGGAAGCTGTTGCATTGCCGCGGTCCTGGCATACTCGCTTGCATCCATGCTCATGGAAAGGCCCATGCAGGCTTCCCTCGATCGTTTGCACAGCATGGCGGGTTGTATCGATTTGGCCTTGGTGTCTGGACGGCATATCTACTGCTTCGAGCAAGGCCGCTCAGGGATGTCGGTTCGCGATATGGCTCCATCTCCAGACCTTCCCGCGGAGTTTGCTCGCGACATCCGTGCGGCGGAAGACGTCGATCAGGATCGGAGCCTCACACCCTTTTCAGTGAGCGGAAAAGTTCGGGCGCTGCGCAGGTGGGGCAAGGAAGGAGGCTCCGGTGTTTGCGAGGAATTGAGCCGCATTCTTTTGGGAGAGCGCCATGGTAGAGGACTCGCCCGAGTACGCGCCAAGATGACCGTCATGGTCGGATGCGACGCCCTGGAGGGAATTGAATCTCGGCGCGAACAGATGATTGATTTTGCGAGTGTCGTCTCATTTGGTAATGTCGGCAACCTGGAGATCGACGGAGCCGGATCTGCCGCGCAGTTGTTTTTTGGAGTCGATCTCGCTCACGCGACGCCGATCCAGTTTTTTATTCTCTCAAGTGTTCTGCATGCGCCAACGCTCTACTTTCCGATGCGCCGGCCCGGCGAGGCGGACGCTATCGTAGGTCATCGAAGGAACTTATTAAAAGAGCACGTCGAATTTGTCATTCAGAACGCGGTGGCTCATCATTTCATCGAAGAGGGGGAAGCCGAGCAGGATCTGAGACAATTCGACGGCGCGTTCCAAAGTGCGGAGGCGTTTCAGGCGGCCCTTCCTCCGTCGATCCAATCGATCGAGTATGCCGTCAAGACGCTGGTTGGCGACTCTAATGATCGATTTCTCAAGGTGACTGCCGGCTTCGACCCTCAGGTGCAGCACTTGGCCGAGGCTGGCCTGCATAACGGCCTCGAGCATATCCGACCACTTCTTCCGGTCGATCTCCGCAACGAGGTCAATGCCGACGTGGCGGTGATGAATCTTCGCGGCCAGATTCTATCAACCATCAATTCGGCTCAGTCATTGAGCCAATGCGGATCGATTTTCAAAATAGGTTTGTACCCTTATGCGCTTTCAAGAGGAGCAATCGGGAACATGCAAGAGAGAGTCCTCGGACTTCCAGCGGACGAGGCAATTGCGACCTCCAACAGGCTTGTTGCTCATGAACTGCTGCGTAGAGTCACCCCGCATTCTTTCGCGCAGTTCCTCACAGCTGCCTCCTTGTTCCGCGTCGATAATCCGGCCCTGGTCGAGAGGCGGGGATTTGAATCGATCGGTGACGGCGCCGATGTGAGCAGCACCCCGGTTCAAGTTGCAGCCGATATTAGGCTCCTTTCCGATTACCGGCCAGGCGTCCTGATCGGCCCCGCCGTCGTCGACGAAATCGTCGACATTCCGAGCAACATATCTTTGTTCACTGCTGGAGCCAGACAGGTCTTTTCACCGCGGGTGGCGCGTGAAGTGGGTAAATCGCTCGAACTGGGGCCGAAAATCGGCACTTCGGCGCGCGCCTTGGGTGATCTGGCTCGAATCGATCCGGGGTTGGCATGCAAAACCGGAACCCCGCACAGCTTCGTTTGGATTCCGGGAATCGCGCGTCCGGCGGTCAAGGGGCACGGGGGTGCATGGATCGCTTGCATCGACAGCCAGTTTGTCATTGCCGTCAGGGTTTCAACTCTTCACTCGGAGATTCCTCTCGACGGTGGGGTGGCAGCCGGCCCCATCGCAGACGAGGTGCTTCGAAATCTTCATCATTACCCACAAAACGCCAAATATTCCACCTCTGGAGGCTTTCAATGAGCAGTCTCGCAGCATTTCTCACCGTGCTGATCTTAAGGGTAGCGAGAATCGTCGGGATCACTATTCTGGTCTCGGTCTTTGTCGCCTGCCTGCTTGGCCAGGGGCCAACGGCGCCCATCAAGGCCGCAACAACTGTCAGTTCCGTGCCGGCGGCGGCTGGAAGTGAGATTCCTCCAGTCAAGGCTGCATCGGAGCAACTCATCCCTGTGGTCATGCCCTTGGCGGTGTTCCTGGATATCTCGAATTCCGGCAACAGCAAGACCTTCGAGATCGCGGAGAGGAACCGTATCGCCGAACTGCTGAGCGCCTGCCCAGAGGGGACTCCGATCAGCGTTATTACCTTCAACCGGAATGCAGCGCTTCTCTTCTCCGGGAGAATTTCCACGCCCGCGGTGGTCACGCTCATGGAATCCCTCGATCAGGCAAAACGCGGCGGCCCGACCGACCTCTGGCGGGCTGTAGAGGCAGCGCATAGCCAAAGCTGGCTACCAAAAACATTCGATGTGGCTGTGGTGTCTGATTTTTACTTGACCCCGCCCGCCGGGTCACCGGGGGGCGGAAAGGACCTCAGCAAAATCCTGGAGTCTCTTCATGGCGCAGGAGCGCGACGCGTCTTGCTCCTGCCAATCGGCGTGGTGAAGCCTGTCAATGCCGATGGTTTTCCGCAATACGTCGAGACGATTCCAAAAGGCAGCCTTGCGAAGTGGACGGCATCACTCACGATTCCAACGGCAGCGAAGCCACCTGTGCCAAGGCGCGATCCTCGCTTTTGGGAGCGGCCGAGTTACCAGATTGCCGCTGCGTTGGCGTTCTTGGTGGCAGTGGGTGCCTTTGTGTTCTTCATACGGGAACGAATCGAACAGCGAGCTGCAAAAGAGCAGAAACTTCTGACGGCGGCGCCATTGGACCCAGCGAAAGAGGAAGGGAAACTCAAGGCGAAGCTCATTGCGCCGGTGCCGCCTCCAGTAGCGACGATCGTGTGGCATGTGCAGGTTCTTGAGACGGGCCGGGAGGTACCTGTTCTTGGAAAGATAACGGCCGGTAACGAGCCCCTCGCCGACTTGTATTCGGAAGATGCCGTGACCACGTTGGAAGTGAAGGTTATTCAGCAAGACGATGCCGTCCGGATTCTCAACGCTGGGGCGAAGGACGCGTTCATTGGGCAAAGGCGGCTGCCCCCGGGCGCCTGGGTCGATCTCCGATGCGGGTTAACGGCCCAATGTATCCTTGCGGCCAGCTTTACGCTGCGGTTCCACGCAACCAAAGAGACAGTCGAAGAGGAGGCCTAGCTTGACAGATTTATACGCGCAAAAGACGGTCATTTGCGGAGACGGGGGACTTGGTTGCTCTGCGGCCATGGTCGCCAAGACAGTCAACAGCATTCGGCGCAATGGTTCTCCGGGCTGGGAAGAATACTTCGGTCTGGACTTTTCTGGGGCGGCAGACCCTGTTCCACCCGGACTGATTGCACGCTATGGCCTGGGGCAAATCCGTGCTTTGTCCCATGGGGAAACGATCGAACTCGACCTGGAGCCGGCTCAGGAGTGGGCGCGAAGCGAGAATGACGACAAAAGGTGGGCGCCTCTGGAGGAATTGTGCCCACGGGACGTTCTGGCGAAGATCAGGAGTCAGCAAGCCGGGCAAAAGCCGGCCGCCGGCCGAGCTGCGTTGTGGTGTGTGCTTGACAACATCGCGCCGCAAGTCGAGCAGGCGCTGAGAAATCTCTCGGACAATGGGCGCGTCGTTACCGAACTGCGGCGCACTGGCTTTTTGGACAGCCAGATCTCGAAATCGCTTCGCGTTGTGCTGGTGGCGGGCGCTGAAGGTGGAACCGGGAGTGGAACCTTCCTCCTCACGGCATTACTCTTCTCTTCGATTGCCAAGCAGTTAGGTATTTCAATTGAAATGGAGGCATGGCTGGCTTTTCGGTATCGGCCCACCCAAGCGCGCGAGGCCGAGTTCCGGGTGGCGCTGGGCGAGCAACTGACTGAGGACGTAGAAGCTGCCCAGAGTCCGGGAACGCAACTTGCCGTCGTCACCTATTCCGGGCGACCCCTTACTACCTCTACTCCGCTGTTTCACCGAGTGTTCTGCTTTGAGGGGCATGGGCGCGTATTGGGAGATGCCGCTGAGTTGAGCGTCATGATGGGTGAAGCCATTGCCTACCGAACAACATCGATGGCGGCCCACGTGCTGGACACCGCGTATTCGCAAAACATTCTCAACCGCTCGAGATTCGGGGAGGACCTATGAGCCGCGAACCAATCTTTTCTCAATTCGGATGCGCCCGCCTTCAACTCGATCCGCTTATGCCCCGGTATGTTGCACTTGCGGCCCTGGTTGAGATCGCCAACTCGTACGAGCAGGCGGCGGATACCTGGTCGAGCGGGGTTTACGCGACCATGCTCGGACAAATCGAACAGGGCCCGCCAGCTAGCAACTCACTGGCATCCCGTCTCGACGTCGTTGTCAACAGCCCCTTGCGTGAGCAGACCAATCCAACGAACAAGGCATTTAGCCGCTTGGCCGAGCGCTGCGCGGATGACAGGAATGCAACCAACCTCGCCGTCTCGTCCTGGAAGGACTCTGTCACCGCAGACTTTATGGCCCCGGAAACTGATTTTGGTCAAGCAGTTGCGGCTGCAAAGTTGCTGCCTGCTCTCCAGAACAAGGTCGACTGGCTGCGCGAGAAGGTTCGCGGCGATGAGGCCGAACTGGAGAAGATGGCATCTGACATCCGCGAGCAGGGTGCCAGGATCGAAAAGGGTGTCATCGAGGAAGCTAAGGCTCCCAAAACTGCCCAGAGCAAGTGGAAGACTCCGCTTGGAAAGGCCGTCCTCTTCACGGTAGCCGGCGTTCTGTTTGTTCTGGTGCTGACCATGATCTTCCAGGCTCCTTTCAAGCCATATCCTGTGCTCGGCATTCTTGTGTCGCCGTTGGTGGGGCTCTATGTGTATCGAAGGGCCCAACAGACCCGCGACGAGGAGGATGATCTGTCCAATTCGGCTTACGATCCCATGCGCCCACAGTTGAAGCAATATGTCGGCATCATGAACCGTTGCGAAACCAGGCGCCGGACGCTCGATCTGACGACAACCATCCATCAGGAGATCCGCAGCCTTTCATCGCCGGAGATGCTGGACGGCTTTGCGGAAGTGCGCGTGGCCCTTGCCAATGAATTGAAGTTGGTCACGAACAGGACCTGCTTTATTGGCACGGCTCCCGATTTGGCCATCCTTACAGGACGAACGCTGGCACGCAGTTTGTGGAACGCGCAGAGGAGTTTTTGGTCCTCTGCGCGGTTCGAGGGCGCAATCGAGATTGGCAGCGGCAGTAGTCTTGCTGGCGTTTTGCGGAAACGCTCTTCAGCGGATGCGGCCCAAATTCTAATTGAAGCGGCCTTGGCGACAATCCAACCGGTCAGTCTCTCGGCAGCTCTCTCAAACATGGTTCGTGCCGTGCCCGTCGCTATGGGATGGGATCTGTTGATCGGCGAGATGAAATCCCAACTGGATCTCCTGATTGGCCTTCTGCCGATTGCGAGCCATGTCAGGGAGATGCCGGAGGATGCCTGTCCGACGCTCGTTCACATCGGTCTGCCCGAAGATCTGATGGAACTGCTGGCACCGATCGTCGAACGCGAGTTTCCCCGTGTTTCGAAGGATTTCTTCCGGACTTCGGAATGCATCGAGGTGGTGACGGAGACCTTTAACTGGCTGAATTCGGAACGCCAGAACCACGCATTTGCCCAGTGTGCATTGAACAACCGCAAGGCCCTCGCAGAGACAGAGCAATGGTCTTCATTCGAGTGTCTCAAAAGGGTGTGGATGTCGGCCGCCGAGAGGCGACAGTCAGAGCAGGGCGAATCCGACTCATCGCTGCGCCTGGCCAGTTGACGGATGACCGACCGAATGAGTTTGGGTGTACTCAAGGCAGGTAAGTCATGCTTCCAGCTGTCCGGGCTGCAATCCAAATGCAGCCCGGTGCCTACTATACTGTTCGTGAAGAGGAATGTCGTGTCTACATCCAATGAGACGAGAATCGGGAGCGATGAGAAGCCCAGACTCCTTCCCGCCGTGATTGCCGAAGTTGAAGACGCGCTGTTTGCTTCCCGCGAATTCTTATGGTCGGAGTACCTGGGCGCGAAAGTCGCGAAAGCTTCAGAAGACGACAACCTATGGTGGACGATCCACGGGCGGGCGCCGATGGAGCGCTGCAAAGACATCAAGGAGAGTCTTCGCTATGTCGTCCTTGCTCTTCAACCAGGACTGCAAGAATTTCATGGGCTTTACATCCATGGAGGACTGGGAGATAAGAGGATCGCAAAAGACATTTGCCGATCTCTTCGGGTTCCAAAGCGCCGCGGCGCGGTGAACTGGATGACCGATTTTCTTTTGAAATTCCCTAAATCTTCAGATGGAGACAGTGAAAGACCGGAAACAGTCGTCACGTTGTTCGACGCGTGGATGGACCTGCGAGGCCATGCCGCAAGCGAAGACCTGATCCTCGGAAACCGCTCAGTTGCAGGATTCCCCCTCTACCTGCCTGGGCGCAATATTCTTACCGGCTATTTCTTTGTGTCGCATCCTATGCCGGGGCTATTCTACGACGCCGGTGGATCGAAGCCTCGGCCGAACAAGAAATTCCTGGCTGTGATGGAGGATGTCCGTGATCGGTACATGACGAGTCTGGCGATCGCCGTAGACTCGGACATCTTCACCGAGTTCGCCGAACTACTCCGGCCGTACAGGATTCTGTCCCACGCGTCTGGCAGGGGGGGGATGCTGCCAGAGGCGCTGGTCGATTTGTCGAGTGACGACCCTTCCGGCTACATGGCAGCTGTTCTCATCCCGCCAGCGGGTCAGGCACCGGAATGCAGTATCAATGAAGGTGCATTTGCGCGGCAACTCTGGTCGTACGCGGGGCTTCTTTCCTTTTTTCCGGAGAATTGGCAAGGACTAACTGACCGAATGGCGCGGTTCGCCCGTCACTTCGAAAGGAATGGGACCGGCGCATCTCTCATTTGGGACTCTCAGGAGCACACCCAAACCGTCGACAGTGGATGCGAGAGTGTGACAGCGTACTATCCTGCCGGCGTACGCGGACCCAATGTTCAAATGTCTCCACAAATAGAGAATTGGGTAACAACGGAAATTCACAGGCGCATTGACCAGTGCCTGAGCCTCTATTCTTCTTCCCCTGGGTTTCGCCGCGGTCCATGCCCCCAAGCCGACCTCGTCATGCCGCTCACATTTGACGGAGTCGAAGGAGAGGCGGGAACGGCAGTTGCAACAATTGCCGGATTCATCCGATTTAACTGTGACTCCGGTCAAGGGGATCCAGCCAGTCAACGACGGCTTTACAGTATTGTGGACCAACATGCAGAAAAACTGAATGGATCTCTCGGACAGCTATTAGCACTTGCCGACTCCGATCTACGGAATCTATACAATCGGCAAGATGCAGGCTTGTTCAAGCAGGTTTTTGACGCTGCCCGTCAGCTCACCGACTGGAGCGCAAAGTGCCTGGCGGCCGGAGGGCAGTTAAATCGCGCACAATCGGATGGAGTGGGAAATTCCGGCGACTCGGATGGCACCCCGATGTACCAGATTCTGAAAGGGGCGCTAAAAAATGTGTGGGCCAGGATGATGAGCACTGACCTTATAGAGCAGAACGACGTAACTCATCGTTGCCAGGTGCTGGACAAGGCATTTGAAGCCGTGACCCGATGCGGAAAGGCGCTGGCGTCCGATTTGCAAGTTCCGCTGACGATGGTGACCTTCTGGCTGCGCGTTTGGACCCCTGTCATTCGATCCATCGAGGGAAGCCATGAGCCATTTGTTGAATTGGTGATGAAAGATCCAGGTTTGCTGGATGTGTTGCAGCATCTGACGATCACATCGGATTCTCCGGCGATCGGTGAAGTGGATCTTTGCCGAACATCCAACCGGGAGGTCCAGCGTGCGAGCGGGACGCAACATCGCGGAATGATGGATCTGGGTTATCCCAGCCATGACGCTCAACTCAAAACTCTCTGCGTGAAGCGAGAGAATCGTAATACATTGCGGATTACGTGGACGATTCCCGACAAACCGGATGGAAAGATACAACTGACGTGGGAAGCCGATACTAAACAGCAGGCTCGGCTACTTCCTGCCTCGATTGCAATCGTAGGCGGAAGACTGTCAGAGAGAGTCGCCCGCAATATCGCGGCTGCCGGTGCAGTTCACGTTGCGAGCGAAGTAAGTGAGCTCTTGGAAGGCCAAGCAGCCGGCACTATCCTCTTTGTGGAGCAACGAGATGGCATGCGGAGTGCCCCGGAGTTCCTGCTACAGCTAGAGGATGCTTTCACCGATGCCGTTCCGGATGGGAAAGGCCACTGGACCGTATTGCCACTGAAGCGAGCCGACCGCGATCCCAAGGGCGCCGCCCACTTGTGTATTCTAGCGCCGTGCGAAGGCGGCGATAGGAATAGGCCCATTGTTGCAGCAGCGCGTAATTTGTCGCTTAGCCGTGCGCTAGCGCGCTATCGCGTTCAGATGATGGAGCGGGAGCGCGGATATACCATGCATCGAGGCACGATCGCTCATGGCTTTCGGGGCGCGGCAGGGCCAATAGCGAATGATCTATTGCAATTGAAGGGGAAGGCAGCTCAGACGGACATTTCCTCCGCAGAGCTGATCGAGACAATTGACCGATTACACACCAAAGTCGACGCACACGGAAAATTGGCAGAGGATGCGTTGAGGTTTTCTCGCACATTCTCCGAAACTCCGGTCACTGAAATACTGACGGGGAAGATACTCCTTGATGACGTCGATAGAGTTTTGGCCGCTTTTGAAAGCCCATTCCGGCCTCCAATCAAAGCACTCAGTCAACTGAGCAGTCGAGATGAAGAGAGGGGCATTCGATATAACCGCTTCCTGTTTAGACATGCGCTTGCCAGGCTGCTGGAGAACGCGGTCAAACAGCGATTCGAAGTTGAATCTCAGGGTGAGCCCGCTCATCTTTCACTCTCGGTCGAACAGAATGTTGGAAGCGGGCTTATTCAGGTCGCGGTCAGGAACTCGGCTCTGGATCCCCGAAAAGGCGTCCTGGCCATTATTGAATCGCTGGAAGGATTTCGAGAAAATAGTACGGGACTCACAGACGTCCGTTTGTGTTGCAAACGCAGCGGGCTTACCCTATCCTATCCCGAGTTATTAGACGGTAATCAGTTGGCGTTGACAATTGGGATTCCAGATGAACGCAAGCAGAGGAGATAACCATGGCGCTACAACGTCGAGCCGCGCTTGAGAGTGTGCCCAGTGCCGCGGAAATCGATGCCCCTAAGAGAGCATTGGAGCAGTCAAGCGATAGTCCATGCAAGATTCTCGTAGTCGAGGACCACGATATTGCTCAAACGATTCAAAGTGCCTTCACCGAGCCGGAATTCGATCCCATGAGTCTGGATAAATTCTATGGCTTTCCGAGGCCCAGAAAAGATCAAGTAAAGATTGCGCTTACTTATGAGCAAGCCATCGAGCAACTTGAGGCGGCCTGTGCTCTTCGGGACAAGCAACTCGATCTCGTGGTTCTGGATCTCGATATTCCGACTGAGGCGGGAGCGCACAAAAAAGAGGACCTGCTCGGCTTTAAGGTTTTGGAGAAGATACGGAACGTGTATGAGCCCAGGCTCCATTACCACCTACCCGTGGTCGTTCTTTCGTCGAACGTGAGCACGACTAGAGAGGATTCATTTGGATTCGACTATTTCAAGGAGCTTTTGAAGCGAAGAAAGAGCATGGAATTGCCGGATGAAATCCTTCTGAAAGAGAAGGAACAAGGACATCCAGGCTACCTTGATCCGGTAGAGCTACTCAAAAAGACAGCAAAGTATCTGGTTGATCTTGAGCAGGATGATGTGAATGCGCTGGAAGCGGCCCACATTTTCATGATCGAGAGCGCCGTGACGAGGCGCGTACTGCGGCAGTTGAAGAGGATTGCGCGATCGGGAGAGCCTGGGCAACCGCTCCCGGACGTTTTGCTATTAGGCAAAAACGGGGTCGGCAAGTCGACATTCGCTCGTGCTTATGACGCCCTTCGCAGGACGCCTACAGCAGGGCGGATCGGATTCATCTCAGAAGATATGGGAAGTCTTGACATGCAGGGAGGATCGGCCCCGAGCCTGCGTCTGTTTGGTGCCACCGGGTGGTACTCGTTTGCCAAGGATCCAAACGCATGCACGCTGGGATCTTTCAGTAGAGCAACAGCGTACATCCGCGACAAGAAATGCATCGAGTTCATTGGGCAAGAGTTTTCACCAAGTACAGGAAGTTCGCGGACTAACGAGGGCAGAGCTAAAGAGGCAAACTATCCGAGAGAAGGTGATCGGGTCGATTTCGACGCGTCGGCGACCTTGTTTCTGGACGAGGTGGTCAACGTCAGCCCGGAGATGCAGGCGATGCTGCTACAGGCCTTGGGGTACGACCGTAAGCGCAGGCATGTGTTTACTACCGGACGCATCAGCCAGTCCGTGCCGGTTGGTCCGGCCATCGTGATGGCGACACGGAAGGATATTGACGAGATGGCCAAAGAAGATGGAGGTACTTCGTTGGCGCTACGCGATTACCTCTTTCGGATTGACCAGGTGCGCGTGAGGATTCCGCCTCTCTGTGAACGAAAGGAGGAGATCGTCCCCTATCTGAAACGCGCTGTAGGAAATAGAAGGGGTACTTCTGGAGAAATGATCGGTATCGATCCGCGGGTCGAGCATGTCCTGATGCATGATTTGCGCTACGACAACAACTTTGCCGACCTGGAGCGTATTGCGGACCAGGTACAGGCAAAGGAGAACACGATCACGTTCAACCACGTACGGGCACTATATGAGCGTGAGGTGCTGGAGGAACTTCGCAAGGACATCAACGAGAGGATGAAGACCATCGAGGGCTGCATCGAGTACCTTGAGAATGTCGAGCGGGAGAACAAACCGCGAACAATCACCCAACTTCAAGACGATCCGCAGCTCAGTCCTGTTTCTGTATATTGCATCGGCTGCAGCCTGTTTATCCATAAGCTACAGGCGGACACAACGGAGTGGCCGGTAGAAGAGCTCACGATGCAATATTTTGGCGATAACAAAGGGAACTTCAAGGCATCCTTGTCACGGTTGGGTGACCGGGTATGGAAGGCCGAGTCGGGATTTTCGGCAGCAGTTGTGGCGGCCCTGAATGGATTGAGTGGAGTCAAACTCCAAATCGAACGCATGGTGACGGAGCGAGCGGCCAGGACTGGGACCACGGCAGTTTCAGCGGCATCGGTCGCCAAGGCAGGAGCGCCAAAGCGCAACGAAGGCAAGCGCGCCGCGAATGAATCGGCCGAGGATTGAGAGGAAAGCGGATGAGCAATCCCCTGAGTGCTTCTCCATGGAGTTTTTTGCGCAGCTGAATCTGTAGGAGATATTCTTAGCTTTCACAGCGCAGGCGGGTACGATTTCCTTCCTGCTCGACCTTATAGTGAGCCATTCCTGGCCAATCCATCTTTCCGTGTTCGACGATCAGGAAGGCTGTTCCAAACTCCTGTCGCGCATACGCGATCATGGCAGCCATCTTGGCCACATTTGTCCCATCGACATTGGCGAACGGCTCGTCCAGAATTGCCAGACGAGGGCGCACGGCAAGAGTCTGGGCCAAAGACAGAAGGGCCAGGTTCCCGGAACTCAGATCGCTCACTCGCTTGTTCTTGTCGATCGATGCAATGGATTCCAGCAGGACCGGATCACAGGCCGCGTTTGAGGAGGAAGCAACCCGCATTGCATCTGCCACCCTCAGCGAGGGAAAGCTATCGCGGCTTTGACTCATATAGCGCACTTCGGCGCATTGCATCGCCTTGGATAGGTCGATCATCGAATTTCCGCCGAATTGAAGTCCGCCAATGAGAGTCGCCGGAGCGATGCCCAAGAGGGCCTTAAGAAGGCCTGTCTTCCCCGAGCCGTTCTCCCCGGATAGATGGGCAACTTCACTTGGACCGAGTTCAAAATGCTCGCAGAATACGCGGCAGCCGGGATATCCGGCATCCACATTTCTCAAAGTGAGCCCGCCCCATAGATCGATGGGCAGTGGCGTGACAGCCTCTACTTTTTCACTTTGCGGATTTACCTCATTGCACTGGATTCCGAACGGCATGGTGATGGTCTCGTCGAAGCCGATCGCTTCAATTTGCGTTTGGTGTTCTGCGATTGCCAGCGCCATGCCGCGGCTGCGGGCCTCCTGCAAGATGCGAATTGTCGTTCGGACACCCCTGGCATCAAGAGCCGCCAGCGGTTCGTCGATGGCGAGTACTTTGGGAGGGTTCTCGCAATAGACTGTCGCAGACAGCATCAGCCGCTTTTGCTGGCCGATGGACAATTCCGATACTCGCCTTCGCGGATCCAGGACCCGGCCGGTAGCTTCTTCGAGCATGGGCCTAAATCGAGCGAAGGTCTGCTTTGCCGCACGGGAACGCGGGACCAGGCTATAAGGCCGCAAGCTGCGAGAGACTACATGGAAGAACTCGCCCACGGAGAGGTGGGTCAGGCCCGACGGCGAGGCAGGGATGAAGCGGCAAATCTTGTCTCGAACGTAGGGAGATCCCGAGAGAGGCGCCGTTGTTTCTTCTTTAATTGTGATCCGGCCAGCATCTATTGCAACAAGCCCGCAGAGGGCATAAAGCAGTTGCGTCTTTCCTGATCCATTCCATCCATCGATTCGCACGGCCCGGCCACGCGAAAGGCGCAGATTCAAGTTGCGAAACAGAGCATTGTCGCCGTACCGTTTGCACGCGCCATCGACCGAGATCTCCCACTCACTGGTACTTAGCTTATCGATCACGCTTCCTCCCGCATCGGAGAGAATGTTTTCCCCGAGAGAAATATGATCGCAGCACCCCAGATTATCTCGCGTACGTGAGCCGACGCGGTGTGGTCGTATCCGCAGAACTCCGAGAACAAGTCCGGAAAGAGGAAGAAGCTCATCGCGAGCAACGTGCCGCGCACTGGCTTCCGTCTGATCGCAAGCGTAGCGACAAGGAGCGTAATCGCGTAATCGATGCGGAACAAATTGGGATCGATCCAGCCGGTATAGGCTCCCTGCACGGCGCCCGTCAATCCTGCCAGCACAGTGGCTGCGGCCAACAGTATTGCGGTCAGCACGCCCGCCGGCGCCATGGAGGCGGCGGGCATCTCCGTTCCTCCAGCCCGAGCTACATCCACGGCAAGTCCCATCTCCGTATAGCGCAAAACGAGCAGAACAAGAAATGCGGTTAGGAATAGAGCAATCGCGTAAGGTAGGGCGGAGAGAGGGCGTTGCGCCTCTATCCAGGTGGACGCCGATGCCATGCCCAACTCGCCGCCATATCCGCTGAGAGATCCGGCGATCGAACGGGCCAGTGCGAGTGAGGCCAGCGATAAAAGGAGATAGCGGTCCTGCGGAAGCGGATGCACCAGGACCAGAAAGACTGCCGCCATCGCCACGAGAATCAGTATCACCGGTGTCACTTGGGCAACGGTGGCATAGGCAGCAATTCCCGCAAACAGAGTAATCGCAGCAAAGGGCACACGCAGCCAGTTCAGCAACAGCGCTTGCGCCATCACTAGGGTTGAGCCAAGCAGCGTTCTAACCGAAATGTCGAGCCAGATGGAATTCATTCCGTAACCTCTGGCTCCGAAGTGTCGGTGCGCCAACGTTTGCACACACTCCGTCGCTTCCACAACGGGGAAAGCAGAAAGCGAATGGCAAGACCTATTGCCAACACGCCGTAGCTGATGCCCGATTCGAATGCAGAAAACCGCGTGCTTGCCTGACACAGCGATTCCAAAACCCCCACTGCCAACATGCTGAAGGCGACCGCCAGCAGATTCTCCTGCCCTGCCGCGACAACGACGGCGACCGCCTTTAGCGCACTGGTGGACATCATTTCTGCCGTCAGCCCATAGCGGAGCCCATTTGCCAGCCCGCCGAGCGAGCATAGCCCACCCCCGACAAGGACAACCAGCAGATCGATCCTGGCCACCTTTAGCCCATACTGCGTGGCCAGTTGACGATTCGCCGCAACGGAGCGGTAACTCAATCCTTCCCGAGTGTGATTGACCCATGCCCAAAGAATGAGCGCGAGCGAGACTCCGCCACCAAGCATGAGTGTGCCATGGTTGGTGGGCAGCAAGAAACGGGAGAAGGCCAACGAGTAACCGCCGGTGAGTAGGCTTGCGGCATTGTCGAGAAGAATGATCAGGCCAATGCCGCGGAGCAGCGCGGCAAACGGTTCGTTGCGCGCAACGTGGCCCGCGAACAGAGCATAGTGAAGAACAAGTGCGCACGCGCAACCGGCGACCATCGCCAGTACGAGCGCAAGAGACACCGGCACGTCAAAGCGCTTCAGTAGAAAATAAGCCGAGTACGCTGCGATCATGCCGCTTTCCGGCAGCCAGAGTGGAAGGTATCGCCCGTGTCGCGCAACCAGCGCGAAGCCCAGCGCGACCGGGAGACCGTAGGCTCCGCGGACGAGGCCGATCGAGATTTCGCCGTCAACGATCACTAGCGCACCGGAATCACGTTGCCTTTTCCGTCGTAGGTAAAGACCCCGAACGTCGGATTGACCAAATCATGGTGCTCATCAAACTGGATTCTTCCCATGATGCCCTGCGTGTCCATTGCCTTCAACTGCTGTTGCAGCGCGGAGCCGGTAACCGGCTGTCCTGAGCCCTGGACTAACTCAACGGCCTTTAGCATCACGAAGTACGCATCGTAGTCCTCGAATCCATGGAAGTCCGGCAGGCGATTGAAACGCTGCTGGTACTTCGCGGAAAATGCCGCTAACTCGGACAGATTCGCGGCGGCGGGAAGTGCAAACCGCGTCGCGGTCTGTTCCGCCCCAGCGGCGGCGACAAAGACGGGGTCCACCAGATTATCCACGGCGATGAACGGCCCCTTGATTCCCTGCGCCGCGGCTTGCTGGACAAAGAGGCCGGCTTGGCGCCCCATCAGTCCCACGAACCACACCTGCGGCTTGTTCCTGTTCAACCTCGCTATGCCGCTGTTGAAGTCCGATGTCTCGTTCGTAACTGTCAGGATCGCGTCATCGGGCAGTTGGCCGCCCTGCTCCCGATAATTAGTCAACGTCGCGCCCTTAAATCCAACTGCCCAGCCATTTTGCTGATTCACCACCAAGGCAGCGGAGCGCAATCCGTTCTTCATTGCCCAGTCGCACAGCGCCCTGCTCGTGACCAGATCGGATGGAATCACGCGGAAGAAAAAGTCTCCGCCGTGCGACGTCAGCCGCGGCGTTGAATCTACCGCGGACAGAATGGGCACCTTGTCCTGGGCTGCGCGAGCCGCAAGTTCCAGTGCAATTTGGCTTCCCGTCGCCTCCACGAAGCCTACGGCGTGCTCTTGCTCGACAAGGCGCGTGTACTCGGCGCCTGCCTTCCCAGCATCAAACTGCGAATCTCCGTAGACGATATGCAAAGGAACGCGGCCTTGCTGCCGGGCATCGTCTTGGGCAATCTGATAGGCATTGCGGGCCGTGAGGCCGTACGATGCGTCGTTTCCGGAGAGCGGGAGGATGGCACCGATCACTACTCCTCCGGGCGCGTTCTCTTTGCTGTGGCAACTCGCTACAGCAATCAAAGACAGCGCCAATAGAGCACGGAACAGGGTACGTTGCAGATTCATCATTTCTCCTTCTTGCCGGAAGATTTCCGGATGCTGGCAGAAAATCCTGGTAGTAATTCGCTTTCAAACAGGATGGTGTCCATGAGGTCAAACCCAACTCGGCACATGCCATTTACGTCGATCTCTCCGAGGCCACCAAGACTATAGTGCGCGCGCGCCGCGCAATCCACGTTGTGAGGACACAATGCCGAGAACACACAGTTACGGCATGGAAGCAGCGTCGCTATATTGCGGCCTGACATGCATTGAGATACGGCGGACTGGCGATGATCGAAGTATGGATCGAGAATGGAACCCATCTCCAGCTTTGTGTCGATAAATCCCTGGCACGGATATACACTGCCGGTAGGGCTGATCGCAATCCGCTTTACACCACTGGAACATTTATAGAAGGTGCCGCCTGAGGCCATTTTGTTCCGCAATGCCACCTCATAGAGCTGATAGCCGGACACATCGAAATTCTTCAGTTCTCCGACATACTTGTCTAACTCAGTAGGTGTATAGGCGTTTGCACAGCTTCCAACCGTCCCGGCCGGTCCTTCCCGCTCGAAAGAGAAGGTGTGGTAAATAGAAGCAGATGGTTCATTGCTGTAGACTTCCTCTTGAAACCACTCAAGAACCTCGCGGATATTTGGAACATCGATGTCGCGGATCACTGTGTTCAGGCGGATGGTGACCTGCGCCTCTCGTAAAGCCCGGAATGCCGCGATTGCCTTTGCAAGAGATCCCTTTCCTGAAATGTATCTACGTCGCTCGTCATGATCAGGACCGTCGATGGAGACGAGCACGGTAAACTCGTGTCTTTTCAGAAACGCGATTCGCTCGGGATTCAGCAGAGTCGCATTGGTGGTCACAAAGAAGTCTGGTCGAACCCGCCGGCCAACAGTCTGCGAAAGATTGCGCGCTGCCTGCTCCCCGGCTTCGACGGCATAGCGCATTTGTTCGTACGCGATGAAAGGCTCTCCGCCGAAGAAGTGAATCCCAAGATCCGCTTCTCCAAGAAACCCTTCTTCCTCATAGAGTTTAGCCGTCTGCCGGACGAGGTACGCGATGGTTCCATCGATGACCTCGCGCGGCATATGAGCCTTGCCCATCCCATAGTCGCCGCCGCTTGCGAAACAATGAGTACAAGCCAGGTTGCAGGCTGTCGTGACAAGCAGGATCGCTGAGATATGTGAGTTGAATTGGCGATCGACCTTCCCGGGGTCCATATCCAACATATGGTCTACTCGAAGCGCTTCCATCAATTCCTCGCTTAGCGTTCCGCGACCGGCGAAGAAATCCCGTACGGAATCCACCTCCTCTGCCAGAATGCCGAGGACATTGAATGGGAAAGAACGAATCAGGAGATAATCGCCTCGGAATTTGCGGAGGAAGACCCAGTCCGCAAGTTGTTCGAACCTGCCCTCGGCATGGGGAGGACTAGACGGCATTCCCGCCTGGGAGAGCGGCGCCATCCCAAAGGCATGTTTGGTTGGCAGGGACACTTCGTTTTGGAGGATACGGAACATCACACATCTTCCTTTGCATTTCTCTTGCCACTTTGAAGGGGCCTACTCCGCCAGGAAGGATTCTTATTTTCTGATAGATAGCTTATTGCGCACCTGACGGGGAGTTGCTTCCCGAAGGCATCTCACCGCCCTTGCGACAGTTCTGTAGCGGACGTGTGACAAATCTGTCGCAACGTGGGTGTGGGAATGCGGGCCACGACGGTTTTCGGGGGGAGACTAGATGTCGCAGCCTTCGTTTTGTGCCCTTTCGCGCATCTGTTCGGCGGATGGAGAGGTGAATATGTACCGTGGCAAGTGGTTCTGTTGTGCGGGTTGCCTGGAGGGCAGGCACGCCGATGGGTTGGCAGCAGTTGCGTTGTACGTCTGTGGCTTAGCCACAATTTGCATGTCCGACATTCGTAAGCCTCTTGTTCGTTTGAATTGGCAGCATTTCTCGTGCCAAAGTGAGCGTCATCGGCTCAATTTTGTTCCTGCGGCTATTTCCTCCGGCAGCGAACCCTGACGGAAGAGGCGAGCGCCTGACTCTCCCTTCAGTTGGACGGATCCTCGCTCAACTCGGACCATGGCGCCCTCGCGTAAGGCGAGGACGGGTATTTCATTCTCTTCCAAGTATTGCAGAAGGCGTTCCTCGCGCGTCTCCCCCATATGGGTGGATCCGGGGTCCGGATCCAAATAGTGCGCATTGATCTGGAAGTTGACGATTCCAAGAGATGCAAAGGAGGATGGTTGAACGATTGGCATGTCGTTTGTCGTCTTCAAAGTCGGGCCAGCCACCACGGAACCGGCACTCGAACCAAGATACGGCATTCCACTAAAGACCCGGCTGCGGAGAACATCCAACAGGCCCTTCTCGTAAATCGTATTCAGGAGGAGGAAAGTATTGCCCCCCCCTATGAAGACAGCATCGGCATTTTCTACCTCGGCACATGGGTCGGACGATGTATGAATAGACGCCACTTCATAACCCATCGCGGCGAAGCGGGCGCGGTTCTTGCTTGCGTACTCCTTGTGATTGAACATCGCATATGGAATGAAGAGAACACGCTTAATGTTCCCCAAGAAACCCTGAATCTCGGATTCAGCATGATCCAAATAGCCATGGCCATGCTGGATCGAATTGCTCAACAGCAAAACGCGCTTCCGCTGATCTTCACGACTGAGCACGAATCCTCCCTATTCACCAGTTCATACGATGCCGGCTTTACGGCGGCATGATCGACGCAGAGCATTCATTATCAACCCCAGACGACTGCTCAACAAGCGGAGCATAGCGAATTCAGGAATCCGGGGGTATCGATGAGCCCGATTCCCACCGCCGTCTAGGACCTATGACTCTTCAAGCACGCAGTTTCAACGGACCGCTGCAACGTTAAGTCGCCACTAGTACCACGACCGTGTGTATAGGTACCATCCATCTGGTGCTGGACAACATGAGTACCCGCTCCCGTAAAGCGCTGGTGGACCGATTTGGCGAAGAGGCGGGCGGATGGCTGTGGAATCGCTTTCGTGCTGCGGCTGCGGCGATCAAAGGTAGGGGCTAACCTCTTTTGAGAGCCTTGCAAATTTGCCAGCACAACCGTAGCCATCGCAACTCCCAAAAGCGGCGCTCTCAGTAACCTCGTCCGGCCTGGGGCGGCCGTTGGCGAACTTGCTGAAAAGACTTTACGGGCACAACAAAACGTCGTCACGGAGCCAGTGCCTTGGGGTCGAGCTTGCCGATATGGCCGTGGGCTCTGACGACGAACGGGAGCGAGAGGCCGTTCCAGTGCTGGTCGGCGTCGGGCGGCTCGTGGAGTGCGGGGTTGGCTACAGATCCAAGCTGGACATGACCGGGCTGAAGGATGAATCTGGCTTCGAACTGGAGCCATTTGACCGTTTTGGTCCGGACGAGCTCGAAGCTCGACACAAGCTGCTGTTCAAACTGGTTGGCATCATCTGGAAACGAGTGCCAGCTTTATTACAGCCTGGGCGCGTATACGGAAACGTGTCTTTTACGGGTGCCTTCCTCCTTAGTGGGACGCCCACTTCCTGCTACAGCGCGCAATCGCCGTGTGATGCCGTCCCCGCCAGCGACTGGCGAGAACTGTAATTATGGTGAAGTTTTGCGTCCCTGAAGTTGAACTTCCTCCAAACGGGTGCCGGTATTTTGGCGCACTGAAAGGTATTTATGTCAGAAAACATACGGATCTCACTTGGTAATCCGGTGCTGATCTTCGTTTACAGTGTGGCGCTTCTTT
>Ga0182027_10003925_pt1 | contig 23309 bp, 15 predicted proteins | sample 712E1DmetaG_FD_121300 | JGI IMG/M metagenome (GOLD analysis project Ga0182027, IMG submission 121300) | Permafrost microbial communities from Stordalen Mire, Sweden - 712E1D metaG (Illumina Assembly) | ecosystem: Environmental > Terrestrial > Soil > Wetlands > Permafrost | place: Sweden... | reverse complement strand
ACGATTCGTTACCTCCTCGTACACAGAGTTCAGTTCCGACCTGGTGGTTAGCCTTTAGTCGGGTTGGATTGTATGTATTGGTGCCAACTTGCCTGTGCTGTCTTCGCTTGGCACGCCCAAAAATTTCTTCAAATTTATCATCGGCTGGATATTGATAATCACCGGCACAAAGCCGGGGACATTTTGCAATTGCGCAAGTTGCGCGGAGTCAAGATGAAATTGAATGCCTCCACCGGAATTTTGAATTTCCAAAGGCGTTTTGTCAGCGGTAAAATCAATACCCCCGCGAGTATTCATGGCTTGATTAGCTTCATCGATTTCTTCTTTTGTCGCCATATGCGCACGTTTTTCCCAGGCTTCCGGAGTTGTGCCTCTTGGGAAATTCTCATTAATAACAAGTGGTGCGGCTTCGTCACTAAAAAAATATAGATGTACTCCAGGACTAAGGGTTGCCACACGGCTGATCTCTTTGACATGATGGGTGGATCCTGTGCTTTCAAAAAGTTTCAATAATTCCTTCTTAAGCTTTTCGTCGGAAATGATTATGCTTCCATTTTTGAGTGACTTATCCAGTGTCCAGTTAATTTTCTTTCCGGTAGGAAGTTTTTTATTATTTTCTTGGGAAGTTGGTCTATTGGCATCCTCTTTAGCAGCCTTTTCTCTTGCCTTGCCTTCCCTGCGTTCTTCATAAGCCTTAGGGTTGTTTAAAAAAAGCCCCATCCTTCCCGTACTGTCATACCCTGTCCAAATCCCGTAAGTTTTAACCAATACCGTGGCATGCCCTACATCACCTTCGACCAATCCGCCAGGCCCCATCATCCATCCTTCCGTATAAACCACATCAAAACCTGCATATTTAAAAAGAATGAATGCCAACAGGCTCCCGATATTACACTGTGAGTTCATATACCCTTTTTCCCTGACAATACGCGCAAACATCTTTGTAAAAACAGGGCCGATTCTCGTATTATAATCAGCATTATACGACATGTATTTCCCCACCATATTCTCAACAGCCCTCTGCACATCATAAAAACTGCCGTCGGCCTTTTTCACATCGTCCCGGAATTCCCCAAATAAAGGATCATTATCAATAACATTGAACTCTGCATCTATATTACCTCTTGATGTGCCTTGCGTATCAAACTCTGTTATGGCTGGGCCAATGGTATACGTATAAACCCCTTCTTTAATTGGCTGCTGCAAACGGCCCTGGGAGTCGATTTTAACAACCTTACCGTCAGGCCCTCTGATTTCGACAACCCCCCAGCCGGTCTCCAATGGCAGACCAATTCTTGTGCCCGCTCCCATAGCAGGTAACTCTGTCCGCAAAACCGCCTGTTGCTCACCTGTGCGTGATAATTGAAATACCTCTTTGGCATTGGCCGTCAGTATTAGCTCCACATGTTCCCAATCAGTAATTTGAGATCCCCAGAATTCAAGATATCTCTGTTCCAAATGCCCGGCTACTGTTGATAAAATATGTGTGATTGTTTCATCCGTAAATCCTAAAACATGGTCTGTGATTTCAGCGGCTAATTGAATGCGTAGGCGCCCATCCTTGGGGATATTGATGACCTGCTCGGCAACGCTTTTAAAATATGCGCCATCTTGCCCAATCTCATAATTATATTTAATCTTCCTTTCAACCTGATCGTAATACTGCGATCGTGTAGCGGCATAAATGACTAAAGGCCGCAACCACTCCAGCTTGGATTTGGCCGAACTGTTGGCAGCAGCCAAGTTCTCAAAAACTGAACGAAAAGTACGGACCGCATTCTCATCAAAATGAAAAGACACCTTCCCCTTGCTTGTCCCTCCCTCATAAACATAATGGCCCCTCGCTATATCCATTGGCCGCCCTGATTGAAATGAATTACGCAAAGAAAATTTTCGCTCTGGCGAAACCATGGCCGCAGAAGAAGTCATATCAGACTGTACAATAAAATGCAGATGAGGATTTTCTTGTCGGGGGACTGCTTCAAAATTGTCTGTATACTGGACACCAAACCCTCTATTTAGGCCAAGATTAGTCTCCTGGCCTATCATGGCCAAATTAACTCCCCCGGAAAAATATTTCCTCGGAATCGGCTGTTTGGTTAGCGGCTCTTGGTCCTCTTTGATATAATTATAAACACCCTTCTTAAACGCCTTCAAATATTGCTCGTAAATTTTCTGCTTTTCATTGGGATTATCTATATTGACACCGGCTACCTTATTTTTATTGGCATAAACCTGCCCTAAAATACTGTCCTTTATTTTTTTCTTGTACCAGGTAGCTAAAATGAGGCTGTTATAGACTTGCCGCAATTTAGCAAAATTCTTGTTTTCGTTGATTTCCTTTGTCAATTCGGGGATGACTACCTCGCGGATGATTTGAGAACCGAGGGCGCTGACACTTTCACTTGTCGAACCGTTATTTACCTGGGATGCTTTCACATTCGAACCTGTCTCGCTAGGCAATCGGCTTGGGGACACGTTCTTTTGTTGTTCTTTATTGAACATGTCCCCTGGCGGGCTTAAAGTATTCTTTGACAGCGCTAAATAATCCTGCTCAAGCATCACTTTCAGTCTCGACTCCACTACATACGCCGTTCCTGCTTTCGCATTTTCATACACAACTGCCTTTTCAGGCACTATCCATACCTTATTAAACGTATTAACCGGAATATTAGTCGTGCCGAATTTATTTGCGGCTTCTGCGTAAATCCGTTTCCAGAATTTCTTGCCCACCTCATCCTCTGGATAAATCAAACTTGCTGTTATCTGCTTGAGCATGTAGTCTTCCGCTAACAAATCCCGGCCCATTTCTGTTAAACCAAAACTGTTAGGAATAATACGATCTTTTTCGTAAGGGGAAAGATTGACCCACAGGTCTTTTTCAGGAATGGTTAGGCTGGCAAGGAAATATTTAATCAGTTTGCTTGATTCATCTTTAAGCTGATCTTTGCTTAATTCACTATCGCCTTGATCCAAAATAAAATCGAAACGGAATGGGTTATCAGCATGAACTTTTATCCCTTTAAGCATTGGAAGATCAAACGGTGGACTTAGATGGACCATGACCCCGGGTGCCGGCAGACGAAAATCCTCAGCAGAGGCTAAAGGGAAATTCAGGCCGGTAACCGTAAAGCACGCTGTGACCAGCAAGCTTATCATCCTGCGCCAATATAGAAAAAGAATGGGGCTGCACATACTTAAAGTATTTAGTATGAACCTATATAATGCAAGGGGTTAGGACGGGTTTTAAGAAAACGGTTTCTTGGTAAAATACCGACGGGCTAGAAATGTGGGGCTTAAAATTAGGGAAAAATAATTCTTTAAATATACGCCACCACTTCAATTTCAACCAAAGAGTCCTTGGGGATGCGGGCCACTTGAATGGTGGTGCGTGCCGGAGCTGTTTCATTCTTGAAATATTGGCCAAAGACCTCGTTCATGCCCGCGAAATCATTTAAATCTTTGAGAAAAACCGTAGCTTTAACCACCCGCTCTAAAGATGACCCGCCCTCAGCTAAAACTGCCGCAAGGTTTTGCATGACCTGCTCGGTCTGTTCTTTAATGGCGCCGGCAACCATGCGGCCTTGCCTATCAAGTGGAATTTGGCCTGCCGTGAAAATTAAATTCCCTATGGACACCGCTTGATTATAAGGGCCCACCGGCAGTGAGGCTTTGTCTGTTTTAATGATTTTTTTGTTCACGAGAGTTCTCCATCTGGACCCCGCCGCTTGTCACTACTGACAGGCGGGGCTTTTGTTTAATCAACGTTTCTCCCACCGCATGCCCGCTGGCCCAGGCCCATTGAAAATTAAACCCTCCGATGCGGCCGTCTACATCAAGAATTTCTCCAGCAAAAAATAGACCGGGGGCTAATTTTGATTCCAATGTTTTAGGGTTAATTTCAGCCAAATCAACGCCCCCGGCAGTCACTTCGGCTTTACTATACCCCAGAGTCCCTGTGACATCAAGCGGATATCGCACACAACAATCGATCAGGCGCTGACGAGCGGGCTTGTTTAATTGATTCATGGTCAAGGACGCATCAATGTCGGCTTTTTTAAGAATGATGTCCGCTAAACGTTGAGGCATTAACTCTATCAATACATTTTTAATGGTTTTACGCGGCGAGGCCTGCTGAATTTTACAAAGGTGCGTTTGCAGGGAATTTGTCTCATAATCTGGAATGAAATCAGCCATGATGTGTTTTTTGCCTTGGGATCGAAGATAGTGGCGGCTGATATCCAATACGCCTGGGCCTGAAAACCCAAAATGTGTAAAAAGAAAACTGTTACGGCTGAAAAAATCCTTTTTACCGTCAATGACAAGTGTCAACCCGACATCCAGGGTCATCCCTGATAAAGAGTGGAAATCTTTGTCCCTGGTAGTCAGCGGTGTCAGTGCGGGGGAGGTTTCAACCATGGAATGCCCAAAAGATTGCGCTAACCTATACCCTGCCCCGTCACTGCCGGTGGCCGGATAGGACAATCCTCCAGTGGTCAGCACAAGGGTTTTGCCCTGATAATGAAAATTCTCCCCTTGGAGAGTAAATCCTTCCTTGCCTTTGCCGACAGCTCTGACTTTATGCCCACAGTAAAACGTGATGTTCTCCTGTGCATGGACCTTGCGCAACAGCGCTGCGAGAACAGTTTTGCCGCCATGCGAGGCAGGGAAATACTTCCCCCCAGGCTCGAGGATCACTTCAACGCCTAAGTCTTTAAAAAATTGTATCGTATCTGTATACTTAAAAGAGAGCAAAACAGGACGCATACATAGTATTCTTTTGCTATTAAAATCTTTCTCACTGACATCTTTATGGGTGATATTGCAGCGGCCTCCGCCGGAGGTAAGGATTTTAGCACCCGGCTGTGATTGCCCTTCTAACAGAAGAATAGACATGCCGCCCCTGGAAGCGGTGATCGCCGTCATTAAACCCGCGGCCCCGGCACCGACTATGATGACGTCATAAATCATGCCAAATTTCCTTAACATTCACTTCTCTCAACTGCCCCGGAGTCAGCGTCCCCAATGTTAACTTTCCAAAAGCCACGCGTTTAAGGGCTGTAACCTCTGATCCCAGCGCTTCAAACATGCGGCGGATTTCACGGTTTTTTCCTTCGCAGAGTTCTATGATCAAATGCGATTCTTTATGACTGACTTTACACAACGTGATCTTGGACGCTTTGAGCTTCTCACCCTTATCTTCGATCCCTTCTGCTAAACGCCGGACATGTTCATCCGTAATTTTACCTTGCACGGTGGCGGTATAGGTACGGGGAATTTTATTATCCGGACAGGTCAAAAAATGTGACAACTGCGTGTCTGTCGTCATTAGTAATAACCCTGTGGTGGCCATATCTAAACGTCCGACGGGGTGAAGATGGCGTAAGTGCTCCGGCAATAAATCATAGACGCTGGCGCGTCCTTTCTCATCGGATTTTGTGGTGAGGGCCCCGCGGGGCTTATACAGCATAATGGTACACGCCGCGGCCCTGGCCACTCTTTGACCGTCAACGGCAATACGGACTTTTTCCGGTACCACCAAAAATGTAGGGTCGTGAATCACCTGTCCATTGACCGTGATACGGCCCGCTTCAACTAACCGTTGTGTCTGCGAACGGGACAATATGCCTAATTTGGATAAAGCGCGCTCTAAAGGAACTTGACCCATAATCCCCCCTTGACCTGAAACACTTGGACGTCATGGATGATTTTTGGTAATTTCTGCGATTCTCTTGCGGCAGGTGCCTTCAGGACAATCCAAAAATGATAAACCCAGCCTGCGCTCGACAATATCCTCCATATTTTGCGCCATCTCGACATCCCGCGCGTAAATGACCTGAGCGGCAATGGTCGGCGAACAGGAACAAATTTTTTCTTTCAGCAGTTTGTTGTTCCGGGTGATATTAAGCACATCGATAAAACGGCTGCCGTACATATCCTGCAGGAAACGCAGCAAATCAATAGAGACCTCGAAACGCTGACTTAAAATCTTAAGTTCTTCATTAACCCCTAAACTGCCGTAAAGAGTAAACTCTCGGGCATACGGCATTTTGGATGCCAAAGCAGGCAAGGCTTTGACTACCGCTTCCTCGGCAATGGCGCGATAGGTGGTGTATTTGCCGCCCATCACAAAATAAATACCGGAAGAATGGCATTCTATGGCATGTTTGCGGGAAATGCGTGATGGGTGTCCCGCATCCGCCACCAAAGGCCTTAATCCTGCAAAAGTCGTAATGATTTTGGAGCGGTCGAAATTAATATGCGGAAAAACTCTGGAAGCTTCCTGCAATAAATACTGAATATCTTTTTCTTCAACCTGCACGCTGTCCGCGCTTCCGTCATAATCCGTGTCTGTCGTGCCTATCAAAGAATTGCCTTTGAAAGGGATCACGAAAAAAACACGCCTGTCCTGGCGGCTTTGCACTAAAAAAGCGCTGGGGGAAATTTGGCCGCGATAAACAATATGCACACCCTTGGTCGGCCGCAGACGTCTGACAGAGTGCGGGAGGTCTTTTTGAATCAAGGCATCCGCCCACGGTCCCGCCGCCACAATAATTTTGGATGCAAAAATATCCATCTGTGTCCCCGTCAACACATCCCGCGCCTTAACACCGACGGCGCGACCATTGACCTTGATAAAGCTCTCCACTTCTATATAATTGGCGACCGTTGCCCCCTGTTTGTCCGCCATCAGGACATTTTCCAGAACAAGCCTGGCGTCGTCCATTTGCGTGTCAAAATATTCCACGGCACCCACTAACCCGTCCGTATTAATCCCCGGGGCCAGCGCTGTGACATCACCGGGGGATAAAAACCGGTACTGGCCGATGCTGTATTTGCCGCTTAAAAAATAGTAAAGCCAAACGCCCACCTTCATCATCCACAAAGGCCTCGCGTCTTTTTTATACACCGGAATGACAAACGGCAGGAGTTTAACTAAATAGGGTGCCGTCTGCCACTGGATATAACGTTCTTTTAAAGATTCGTGGACCAAGTCGAATTCAAAATGCTCCAAATAGCGGATACCCCCATGCAAGAGTTTAGTGGATTTGCTTGATGTGCCGCTGGCAAAATCTTTTTTTTCCAACAAGGCGACCGTGGTACCGCAGGCCGCCGCCAAATGAGCAATGGCCGCCCCATTAATGCCGCCGCCCACCACAATCAAATCAAATTTTCTTTTAGAAAAAAGAGACGTGTCTCGGATCATCTAATCTCCCCTAGTATAGTACGTCCTAAATTCCTTGTCATTCCGGCGAAAGCCGGAATCTTGTTCCAAATTGTTTAAAGATCCCGGCTTCCGCCGGGATGACACAGAGTCAAATATAAAAAAGCGTTGACGCGCCACACTAACATTACCGCGTCAAAACCTGCCGTACGGCGTGACACCAGCCTTCATATTGAAATTTAGCCGCGGCGCGTGACAAGCGCGGCTTAAAGGTCCGTTCGATCGTTTTAAGCTTAAGGACATCCTGCGGTGTCCACAAACCAATAGAGACTCCCGCTAAATACGCGGCTCCGGCCACAGTTGAATCGACCATGGCAGGCCTGATAATAGGAATGCCCAGCATGTCCGCTTGAAACTGCATGAGAAAATTATTGCGGCTAGCCCCTCCGTCGACACTCAAAGATTTGATGTTAAGCCCTGATTCCCGATGCATCAGGTCAAATACATCCTTGGTCTGATAGGCCATGGATTCTAAGGCCGCGCGCACTATATGCCGCGCATTGGTCCCGCGGGACAATCCCGTTATAATGCCACGCGCATCGGCCTGCCAATAGGGCGCCCCCAAACCTACCAAAGCCGGCACCAGATAGACCCCTCCTGTATCTTCAAGGCCCTGAATCATTTTTTCCGTCGACGATGAATTTTTAATGATCTTTAATTCATCCCGCAACCATTGGATGATGGCCCCGGCAATAAATACCGCTCCCTCCACAACATAAACCGGAGCGCCCACACTATCGCAGCCTAAGGTCGTCAAAAGACCATTTTTAGAATAAACGCATCGCGTCCCCGTATTGAGCAGCATAAAACAGCCGGTCCCATAGGTATTTTTGATCGTCCCCGGCGCAAAACATCCCTGCCCATAAAGGGAAGCCTGCTGGTCCCCCATCACAGCGCTGATGGGAATGCCTGCCGGCAGGCCGGCGACATTGCTCGTAGTGCCGAATACCGACGAAGAAGGCAGGACCCGAGGTAAAATATTCTCCGGAATCTTTAACAATTTTAATAACGGCTGGCTCCAGGTTTTAGTCTTGATATTAAAAATCAATGTCCGGCTGGCATTGGTCATGTCTGTGACATGCGACGCCCCTCCGGTCAACTGGTAAATAAGCCATGAGTCTATGGTGCCGAAGGAGACTTGTCCGCCGGCAGCTTTGCGCCTCAGGCCGAGGTGATCTAATAACCATTGGATTTTAGTGCCTGAGAAATACGCATCCACGACTAGCCCGGTTGTCCTACGAAATAAACGCTCATGGCGTTTGAGCCGCACACAAGCCTCTGCCGTGCGCCGGCATTGCCAGACAATGGCATGATAAAAAGGTTTCCCCGTCTTACGGTCCCAAAGTACCGTGGTCTCGCGCTGATTGGTAATGCCGATTGTGGCTATTGTCTTGGGATCAATGCGGGCCTGCGACAGCGCCAAACGGATCACCTTTTCAACAGAGGCCCAGATGTCGCCAGCATCATGCTCCACCCAGCCGGGTTTGGGATAATACTGTTTGAATTCCTGATAGGCGCTGGCAACCACCCGGCCCTGGGAGTCAAAAACAAACGCCCTCGAACCCGTCGTGCCCTGATCAATGGCAAGGATATATTTTTTCATATGTTCGCGCTACGGATTTAGTCTTTTTTTGTTAGCTTCAAATCCCGCTGGGCCCAAAACATGTTTAGCCAGCACATCTTTGTCCATACCATTGTCAAAATCATAATCCATAATAGCCGCCATTCGTAACAATTCTCCAAAAGGCCGGCGCAGCATGTCCGGATTTTGCGTGACCATCTGATCGATCATCTGCGCATAATACACCGGCTCTTGGTTGATCTTGACGCCCTGTTTATGGAAACGGTCGATATATTCGCTGACGGTCAAAACTTTGGCCTGATTGTCCACCAACAACGTCCACACCGTCGATCTTTTGTCCAGCCTTTTCCAGACTTCGGCAAGGTCAACCACATCTTTGATCTCTGCCTTGGCCGCGGCTCTAGGCGTGGCGGATTGTGTCTGGGTTTTCTCTAAAGAAACAGCGCTATGATGGGCGTCGGCAATCGCCTGAGTAAGCGCCTGATTACGCTCTTCAACTTTCTGTTGATAGGTGGGTGGCGCAGGCGCCTGCTGCTGCTGTTGTTGTTGCTGCGCTAAAAGAGCCTGCTGATATTGCAGATACGCTTCCCGTTCTCGCATGATCTCCATTTGCATCTGCTGTTGCTTCATGGCTTTCATTTGTTGCTGACGTACGATAAGACCGGCGGCATAGGACAGAGGGGATGAAAGGAAGAAAATAACAAAGAAAAGAATTAAAGTTCGCCATTGGTTCATTAAATCATTATATCAAAAATTCCGAACCCTTCGCGGCCTAATTTAAGATTCACGTCCTCATGAATATTCCCATCCGGATCCACGGTAAAACTCAAACCCGTATTGGCCGCGCGTATGACCCACATCCTGTTTTCCACCGCGCGCATCACCGCCGCCTGCGCATGAAGCATATAGGAAGGAATATCCCTAAACCATCCGTCGTTAGAAATCTCCACCAAAAACTGCGCACCCGTCTGGCGCCATTGGCGCACGATAGCAGGATGCGCGGATTCGGAACAAATCACCACCCCAAACCGCAACGGCTTGCGGCTAATCATCATGCCTGAGGGCGCCTTGCCTGCGCTCAAATGATATCCCCTGCCCCAATCAATGCCCCATGCCGACAATGGCGTATCTTCCGCAAAAGGCACCAAAGCTTGTTTATGATACAAGCCTTTGATTTGGCCGTCAGCTCCGATCAGCAACGCGCTGTTATACTCTTTGCCGTTGATAATAGGCGCTATCCCGACTAAAAGATCTGTGTGTCTGCGCCTCGCTTCTTGAAAAATAATCGGGCGCCATTGGGCGCTTGCCAAAAGATCGTCCGGAAACGCCGTCTCCGGCCAGATGACTAAATCCGGACGAGCGTGCTCAAAAGACTGTTCCGTGAGGCGCAAATGGATCCCGGCATTGCGGTCAAAAAAATTTGAATCTATTTTTTTCAAAGGAGAAATATTCGCCTGTATAACGGCCACATGTACCACGCTCATGCCTGACGGATGCGCGTCTTGTTTAAGGCGTCCCGCCAAAGGGATGCTCAAAAAAATAAGCCCGGCGGCCAATCCATAATAAAAACGATGCCGGGAGCGCGTGGCGCCCACATAAATCAATGTGTTGACCAAAAAAATGATACCACTCATGCCCAAGCACCCAAAGGTCCCGTAAAATTTCAGCATCAGCGGACAAAAAGCCTGGGCATAGCTGATGGTAAAACTAAATCCTCCTAATAAAATGGTGCGCACCCACTCGCTGAGAGACCACAGCAAAGGATAATACACGATGTCTCCCCAAAGATGCCCCGTGGATCTAAAAAAACAAGCGAACACCCATGCCTGCATGCTCAAGCCTAAAACAAAAATAAAAAAGCCCATTGGAGAAATAGCATACACGCCCTGCGTCATAAGTCCGTAGGCGGCTAAACCAAAAAGCACCCCTAGCCTCAAGCGTTTCTTCAAGGGCTGACCGTGCAAAGCCAGCAGCAGCGGCACGGCAAAAAACCAAATGCAAGGCCATACGCCGTAAATAAAAAAATGATTGGGAAAAGAAAGGTAAAAAAGGAAGGCAGATAAGAGAGTAAGCAACATGTAGTAGGGGCCGACCTTGTGTCGGCCCGAAACAAATGCATACGAATTAAGGTGACACACAACTTAATTCTTCCGATTAAAAATTAAGTTGTGTGTCACCTTATTTTTCTAGCAAATAAATTCCGTCTTTATTTCGTTTGTCCGGCGGTTTTGCCCTGAGCATTCCCTGCGGCCGGCGGGACATCGCCTTTTTTGGCCGGGGTAAATTGCTCATCCGGGATATCAATAAGCTCGTGCAACAACGCCGCTGATTTAAGCATATTGGCATTGTCCTGCTGGGCCTGGAAAATTTCCACACTGTGACGCGCCGCCAAAACCGCGGGTAATTTCTTACCGGCCATTTTATTGGAAATACTCAGCATATAAAAAATCGTCCCGTTGTCCGGGAAAGCCTTGGCCGCCTGATCAAGAAAATCTGCGGCATGGTCATACTCTTCAATCTTCAAAAGGATCTGACCGAGAAGCAAATACGCTTCCGGCTCTGAAGGATTGATCTTCATGGATGTTTGAAGGTCCATGATAGCGGACTTCAAATCTTTGTTTTGTAAATCCACAAAACTTTTCAAAATCAATTTGTGTCCGACATCTTTTTTCTGATCAATCTCCGCCTGTTGCGCGGCTTGTTGCTGACAGCCGGCCAAAATCAAAACCGCCATCAAAATAAAAACTGTTTTTTTCATAACGTCTCCCTATGGTTTTGTAATGCTTTTTTTGCTAAGTAACTATGCACCCCTTCAGCCGCGGCCCGGCCTTCATAAATCGCCCATACCACCAAAGACTGGCCGCGGGTCATGTCCCCGGCTGTAAATACACCCTCTACCGACGTCATTTTATGGCTGTCCGCCGCAACATTGCCTCTCGCATCCAAGGCGACCCCCAGTTCTTCCAACATGCCTTTCTTGAGAGGCCCTAGAAACCCCATGGCTAAAAGCACTAAGTCACACGCCATGTCAAAATCCGAGCCCGGAATTTCACTCATCTTCATTTGGGCGCTGTTAGGATCTTTGGCCCACTGCAGGCGCACGGCATGCAATTTTTTCAGCTTCCCATTGTCTCCGCTGAAACGCTTGGTCAAGATACTATAATCACGGACACACCCTTCTTCATGGGAACTGGACGTGCGCAAGATAAACGCCCAATTAGGCCAGGGATTGTCCACAGCGCGTTCTTGCGGAGGCTTAGGCATCAATTCAAATTGATGCACGCTTAAGGCTTGCTGACGAATGGCGGTCCCTACACAATCTGATCCCGTGTCCCCTCCGCCTAAAACAATGACCCGTTTACCTTGCGCCGACACGGCCTGTAAAGACGATAATTTAACCTGAGCCAGGTGTTGAGCGTATTGGGCCCTGAATTTATCCGCGCTATGATGGTTATTGATTAAATTCTGTTGCGGTAAATAATACATCGCCTGGTAAACGCCCTCCAATTCTCTGCCCGGCACAGCCAGCTCGCGCGCCCCCTCAGCCCCGCCGCATAAAACAATGGCATCAAATTTCTCCCGTAATTTCTGCGCGGGAATATCCACCCCCACATGTACTCCTGTCTCAAAAATAACGCCCTCGGCATGCATGCGATTGACCCTGCGGGCAACCACCGATTTCTCCAATTTAAAATCCGGTATCCCTAAACTGAGAAGGCCGCCGATCAATTCATTCTTTTCATAGACCGTCACTTTATGTCCCTTGTGATTCAACTGGTCCGCGCAGGCGAGTCCCGCGGGGCCGGAACCGATGACCGCCACCTTCATCCCGCTGCGGTGGGTGGGAGGCTGGGCCTTGACCCATCCTTGGCCGTAGGCATGTTCAATAATGGCAAGTTCGATATTTTTAATTGTCACCGCTGGCGCATTAATGCTCAGCACGCAAGAATTTTCGCAAGGGGCCGGACAAACACGTCCGGTAAATTCCGGAAAATTATTGGTCTTATGCAGACGCTCAATGGCTTCCTGCCAGCGGTCACGGAAAACTAAATCATTCCAGTCCGGGATAATGTTGCCAATGGGACAGCCTGATTGGCAAAACGGTACCCCGCAATCCATGCAACGAGCGCCCTGGATTTTTAAGTCTTTCTCGGCAGGAAGGTGGGTGAATTCTTTATGGCTTTTAACCCGCTCGGCAACAGGATCTTTCGAGTAATCCTGCCGGTCATATTTCATGAATCCCTTAACGTCACCCATATATTCTTCCTTCATGTGTCATTGCGAGCGAAGCAATCTTTTAAAAGATTACTTCGTCGCTACGCTCCTCGTAATGACACATTGCTCGTATTTTTTACAGCTTCCGCTTCTTCTAAAACCTTGCGATAGTCCCGCGGATAGACCTTGACAAATTTCCCCAAGACATGGTCCCAATCCTTCAAAATTCCCTCGGCCACAGTTGATTGCGTATAGCGGAAATGCTTTTCAATCAACGTTTTTAATTCCAAAATATCTTGAGGTTCGCTGAGGGCAAACAAATCCACCATGCCCAGATTACAATTTTTCTTAAAATTCCCGTCGGTATCTATCACATACGCAATGCCGCCGGACATCCCTGCCGCGAAATTGCGCCCCGTGGGCCCTATCACCACCACGCGCCCGCCTGTCATATACTCGCAGCCGTGATCGCCTATCCCCTCAACGACCGCATACGCTCCGGAATTGCGCACGGCAAAACGTTCGCCGGCAATCCCTCTAAAAAACGCCTCCCCGCCAATAGCCCCGTACAAAACCACATTGCCGACAATGATATTCTCTTCCGGACGATAGCGTGCTTTTTTAGAGGGATAAATAACAATGCGGCCGCCGGAAAGCCCCTTACCCACATAATCATTGGCCTCACCCTCAAGGCTTAAGCTGATGCCGTGCGCCAAAAATGCGCCGAAGCTTTGGCCTGCCGCACCTTTAAATTTTATTTGGATGGTGTCTTCCGGCAAACCTGCTAAGCCATACTTTAAAGCGACCTGGCTTGAAAGCATAGTGCCCACCGTGCGGTTGATGTTCCGGATATTCGATGTTAATTGTACCGGTGTTTGATGCTCAATGGCCGGCTTGGCTTGCGCCATCAATACATTATCCAGCGCCTTCTCAAGACCGTGGTCCTGGGTGCTCGTGTGCCGTATCGCCACCCCTTTGGGCACGTCGGGCCGGTGCAAAATATTCGTCAGATCAACCCCCTTGGCTTTCCAATGGTCAAGTGTGTCCTTGACGTCCAGCATGTCCACGCGGCCGATTAAATCCTCAAATTTGGCGATGCCCAATTCCGCCATGATCAGACGCACTTCTTCGGCTATAAAGGTAAAAAAATTGACCACGTGCTCGGGACGGCCGGTGAATTTTTTACGCAGCTCCTTGTCTTGTGTCGCCACCCCCACGGAACATGTGTTCAAATGGCATTTACGCAGTAAAATACACCCTACAGTGACCAGGGCAGTGGTGGAAAAACCGAATTCATCCGCGCCCAACATCGCGGCTACGACCACGTCCCTCCCGGTCTTAAGTTGTCCGTCGGTCTGCACCCGTATGCGCCCGCGCAAATCATTCATCACCAACACCTGCTGGGTTTCGGCGAGTCCCAATTCCATCGGCAATCCCGCGTGTTTAATCGACGTCTGCGGGGAGGCGCCGGTTCCGCCTTCAAACCCGGAAATTAACACATGGTCCGCCTTGCCCTTGGAAACGCCGGCGGCCACTGTCCCTACCCCGATTTCAGAAACTAATTTGACCGAAACCATGGCTTTAGGGTTGGCATTCTTTAAATCATGTATCAGCTGGGCCAAGTCCTCGATCGAATAAATATCGTGGTGTGGCGGAGGAGAAATCAAAATGACACCCGGCGTGGTGTGCCGAGTCCATGCAATTTCCTTGGACACTTTATGGCCGGGAAGCTGCCCGCCCTCGCCGGGCTTGGCCCCCTGGGCCATTTTAATCTGAAGCTGGTCAGCATTGACCAGGTATTCAATGGTCACCCCAAAGCGGCCCTGGGCGACCTGCTTGATGCGGCTTCTGCGCCAATCCCCGTTAGGGTCTTTCTTAAAACGCTCCGCATCCTCACCGCCTTCACCGGTATTGGAAAAACCGCCTAAACGGTTCATCGCAATGGCCAAGGTCTCATGCGCTTCCTTGGAAATGGAGCCATAGCTCATGGCGCCGGTGGCAAAACGCTTGACAATAGACGAGGCCGGCTCCACCTGGTCAAGCGCAATCGCATGGCCTGCTTTAAATTTTAAAAGACCGCGGATATTGGCAACCTGCCGGCTATTCTCATTGACCGCCTTGGCATACTGCTGATACACTTTGAAATTGCCCGCACGCGTCGCGTACTGCAGAAGAGCGATGGTCGTCGGGTTTAATTGATGAAACTCCGCCTGGGCACGCCAATAATATTCCCCGCCCTCATCCAGCATGGCATCTTGTGTAGGCACCGGTGGATATCCTGCCTCATGACGCTTAAGCGCTTCCTGGGCCACGATAGCCACATCAATGCCGCCGATGCGCGAAGGGGTTGCGGTAAAATAGGTATCAATCAATTCCTGTCCTAAACCCACCGCCTCGAAAATCTGCGCCCCGCAATACGATTGAATAGTGGAAATGCCCATTTTGGAAATGATTTTATACAGCCCCTTGTGGCAGGCTTTAAGAAAATTCTTCTGGGCATCCTGAAAAGTAATGGGTTCCTCGAATCGCCGATCTTTAATCATGGCTTCAATCGTCTCAAAAACCAGATATGGATTAATCGCTTGGGCCCCATAGCCGATTAAAACAGCAAAATGATGCAATTCGCGCGCCTCGCCGGTTTCAACGATTATGCTGACTTTCGTACGCGTCCCTTGACGGATCAAATGATGATGCAAGCCCCCGCACGCCAGCAACGACGGTATAGGGACCTTCTGGGCACCGATGTCTCTGTCCGAAAGAATCAAAATACTTGTCCCTTGTCTGATCGTCTCATCGGCACGGGCGCACAACGCCTCAAAAGCCTTCTGCATGCCCGCGCTTCCGGCGTCTTTGTCAAATACGCAAGGCAGCCTTACCGCTTTTAATGCCCCTTGGTTGATATGCACTATTTTCTCTAATTCTTCATTCGTCAGCATCGGGCGCTGGATCCATAAACGATGGCAATGCTGGGGCGATTCTTCCAACAAATTGCTTTCAGGGCCCAACATCATGTCCTCACCCATGATGATCTCCTCGCGGATAGCATCAATAGGGGGATTGGTCACCTGGGCAAAGAGTTGTTTGAAATACTCATACAGGGGTTTAGGCCGGTCGGACAATACCGCCAGGGGCGTATCAGCACCCATGGAGCCGGTCGCTTCTTCACCAAAAACCATGGGTCTTAGTATAATTTTAAGATTTTCAAGTGTGTAGCCAAACGCGCGTTGACGCGCCAGCAGGGTCTTTTCATCAAGGCCGTGGACACCCTTAGGTTCGGGTAACTGGCGCAAATCGACGACGTTGTCCTTCAGCCACTTTTCATACGGTTGTCTACTGGCATAAAATTTCTTCAGTTCTTCGTCATCAATGATGCGTTTTTCCTGGGTATCCACCAAAAACATTTTCCCCGGCTGCAAGCGGCCCTTGAAGATGACCTTCTCTTCCTCGACAGGCAGCACCCCTGCCTCTGAGGCCATGATGACAATATCATCACTGGTGACCAGATAGCGCGAAGGCCTAAGCCCGTTGCGGTCAAGCAAAGCCCCCACATAACGTCCGTCGGAAAAAGCGATTGATGCCGGCCCGTCCCAGGGTTCCATTAAACAGGAATGATATTCATAAAAAGCGCGCTTGGCGGCGTCCATTTCCTGATGGTTGCTCCAGGCCTCGGGGATCATCATCATCATCACGTGCGGCAGCGAACGTCCGGCAAGGAGTAACATCTCCAAAACATTATCAAAGGTGGCGGTGTCCGAACCTTGCGGGACAACGGTAGGCAATACTTTTTTTAAATCCTCGCCGAAAATCTTTGAAACAAACTGTTTCTCGCGTGTGCGTATCCAGTTGATATTGCCGCGCAACGTATTGATTTCCCCGTTATGCGCGATATAGCGATACGGATGGGCCAACGCCCAGCTGGGAAAAGTGTTCGTGGAATACCGCGAATGGACCAACGCAATGGCCGATACCATGGCCGCGTCACTTAAGTCAGGAAAAAAAAGATTCAGTTGCTCACTCATCAGCTGGCCTTTGTAAATCAACGTCCGGCTGGACAGCGAGCAAAAATAATAAAAATTCTTCTCGGATAAAGTGGAATTAACCACCTTGTTCCAAAGGCGCTTGCGGATCACATAAAGCTTGCGTTCAAAATCTTCACGAGGGGTATTGAGGCCGCGGGCGATAAAAAGCTGTTTAAAGGCTGGCATGACCGAGCGGGCCACCCTGCCCACTTGGGTCGGTTCATGCGGCACTTCCCTCCAGCCGATGAATTTTTGGCCTTCTTCATGGATAATGTGCTCGGTCCACTCCTCGATGATATTGCGGTCGTCCGGGGAGGTTGGCAAAAAAACCAGGCCGGCGCCGTAATCACCCACGGCAGGCAAGGCGATCTCCATCTTCGCCAATTCCTTACGGAAAAATGCGTCCGGCATTTGAATAAGTATCCCTGCGCCGTCACCGGTTTTAGGATCGCAGCCGCAAGCCCCGCGGTGGGCCAGATTTTCTAAGATCTCCACCCCATGGCGAATGATCTCATGGGACTTCTGCCCTTTAATATGCGCGATAAAACCTACCCCGCAGGAGGCATGTTCAAAGCGCGGGTCATATAATCCTTGTTTTTGGGTATCCCTCATAGTCTCACTTAATCTTCATATTTAAAAAAGTCTTAAATCCAAATTAAATAGTATTACACTTGAGCTGGGTATTTTATTATTTTTCGCGGGTTAATGCAAATACAATTACGGGCGTTAGAACAACCTGACGGGTATGCGCTCTTGCAATAAAAGATATAGCTTGTCATCCGGCGGTTGTTTTTTCAAGGCTTGTTGGTGGAGTTCTTCCCAAAGGTCCTGGTGCCAAGGATGGCCGCCGGAGGCAACCGACTGGACAATTTGCAGCGCCTGACCATATCCTCCGGCCTTCAGGTAACACGCGGCCAACACAAGTGCGGCATCTTGTACTCCCTGCTCCAGATTGCCTGCCAGCACTTGCGGAGGATTGGCTAAATTACGCCAAATCTGCCGGTAAAACGGGTTTTGGAACAATATTTCTAAAGCCACTTTTTTCAAAGCCAGAGCTTGGGTCAACGCCATGGCGCTTTTTAAAAAATCCCCCTGCTGAAAATAAATGACCCCTAAATTATAATACGACCAAAAGAAATACGGATTGAGGGCCGCCGCTGTCTCATACTGTGTGCGGGCCATGTCCCCAAGCCCCAGATAATACTGACAAAAACCCAACAAAAAATGCGCGGCATCACTATCAGGGAGCAGCTGGGCCGCCTTTTGATAATACTGATGAAAAATATACGGTTTGCCGAAATAATAACCCTGCATCCATTCTTTCTTGGGTGGCTGGGTCCCGGCAACAATGTCGGCAAAATACCCGAAGGCGGGATAATAATAACTGATGGTGACCAATTTACTTTTTTGATTGACCAATTCATGCTCTTTGATGATTTCAGTGACCAAAGGATTATGCCTCCACAAAACACAGACAAGGGCCAAAACCACCAGCCCCGCCAGCCAAGGATCTTTTTTTATCCAGGAAAATACGATTTTCATTTAACAAAAAACCTCGCTATTTTGTGCGCCATGAAGGCGAGCAGCACCATAAACAAGGCCACCAGAGGAAACGCATAACGGTCAATCACAAAAAACAAAGAATACATGGCCGTAAACCAAAAGATAAAATGTAATACCCAAAATAAAACCCACACCGGCGCGCGGCTTTGCTGCCAAGATTCTCGTCGGGAAAAGCACAAATAGCAAAAAGAAAACACGCAGGCCCCCCAGGAGAAAAACGCCATAATGATTTTCAGGCCGTTCATCAGCCATGGCGCATAGAAAATCCCTTCCAGCCAATCCGGATAGGCCACAAAAGCAATGGAAGATTCCCAGAAAAATATTTTGTGCGCTTCAACGGCCCACAGCATAACCGCCTGCAGAGGATTAGCCAAAACCATTTTTATGGAATCGTATATGTAATAATGGGAAAGCTCTGCCTCTGTGGCGCCTTGGGCCTTAAATGCCTCTCGCTTAGCTTGCGCCACGTCCTCCGCATGCCTGTCAGACCAAAAATCACAATCCTCCGTGCCGAATACCGCCGGGCAAACACCTAAGCCCGGCACATAGGCCACGGCTGCGCCCAAACGCCTGAGGCTCAAAGGCTGCATGCGACAGGCCGTATTGCCGTATAAAAACCAGTCCCCTCTCGGTGTATACACATAATGGCCGTTGGTCTGATAATTCTCCCATTTATACATATTGACCGCGCCTTCAAAAACAAGAAGGGCCGCCAGGCAAAAGGCGGCGGCATGCTTGGCTTTAAGGATGTTGCCTCGTCTCCAACTGGCAACAATGAGCCAATAAAACGGCCATAAATAAAATACTAAAACCCCTTCGGCAACCGCTTTGACCGACATGATCAACAAAAACATCAACCCCACCATCACGCCGTGTCCGATTGACTTCCGCATGCCCCGACGGTCATCCGCTACATTATCCATGGCCCTCCAGGATTTAATGGTCACGAGCACGGCCAGCACCACCCACGGATACGCGGCGAATTCCGACCACAAACGCATGCTGGAGTTCGTCATGACCGGTGAGACGCCTAAATAAAAAACAGCCACACACGCGATCATTCTGGGTATGGACAGCAGCCTCATCAAACGGTAAGAAAAAACCATGGTCAGCAGCAAAAATAACGTGCCTATCATTTTCAAAGGATAGTAATAGGCAATCCCCCACCATGCACCCAACTGCATCGAGGATGCCACCATGGCCGGAAACAGCGGCTCCCGATTAGGGCCGGTACGGAAAAATTCGCCCCATCCCTGATGAAGAATCATTTTGCCTAAATCTTCATAACTGGCGGCATCAAACACGACCACGATCTGGGTGGTAAAAAATAAATAGACCCACCATAACAAGGGAATGATGAATGCCCATTTGACGTAGGTGTTTTTCATAAAATTTTAAAACTTCCTGACAAAAATAGTGATTTTGTCCTCGCCCGTCGGCAATTGCCACGCCGGGCCATAAACACCGCGGCCCACCATGAAGTAAGGTTGTAATGGCGCGCCAAAGACAACCAGCGCGCAGGGTTGAAAATCGCCCAATGGATATTTCAGGGACCCTGACTGATTCCCCACCTGCACATGCTCAATACGCAAGCCCTCTCCCCGCAAAAATTGCCACCAGGGATATTCCCATTCTCCTCCTGTTATAAGCCCTACTTGCCGGCACGGCATAGATTTTAGATACTTCGTGCCGTAGAAATACGGCAAAATCAAATACGGACGCTTATAAAAATATTGGGCGACCTTGGGCTGGCGCCATATGCTGGAGTCTCCCACCCACGGATGCTGTTGATTGAAAAACAGCCACGGCATGGCTGTTAAAAACAACAGGATGACCACCACCGCGCTTTTTTTATTGAAGAAATGCTCCAGGACAATGGCCGCCACAGGACAAAACAAAATAAAGACAGGTAAATGAAAGCGGCTGTTCCATGGCTGGTAACGGATAACCAGACAAAATAACAGAAAGGCAAAAGCCACCGTCAGCACATAAAAGGCGGCCTTCTGCCTAAGGGCGCGGGAAAACCAGAATAATAAAAACACGCCCCCAAAAAGCAGCCAATGCAAAAAATTGCCGGTATAATCTTCGTCGAAATTCAGACTGCGGATAGCAAAACTACCGCCAAAAGTCGCGCGCGGATCATCAATGTCCGCGCCCAAAAACCGCCCCGCCTTGGTCAGCGTCTGTACCGTATGCGCATTAACGTCTATCCAGGGCATGGCCAGATGTATGCCTGTATTGCGCAATATATTCACCCATAAAACCTTCGGGCTCAAAGAGGCGTTGGTCAACGGCACACTTGTCCACGTAGGTGTTCCAAATGTTTGGGTATTGCGCACATATTGTCCCATATTCATCAACACGGCGCAGGCGACGATCAGCAACACACCCGCGAGGGATACCCGCCAGTGTCTTTTTAAAGTCGTTCCCATAAACCAAATTAAAAAAGGCGCGGCGAAAATATAACTATTACCTTTGGTTAACAACGCGAGCCCCAGGCTTAATCCTGCCGCCATGATATAGATAAAACGCGTTGAACGCTGGGCTTCTATAAGAAAAAACACAAATGTGATCAACCAAAAAGCGCCCGCATAATCGGTTTGGGTGCTGACGGACTGTAAAATGCCCATCGGCAAGGTTGAGGCCAAGGCCGCGGCCATCAGTTGCCCTAGGCGGCCGGCGCCTAATTGCCGCGCCAGTAGTGATACGCCTATTAAACTGCCGGCCATCGCCAGCCATTGGATCCCATTGGCGCTTGATTCCCCGCCGCCCAAGATACGCACATGGGCAATGGCAAACTCCGCCCACGGCGTAATATATAATTGGCGGATATCATTGGTCGGATAAAAGGCAACTGTTTTATCTTGTATCCAATGCTCGACACGAGGCAGATGATAGGTCATCGAATCCCATGTGTTGGGTACGCCGACCACGGCCGTAATCGCGCTGGCCGCGCCAATAAAAAGAATACCGCCTAAAAATATTTTTTCGCTTAAAACCCAGTTTGGGCAGTTGTTGGCCCTTGACCGTGTTGTGTTAGGCCGCCCCCTGACCGCCGCGAGGCCGCTGCCTATGGCCAACAACGACCAGCAGAGAACTAAAGGATAAAAACTTAAAGCCCGTATAAGACTTAATCCTTCTGTCATCCCTGTCAATACACTCCCGCCAAGGATCGCCGCGCCTAATATGGCCGCCCGCCAGCTATTAAGATACCGGTATAGGATGTGCGCACAAAAAGCTAAAAAAAGTATGGGAAGAAAAAGGAACATAAATATTTAAGAATGCTCTGCGACCATGATTAACGATTGTCCCACCGGCGGATTGCCCAGGGATTCCATCGCTCTCAGGCATGGCACTATTCTGTCGAGCATATGGCAAGCCTCTTTATGGAACTCTTTTTGTTTTAATACCCGTCCGGCAAAAAACCAGGTCAATATGCCGAACATATTCATGTAATAAGACTCCCTCACGCTAAAACCCGCCTGCCCTAAAGCGCTGCGCAAAGTTTTTTTAGTATACCGACGGTGATGATCCACGCTCCGGTCTAAACTGCCGTAAATCGCCGGCAAGGCAGGAACAAAAATAACCACCTTCCCCCCTTTTTTTAAGAGGTGCCCCATATGTTTTAAAGCCGCTACGTCCTTGTCAATGTGTTCCAATACATTAATGCAGGTGATGGTGTCCGCCACGCCTTTAGGATAGTCAACTATCACTTGCGGATCGGCAATATCTAAAGGCAGAACACGGTAGTTTTTCAAAGGCAGGGGGGTGTGTCTCAACGTATCCATCATCCGCGGATCATAATCGGAAAGGATGACCTCTTTAATGCCGGGTTCGTCAAATTTCCCTGAAATATCTCCCAAGCCGCTGCCGATGTCCCAAACAACGCCTCGCAGATGCCGTCTAATACAGCTGTAAAGCCACGCATTATACCTGGGCGACCCGCGAATGACACTGAGTATTTTAAACATATCCGAAGGCATGTCATCTCCTGAAAAATATGACTTCATCGGCCCTTGCTTTTAGCTATGAGAGCGTCCATCTGGGCCATAAAATCACGCGCCCCCGGCAAGCCTAATGCTTTGGAGCGCCCCCCCAGCATATAGGCCGCCTGTGGCTGTCCCTGCACCAAAGCCATCTGCGCCATATAAAACAATTGAAACGCTTTTTTGTCATTGGCTTCAAGCACGCCGTAGACGGCTTCATCGCCGCTTTGGGCCACGCGTTTGACTTTGAATAACGGGCTGAAAAAAGCCTCCCCCAGCGCCGAGCCGTATAAAAACACCTGGTGTCCGCCGGCGATGGCATCTTCAATAAAAACGCCCTGAGGATTATTGATTTGAAATTGCAGGATATCCATCACATACTCCGTCGGGTACAATTTTTGGATCAAACCCTTGTACGCGCCCAGTCCATAGCAATCGTCCCCAAATGCCAAAGAATAAGAGATGGACGAACAACGGTAATACCCGCAAATAATGCCCCCCTTATGTCTATACACCTCTTTAGAAAAAGCTTGGGAACCGCTTGACGCCCTATATGCACGGCCTATGTCCACGCCACACAGTGCCAGGCTGATGACGGTAAAGACAAGTGCTGCCATCCGCCAGGCCCAAGGCTTTGTGCTCCCGCTGTAGCACATGAATGCCCACAAAAATCCAAATAATCCCATCGCCGGGACCATATAATGATATGCTGTTTCTTT
>Ga0182027_10003924_pt1 | contig 23309 bp, 20 predicted proteins | sample 712E1DmetaG_FD_121300 | JGI IMG/M metagenome (GOLD analysis project Ga0182027, IMG submission 121300) | Permafrost microbial communities from Stordalen Mire, Sweden - 712E1D metaG (Illumina Assembly) | ecosystem: Environmental > Terrestrial > Soil > Wetlands > Permafrost | place: Sweden... | reverse complement strand
TACCGGCCGGGACTCAAGTCGTGCTGCTGCACGATGCGGATCTTGCCGGCCGAGGCGCAGGACAACAACGCGGACGTGGCGCCCGTGCGTGGAACCAGTCCTGCCTCGAACTTGCAGTCCCCCTCGTAGTTCCAGCCCTCCCATTTGGCGAATATCCGCCCGAACTGGTCTCTGTCCCTCGTGATTTCGAAGGAGGGATCGTCGATAAGATTGCTGGAGGCGCAATCGGTGACCCATGGCGCGCCCATCAGCGCCAGGCAGACCACGGCTGGAATACGCAAGGCTCTCACCATCGCAAATGGCGGCGCGGTCCCTCGCTGAGCGTCAGTGGGAATCGTGGTCCGCGCCGTGCTCGTTCGCCGCCGAAGAGTCTAGCGGCTCGGCCTCGTCCGCTCCATAGTCGTCGAAATCCCTGACCTTTGGCCGGGAGTAGAAGCGCTTCCGGCAGGCATGACACCGGTAGGCCCGCCTATCGAAGAGACGCATCACGGAATCGAGCACTGCGGTCTGCTTCCTCGAGATATGGACGTCGCGGCTCCCGCAACCTGTGCAGCTTACGCCGGGGTCGGTGCTGTCTGGCATCTCAGTATCCCTTTGGAGTCTCAGCGTACCACGAAACCCTCGCTGCGCTTCCCTTCTTCACCGCCTATTTCGCCGGGGCGGCCGGCGGCGCCGGCGGCATTCCCCTGCCGGCCGGCCGAGCCGGCGCCACGTAGTCCACCAACTCGTCCACCGGCTTCTTCGCGGCCCACGAGATCCCCCGGAGCAGCGTCCGCTGAATCTGCGGGTTGGCGAAGTTGGCGTACACGTGGCCCTGCATCCACACGAACGCCCGCGCCGTCTGTCCGCCCGCCACCGGGTGTTCGTACGTCCACATCTGCGGCGCCACTTCGCCCTTGTGGTCGCCCGCGCTGCGCGTTGGCGCAATCACCGTCGTCGCCAGCACGTGCATCGGCGGATCTTTCGCCCAAGTCATCAGGAAGAAAGCTTCGTCCGTAATCGTTATATCGGACATCTCCTTCATGATGGGGTTCGTTTTGTCCATCACCGTGTAGGCAACCGGCGCGTCCAGCGTGTAGTTCACTTCCGAGTGCTTCTTCGCGCCGCCCAGCAGCGTCGCGAGATACGCCGGGTCCGGACCGCACAGGGAGTCGTGAAAACTAACCAGCCCGCCGCCCCGTTTGACGAACGCATCGAGCGCGGCCTTGCTGGCATCCGTCAGGTAGCCTGCGTCGCCTTTGAAAACCACGATGACGTCGGTATGCTCCAGATCGGCGCTGCTCGGCGCATGCAACGCCCCATCCACCACCGCCCCGCGGTCCGTCAGCAGCTTGCTCCAGTCCGCCAGAAACTGCGGGTAGTCGTGCTGTCCCGGCCCATGCGACTTGAGCCCCGTCCAGATGTATATGTGCATGCCATTGGGATTCTGCCCCATCGGCAGAGGAATGCGCTGCGGGTCTGGAGCGGCGGCCGGTTGCGCCCAAGCGGATGGCAGCGCCACCCCTCCCAGGAACCCCGCCAATAGCGCGCCCATCGCCAGGTTCCGGATGCACGCCCGTGGATTCTGGCCGCCGGCCCCGCCCGCCCTCGTGGAAAACCCAGGCTTGCTTCCGTTCCTGGCGCAATTTCGTCCGCTTGTCATGGATCGCTACCTCGTCTCTGTCTCACTGGCCGCTGCGGTCCTTGAATCGTGCTCGTCCCGCATTATTGCCCTGCCATCTGCCGCCAGGCGTCCCGCCGGATCGTTCGTGGCAGGAACGCGGCGTGAACCTGAGATTTCGGCATACTAGAGTATTATCGCCAATCCATCTCGCCACGGGAAGCCCGAAGCCCGCCAATGGCATGGGAAGCGGATGGGCGTTATGCTGAAATAGGGGACAGCTTGTTTATCATGCTCCGACGTAGCGTACTTGCATGGCCGGTCCTGGCCTTATTCATCACGGCGGGCGCCCGTGCACAGGGCGGTGGAATGAACACCGGCGGCAATTCCCAGCTCCCCATTAATGTCAGCGGCAAGTTCGCCATGGAGGATGGCTCGGCCCCGCCGGAGAGGCTTAACATCCAACTGCTCTGCCCGCCCAACACCCAAATGCAGGGCAGAACCGACGTCAAAGGGGCCTTCAACCTGGAGTTGGGTCAGGGACGCTTCCAGGGCGCCAGCGACGCCAGCATGTCCACTCCCGCCAGTAAGACCGGCTTCGGCGGCCAGCTCAGCGTCGGAAGAACCATCAGTCAGGTGGACGGCATGAGCATCATCGCCCTGATGGGTTGTTTCCTGCGCGCCGATCTGCCCGGCTACGAGTCGGATCAGTATGACCTGGGCCGCCTGCGCGCCGGGGACGTGAACACCTATATCGGAACGCTCTTCCTGCATCCTTTGGGAGGCAGCCCGGCGGCCGTCGTCAGCGCCACCAGTTTGCACGCTCCCGTGGACGCTCAGCACAGCCTCGCGAAGGCCCGCGGCTACCTTGCCAAGGGCCAACTCGCCCAGGCGGAATCCGAGCTTGCCAACGCCGTTAAGTCCTATCCGGAATACGCCGACGCCTGGAACACCCTGGGCGGCGTCTTGCAATCCGAACACAAGAACGCGGAGGCCCGCAAGGCCTATATGGCGGCCATCGCCAACGATGCCAGGTTTCTCCCGCCTTACTTGAGCCTGGCGCGGCTCGCGGCCACGGAGCAGAACTGGCAGGAGGCCGCGGACGTGTCGGCGTCCCTCCTGAAGTTGAGCCCTTCAGCCTATCCGCAGGGCTATTACTACAACGCCGTCGCGCAGTACAACCTGGCCAACTACGACAAGGCCTTGGAGAGCGCCCAGCAGGCCGTCAAGTTCGATCCCGCCCATGCCGTGCCGCTGGCCGAAGAACTTCTGGGCGTGCTGTATTCCCAACGGGGCGATTTTAAGTCGGCCGCGGAACAGTACCGCGGCTACCTGCAACACGCGCCGGCGGCGGCCAATCTCGATGCGGCCAAGGCCCGCCTGGCCGAAGCCGAGAAGCGCTTGGCGCCGACCCAACCTTAATCGAAGCTGCGGCGATAATGCCTTCCCTTTACCGCGCCTTCACGGCCAACGCGGCTGCACCCGCAATCTCGTTGTGAAATGGCTGCCGGGAGCGCTGCCCGTCCGCGATGTTGACCACGCTCTTGTCGAAGATCGTCATGTCCTGCACCAGCCGCTCCACATCCGCCCCCGCCTCCACCACCACCTCGTGCTCGATCCATTCCGAAAGCGGAATGCCCCGGAAGTACATCCGCTCCTGCAGTACCAGGCTCTTGCGGTTGCGCGTCAGCAGGCGGTCTTCGCGCGAGTAGTGCCTCTGCTCGACGCGCAGCTCGCCCAGGAAGTTCTCGAGCGCCTGCCGCCGCGCCGTCTCCTCGGCCGCGCGCATGGCCGTCTCCAAGGTGGATTCCAGCCCCGCTTTCTCGGCCTTCAGCTCGCCGCGCGTCTGCGCCAGTCCCTCGCGCTGCCCGGCCAGCCGCTCCCGTTCCTCGGCCAGCTTGACCTCCATCCGCGATTGCATAACGAACCACGCCAGCACCGCGGAGGCCACGCCGGAAAAGCCCGGCACAAGGATCCAGAGCAGGGCATCCATGCGATCGATGGTAACCGCCCGCCCGCCCCAAACGCTAGATATCAATGGTGAACACCGCGTTGTAACCGTAAGCGTCGCCGCCCCCCCGCGTTTCCGTAACGGCTTCGTCATCGTAATGTAAGCGAACCGTCGTCTTGCTACCATAGACGCTCAAGTACGCATGTCCCCACTCGCACTAGCTATCCTGATCATCGCCGTCGCGCTCACCTTCGATTACATCAATGGGTTCCACGATGCCGCTAATTCCGTGGCCACCGTCGTGGCGACGCGCGTCCTCACGCCGTTTCAGGCCGTGGTCTGGGCCGCGTTCTTCAACTTCCTGTCCGCATCCACCTTTGGCACCGGCGTAGCCAGCACCGTCGGCAGCAAGTTTGTAAACCTCAGCCTTGTCACGCCCTACGTCATTATGGCCGGATTGATCGGGGCCATCGCCTGGGATTTGATTACCTGGTGGGTCGGGCTGCCCACCAGTTCTTCGCATGCCCTGATCGGCGGCTATGCCGGGGCGGCCGTCGCCAACGCCGCGTTTCAACTCGGACTGCGCCACGCGGCCAGCGGGCTGGTCGTCGGGGAATGGCCTAAGACCATCCTCTTCATCGTGCTCGCGCCGCTCCTCGGGCTCGTTCTGGCCTACGCCCTGATGGTCGCCGTCTACTGGCTCTTCCGCAAGTCCACCCCCTCCCGGATGGATTCGCATTTCCGCAGACTCCAGCTCGTTTCCGCGGCGGCCTATAGCTTCGCGCACGGCACCAACGACGCCCAAAAGACCATGGGCATCATCACCGGCGTGCTGGTGGCCTCGGGCTTCCAGCGTGGATTCCATGTGCCCTTCTGGGTGGTGCTGGCGGCATCCCTGGCCATCGCCATGGGAACTCTCAGCGGCGGATGGCGCATCATTCGCACCATGGGAACGCGCCTCACCCGCCTCAAGCCGCGCGGCGGCTTCTGCGCCGAAACCGCCGCCGCCATTTCCATCCTCTTCGCCACGTTCCTCAAACAGCCGGTTTCCACCACCCACGTCATCGCCGGCTCCATCGCGGGCGTCGGCAGCATTCAGCGCTTCCGCGCCGTGCGTTGGTCGCTCGCCCGCAGCATCGTCTGGGCCTGGGTCTTGACCATCCCCATGTCCGCCGCCATCGCCGTTCTGGCGTTCGTGGCCATCCACACGCTCGTCGGACACTAGTCCGGCTCGCCCACCCTCGCCGCAATCAGCGATTTCGCCAGCCCCCAGAAGCGCTCCCGAATCAGCCGCGCGCCGGGGAACAGTCCCCGCATCTCGCCCGGGCCCAGAAGCCGGATGTCGCGCAGAAAATGCTGGACGTAGAACCGCCTCCGCTCGGGCGTCACCCGCGACAGGAAATTCCAGAAATTGCACCGCGGAACGATGGCCCGCTGCCACCCCTTCGGCAGCCAGTGGATGAACGGCGTCAGCAGGTGCTGCTCCACCGGAAACCAGCGGTTGGGCGTCTGTATCCAGTAGCGCCGCCCCACCCGCGCCGCTTCCCGCGCGAACCTCTCCTGCCTCGCCCGGCTGCCCAGATGCTCGATCACCGAGTTGCTGAATACCACATCGAAGGCTCCGTCCCGAAACGGCAGCAGGCAGCCGTCCCCCGCTACCCGCAGCTCCGCCCCCGCCGGCTTCCCGATGGATTGCGGCAGGTTCAGAAGCACCACCCGCGGCGGCCTATCCAGTAGTTCCCAGCACTCCGGCGTGCCTCCGATGTCGAGCGCCAGCGTGCCGCTCGCGATCCCCATCTCCCGCGCGAAACGCCGCATCCGCCGGCGCCGGAAGCGCAGCGATAGCGCGGCTACCGCCGCCAGCGTGTCAGGGTTGGCCATCGCCGCCGAATTTCAACTCCGAGTCCACCGCGAATTTCCGGTAAGCGCGAAACTCCACCAGGTTCCGCATCAGCCTTGATCGAAGGTTGCGGATCTGTCCCCTCTCCGCCGCCCGGCTCGGCTGGTACAACATCGTGTTCTCGGCGCTCGACGGCAGCAGAAACTGCCGCCCCCCAACCTCCGTAAAGCCATAGTCAATCGAGAAGGTCGACGTCCGGATCGGAAAATTCGCCGGGACATCGTCGGCTTCCACGGTCACGCGCCACACCATCTTGGTATCGTTGGCGATCTCCACCACGCCGTGAAATCCCACCACCGTGTTCCGTAAGTCCGCACCCGCTCCGTAGGCCAGCGTAAAGGAAGAATTGGCGCGCGGCACGCGGTACGAATACGCCGCGACCGGCGTCTTGTGCAGAACGCTCGATTTCTCCCAATGAAACGCGGCGCCCGATGCCGGTTCGAAGATCCAACGCAGCGCGCTGCCGAACTCGCCCTTCGAAAACGCCCCGCCCACCGCCTGAAGATCCATCTCCGAAGTCTTATTCCCGGGCAGAACTACCTTGTAGTTCTCCCGCTTGCCCGCATACGTGAGTTGCAGCGTTACCGTATCGAGGTTCCGCCACGCGCTCCCATCGCTCATCGATCGGTGGATTACCTCCGTGCACACGAAGTCGGGCAACAACTCCGAATACCCTAGCGCCGTTCTGCGCGCCTGTGCGAGGAAGCTGGCCTGCTCCGCTTCCGATGGAGCCTGCGCCCATGCCGCCGCCCCCATCGCCGCCATCCCCAGCGCCGCCATCGCCATGCGGATCATTAATTACACTATAGCGGACCCTTCGCCGCGTCCATGGATCGATCCCGGGCAGGCAGCGTCCCGATCGGGAATGTGCGTTTGAAATCCGACCGGCTTATCTCTTATACTGAGGTTTAGGCGCCCCCTCCGAGCGAACTCGCCGCAGTGCCGGAATCCTTGCGCGGATCGGGCTCGGAGCGACCACACGATTTCAGAGGAGGTTCTTTCATTACATGTTACAGACTACGGACACGCTTAGTGTCGAACGGCGGGCCGGCCTTTCAGGCTCCGTCGCGCGCGCGCGAATCGGTTCGATTTTGCGCTTCTTTTCCGGCTTTCTCGCCTTGATCGCCCTGGCCGCGCCTCTCATGGCGCAAGCGCAAAAGACCGGCGGCGAAGCCAGCTTGAAGCTGCCGGACCTTGGCTCCGTTTCCTTCCTGGGCGGAATCAGCGGCCATAACCTGCTGCTGGCCGGGCTCGTCGTGAGCGCCCTCGGCTTGGTGTTCGGACTCACCATTTACGTGCGCCTTCGCAATCTGCCGGTGCACTCGTCCATGCGGGAAGTTTCCGAGCTGATTTACGAAACTTGCAAGACGTACCTCGCCACCCAGGGCAAGTTCCTCATGCTGCTCGAACTCTTCATCGCGATCATCATCGTCTTCTACTTCGGCTTTCTGCAGGGGTTCGAAGCCTATAAGGTGGCCATCATCCTGCTCTTCAGCGTGATCGGCATCTCCGGCAGCTTCTCCGTCGCGGCCTTCGGAATGCGCGTCAATACCTTCGCCAACTCGCGCACCGCCTTCGCCGCCCTCAAAGGCAAGGCGTTCCCATGCTATGAGATTCCCTTGCAGGCGGGCATGAGCATCGGCATGTTGCTGGTTTCCGTCGAACTGCTCATCATGCTCTTCATCCTGCTGTTCGTTCCGGGCGAATTGGCCGGCGCCTGCTTCATCGGCTTCGCCATCGGCGAATCCCTCGGCGCCGCGGCCCTTCGCGTGGCCGGCGGCATCTTCACCAAGATCGCCGACATCGGCTCCGACCTCATGAAGATCGTCTTCAAGATTAAGGAAGACGACGTACGCAACCCCGGCGTCATCGCCGATTGCACCGGCGACAACGCGGGCGATTCCGTCGGTCCCTCGGCCGATGGCTTCGAGACCTACGGCGTCACCGGCGTCGCCCTCATCACCTTCATCCTCCTGGCCGTCGCCAGCCCCGTGGTGCAGGTTCAGCTTCTCGTGTGGATCTTCTCCATGCGCGTCATGATGGTCATCTCCTCCGGCGTCGGCTACTTCCTCAACGGCCTCATCGCCAAGGCGCGCTTCGCCACCGCCGATAAGATGAACTTCGAAGCCCCCCTCACCACCCTGGTGTGGCTCACTTCCATTCTCTCCATCGCCCTTACCTACGTCATCAGCGCGTTCATGATTCCCGATCTCGGCGGCGATACTTCCTTGTGGTGGAAGCTGGCCACCGTCATCAGTTGCGGCACCCTCGCCGGCGCCGTCATCCCCGAATTCGTCAAGGTCTTCACCTCCACCAACTCGCGCCATGTCCGCGAGATCGTCACCAGCTCGCGCGAAGGCGGCGCTTCCCTCAACATCCTCTCCGGCTTGGTCGCGGGCAACTTTAGCGCCTACTGGCTGGGATTCGCCATGCTCTTCCTGATGAGCATCGGTTACTACATGAGCACCATGTTCCCGGTCGCGATCATGCTGGCCCCCGCGGTCTTCGCCTTCGGCTTGGTGGCCTTCGGCTTCCTCGGCATGGGTCCCGTGACCATCGCCGTCGATAGCTACGGCCCCGTCACCGATAACGCTCAATCCGTGTACGAGCTTTCCATGATCGAAACGCTCCCCAACATCGCCCCCGAGATCGAGAAGACCTTCGGCTTCACGCCCCAGTTCGAAAAGGCCAAGGACAATCTCGAAGAGAACGATGGCGCAGGCAATACCTTCAAGGCCACCTCCAAGCCCGTGCTGATCGGCACCGCCGTGGTTGGCGCCACCACCATGATCTTCTCCACCATCGTGGCCCTCACCCATGGTTTGCAGCAGCAGTACATGATCAAGATCTCCCTGATGCACGCGCCTTTCCTGCTCGGCATCATCGCCGGCGGCGCCATCATCTACTGGTTCACCGGCGCCAGCATGCAGGCCGTCAGCACCGGCGCCTATCGCGCCGTCGAGTTCATCAAGCGCAACATCAAACTCGAAAGCTCCGAGAAAGCTTCCGTCGCGGATTCCAAGAAGGTCGTCGCCATCTGCACCCGTTACGCGCAGAAGGGCATGTTGAACATCTTCCTGGTGGTCTTCTTCGCCACCCTCTCGTTCGCCTTCCTCGAACCCTTCTTCTTCGTCGGCTACCTCATCTCCATCGCCCTGTTCGGCTTGTATCAGGCCATCTTCATGGCCAACGCCGGCGGCGCCTGGGATAACGCCAAGAAGGTGGTCGAAACCGAGCTGCACGCCAAGGGCACCGAGCTGCACGCCGCTTGCGTCGTCGGCGACACCGTGGGCGATCCTTTCAAGGACACCAGCTCCGTGGCGCTCAACCCCATCATCAAGTTCACCACCCTGTTCGGATTGCTGGCGGTCTCTCTGGCCGTCGAGCTCACCGACAAACAGGGCGCGGCCTTCACGACGATCCTATCGGCCGTGTTCTTCGTGATCTCGGCCGTTTTCGTCTACCGCAGCTTCTATGGCATGCGGATCGAATCCGAGAACAAGGAGTAGTGGCGCGGGCCTCCTGGCCTGCGTTCCGGCCACCTGCCGGCTTGACTCGAAACGGCCCGCGCGATCCCGTATCGCGCGGGCCGTCATTCTATCGCGCCGGCGGCGCGCCCTTCCACCTCTTCAGCTTGGGTATGTCCTTCGTCATGGATCTCGCCACGAAGCCCGGTATATGCATTTCCTTCAGCTTGCCGTTCACAAACCCCACCATTTGCTCCGCCGTCATGTCCGGGCCGGTGAACTGCCCCTGCACGTAGCAATGGCTGCAATACTCCGCGGACTTGGCCCCATCCGCTTCCGTGCCGCCGCCCCGCTCGTCCTTCGATAGCGGCATCCCACAGCTCTGGCAAAACGGCCCTTTTGGTCCGAATAGCATGAGCGCCTCCGTTCCCGCACATCCTATCACTCCTATCACTCCTCCAGCGATGCGGCCGATCTTGTTACCATCGGACCGATGAGACCGAACCAGCTTCCGCTCGCCTTGCTCCTGGCGTGCGCCGCCGCGGCCCAGACCGGCCCTGGCGCCACCGTGACCGGCGGACGGATTCGCGGCCTGGCCGCCCCCGACGGCGCCGCCGCCTTCAAGGGCATCCCCTACGCCCAGCCTCCCCTCGCGGACCTGCGCTGGCGGGCGCCCCAGCCCGTCAAGCCCTGGACCGATGTCCGCCCAGCCGAGAAGTTCAGCCTCGCCTGCACCCAGCTTTCCGAAGGCTGGAATGCGCGCGACGCGGCCGCCAGCGGCGAAGACTGCCTCTACCTCAACGTCGCCGCCCCCGAATGGCCCCCCAAGGCGAAGCATCCCGTGTTCGTCTGGATTCACGGCGGATCGAATACCGCCGGCTCCGGCATCGCCGCCGGCTTCGATCAAGGCGCCATCGTCAAGCACGGCCTCGTGCTCGTCACCATCAATTACCGCCTGGGCGCGCTGGGGTTTCTCACCCATCCGGAGTTGACCCGCGAATCGCGCCACCGCGCCTCCGGGAATTATGGATTGATGGACCAGTTGGCCGCCCTCAAATGGGTGCGCGCCAACATCGCCCGGTTTGGCGGCGACCCGGCCAACGTCACCGTCGCCGGACAATCGGCCGGCGCCTACGATATCAGCCTGCTGCTTACCTCGCCCCTCGCCAAAGGCCTGTTCCGCCGCGCCATCGCCGAAAGCGGCGCCGTCTCCGGCTTCAAAGGCTCTATGACGCAAGCCTACGCCGACGACCTCGGCAAGAAACTCGCCGCCCAACTGCAAGCCCCCGAGGGCGCCGTCATGAAAACCCTGCGAACCCTGCCCGCCCTCGACATCCTGAAAGCGGGACGCGCCGTCAATGCCGACCGGTGGGGCCTCGAAACCTCCGTGGACGGGTGGGTTCTGCCCAAATCGCCCATTCAGGTCTTCGCCGCCGGCGCCAGCCTGCCCGTCCCCCTGATCACCGGCAGCAACGCCGTCGAGACCGGCGCCCCCATGCCCGCCGCCCGCCTGCGGGACGTCATCCGGACGGCCTATGGAACCCTCGCCGCCCGCGCCCTCGAGCTTTACGGCCTCGCCGGTTCGGGCGAAGGCGGGACAGATCCGCTCTACGGCCCGCCGGGAGTGCAATGGTCCACCGATACCGGGTTCCGCTGCCCTTCCACCCAGGAGGCCATCGGACACGCCGCCGGCGGCGCCGTCACCTACCAATATGAGTTCGAGCAGCCGCCCCCCGGCCGTCCCGCCACCGCGCACTCCTCCGAGCTGAACTTCTTGTTCGGATGGGCCGCCAACGCCCAACTCACGCCGGCCGTGCAAAAAGTCTCCGCCCAGATGCAATCCTACTGGGCCAACTTCGCCCGCACCGGCGACCCCAACGGCGAAGGCCTCCCCCCCTGGCCCAAGTTCACCGAGCCGTCGCAAGCCTACCTGGCATTCACCACCGAAGGCGCCGCCGCGAAAACCGCAGTGCGGAAGGACATCTGCGCCGTCTTCATCGAAAGTCTGAATTCCCAGCGAAAGTAGCCCCTGTACCCGTGTGGGGCGGTCCCCCTGGACCGCGCCGGACGCCCCCGTCCGGCTCTTGTTCGGTAGCGCCCAATTCAAAACCACCTGAACAACCCAGGCCGGGGCCTGCGGGGGTGCAGGGGAATTGCCTCCCGCCAGTCCCCCAAGGCAACCATCCATCGCCAGCAAGCGCCGCCAACCTGCCCATCACCGCTAATTCTCGCGAATTCACCCCTTTCCTTGCCGCCAATTGCCGTCGCCGAAATCGGATTCAAGCCCCTCCCCGTGCCACTCTGTAACTGGAAGGACGATCCCATGCCGAATTCCCCCAAGCGCCTCGCCGCCAGACCCCCAATCCCAACTCGAGAAGAATTTCCAAACGGACCCATCGCGAACCTAGGCGCGGTTCAGCCGAATCCGCCCGCGCGTTTGCGGGAACCAACCCAATTCTCCCGACAACTCACAAAATGCGGGACTTGCCCACCCCACCCTCAACCCCGAACGAACCCGCCACCCGTCCACCGGCCGCCCGCCGCGCTGCCGAAAACGAACCCGCTGGTTTCCCTCAACACCGTGCCGCGGCGGCACAGGCGGCGCCGGATTCGCTACATGCCTAGCTGTTACAATCATGCATTCAAGTGGAGAAAGGTTTCGTTATGCGCCCGTTGTCCGCCGCGATTCTCAGCTTAGCCATTTCCTCTTGCGCTATTGGCCAAACCTATACCGTCAAGACGCTGGCCGGTTCGCCAATCCCCGGCTACACGGGCGACAACGGCTATGCCACCGCGGCTCAGTTGGACTATCCCTGGGGCCTCACCGCCGACGCATCCGGCAACCTTTTCATCGCCGACCACGCTAACAATGTCATCCGCGAGATTTCCAAGGCGGTAATCACCACCGTGGCCGGAAATGGAGTGGCCTTCTACAGCGGGGATTCTGGACAGGCCACCAATGCCTCGTTGTCCTTTCCCTCCGGGGTGGCCGTCGACGCATCCGGCAATCTCTTCATCGCCGACTATTTCAACCAGCGCATCCGCAAGGTCTCAAAAGGCGTAATCACCACCTACGCGGGAACCGGGAACAGCAGCGGCTTCAGCGGCGATGGCGGCCAAGCTATCAGCGCCCAGTTGGGCGGTCCCGAAGGCGTCGCTGTGGATGCCGCCGGTAACTTGTACATCGCCGACGTGTACAACCAGCGCATCCGCAAGGTCGCGACGAATGGCGTGATCACTACCGTGGCCGGAAACGGAACCGCCGGCTACAGCGGCGATGGCGGCCTGGCCGTCGCCGCCCAGTTGCGGTCTCCCTACGGCCTGACCCTCGATGCCGCAGGCAACCTCTATATCGCCGACTCCGATAACAATTGCATCCGCAAGGTTTCGACCAATGGCATCATCGCCACCGTGGCTGGAAATGCAACGCCGGGCTACAGCGGCGATGGCGGCCCGGCCGTCAGCGCCCAGTTGAAGACTCCTTGGAGCGTTGCAGTGGATTCCGCCGGCGCCATCTACATCGCTGACTTATCCAACAACGCCGTCCGTAAGGTTTCGAATGGGACCATCACAACCGTGGCGGGCGGTGGATCTGGCTTCACCGGGGCCGGTCCGGCCAACGGCATCGGGTTGAACGCTCCCAACGGCGTGGCCGTCGATGTCGACGGGAACTTGTACATCGCCGACACCGGCAACCAGCGCATTCTGGAGTTGGTTCCCCCCGCGCCGGCGATCCTCGGCTTGAGCGCGTTCCCGATCACTCCCACCGGGTTGGCTGGAACGCTGACCGTGGGCGGAGCCGGTTTCCAGGTTGGAGCCGTGGTGCAATGGAACGGCTCGGCGCTGTCGACCGTATTCGTGAGCGGAACCCAACTGACAGCCACCGTGCCCGCCAGTCTGCTCTCCGCCGTGGGGCTCGTCGCTATTACAGTGGTGAATCCGGGCGGCGCGACATCGAGCGCGTCGTCCTTCCCCTTGAACGTCCCGGCCCTCACGTTCAACACGTCGTCGTTGCCCGCCGGCGCCGTCGGAACGGCGTACCTTCAAACCCTCTCGGTCGGCGGTGGCCTTCCGCCCTATAGCAATTGGATTGTGACCTCCGGCGCTCTGCCGCCGGGCCTTACGCTCGACGCCAACGCCGGGACCATCGGCGGCGTGCCCACTTCCGCCACCGGCAGCCCATTCGCCTTCACCGTTCTCGTCAAGGATAGTTTGGGCAACGTTTCACAATCCGGGAACTTGTCGATCTCTGTAGGCCAGCCTGCCGCCCTGACCGTTGTCACCGCCTCGCCGCTGCCGCCCGGCGTGGTTGGAGTTCCTTACTACCAGACCTTCACCGCCGTCAGCGGGACCGCGCCATACACGAACTGGACTATCACATCCGGCAGTCTTCCTCCCGGAACCTCCTTGCCCGTGGTCTCTTGCGGCCTGCCCTGCTCTCAGACGGGGATCCTCAGCGGCACGCCCACCACGGCCGGCGCTTTTACTTTCACCGTCCAGGTCACCGACTCCGCCAAGGCCACCGCCTCCAAGCAGTTCAGCCTCGTCGTCAACCCCGCCGGTACGGTGAGCGTTACGCCCGGCGGCATCGTCAATTCCGCGAGCTACCTCGGAGGCGGCGTGTCCCCCGGTGAAGTCGTCACCATCTTCGGCGCCGGCCTCGGTCCGAACACGCTCGCAACCATGCAGGTGGGCCTCAGCGGCAGCGTCACCACGACTTTGGCGGGCGTTCAAATATTGTTCGATGGCAATCCGGCGCCGCTGGTTTACGTCGAAGCCAACCAGGCCAGCGCCATCGTGCCGTACGAAGTCGGCGGCGAGACTTCCACCCAGGTGCAAGTAGTCTACCAGGGCCAGAACTCCACTCCCCTTACCGTGCCGGTAGTCGCCGCGGCGCCCGGTGTCTACACGCTCGACTACTCGGGGACTGGGCCTGGAACCATTCTGAATCAGGATGGAACCGTCAACTCTTCATCCAATCCGGCGGCGGCTGGGTCTCTGATAGCCGTGTATGCCACCGGCGAGGGCCAAACCAAGGCCGCTGGCGTGGATGGCCAGTTGGACCCGTCGCCCGCTCCCCAGCCGGTCCAGACCGTGACGGCCACCATCGGCGGAGTGCCCGCCACAGTCAAGTCCGCCAGCGGCGTTCCGGGCGCCGTCGCGGGCGTTCTGGAGGTCGTCCTGCAAGTCCCGGCGACCTCGCCATCGGCCAGTGCGGCCCCGCTCGTTTTGAATATCGGCGGCGCAGCCAGCCAGGCGGGAGTGACTATTTCGGTCAAGGTTTCGGCTGGAAAAGAGTAGGGGACCCTACGCCATCCAGCCGTTAACGATCGCCGCCACGGCGGCCACCGCGGCCGTTTCCGCGCGCAGCACCAACGGGCCAAGCGATGCCGGCCGCCAACCGGCGGCCGCCGCGGCTTCGCGCTCCCCATCCGTCCAGCCGCCTTCCGGTCCGGCCAGCAGCGCCACCCGATCCGTGGCGGCCTTCGCCGCGGGTAGCAGCCGCAACAGCGGCGGCGCAACGGCTTCCTCCAGGAAATATCGGTAATCGGCCTCTATCGCCAGCGCCTGCCTGAAGCCGGCGGCCGGCGCAATCTCCGGGGCGGATAGGCGCCGCGATTGCTGGCTGCTCTCGTGGGCGATCCGCTGCCAGCGCTGGCGGCGTTTGCCGGAGGCTTCGAGCAACCCTTTTTCGGTGCGCGCCGTTTCCACCGGAAGAATGCGTTCGACGCCCAGCTCCGTGGCCTTTTCGATGGTCCACTCGATGCGGTCGAACTTCACCAGCGCGGCGCACAGCGTGATGCGCACCGGCAATAGGGGCGAATCCACCGGCTCGATCACGCGGAAGATCACGCGGTCGCCGCGCGCTTCCTCGATCTCCGCCAGGTACGCCTGCCGGCCGTCGGAAATCTCGTACTGCCGGCCTGCCTCGGCGCGCAGCACCCGCGTCAGATGCCGCGCATCGTCGCCGCGCAATTCCGCCGCGCCGCCATCGATGCCGTCCACAATGAACCGTCGCCGGGCCAAGAGACCATTCTAGCTCGGCCGCCCGAATGGGCCGAGGTTGCCGGGAGATAAAATAGCTTCGTGATTCATCGCTACGTTCTTCATAACCACGACATTTGCGAGGCGTCCGAGAGAACCCTGTCTCCCGGCCAGGTCGGGCTGCTCAGCGGATGGGGCGTGTTCAGCACTCTGCGCGTGGCCGAAGGCGTGCTCTTCGCCTTCGAGCGCCATTGGGCGCGCATTTCCAGGGATGCGGCCGCCTTCCACGTGCCGCTCCCCGAAGACCCCGAACCTCTGCGGCGCAGGCTGCTCGATTTGGTGCGCGCCAACCAGGCGTATGATTCCACCCTGCGCCTCGCGATTGTGCGCAACGGCGGCGGCATGTGGGCCGGGCCGTCCACCGGCTCGGCTTTCGACGTGATCGCCCTCACCGCCGAATCCAAGAACTGGGGCGAAGGCGTGAACCTGACCTACGTCGAGCAGGCCCGCCACGCGGCCTGCCCTTTCGCCGGGAACAAGGTGCTCTCCTGGGCCATGAACCTGACCTGGGTGGAATCGGCGCAGGCGCGCGGCTTCGACGAGGTGATCCTGCTGAACGAGCGCGGCGAAGTAGCCGAGTGCGCCTCCGCCAACATCTTCGCCGCCAAGGGGGACCAGGTGTGGACCCCGCCGCTCAGCTCCGGCTGCCTCCCTGGAATTACGCGGCAGGTGGTGCTCGAGGAAACCGCTTCGTCCGGCATCCGCATCGTGGAACGGCCCATGACGCCGGCGGACCTCGAGGCGTCCGACGAGGTGTTCATCACCTCGACCACGCGCAACTTGCTGCCGGTGCTTCGGATAGAGGACCGCGCGACGGGGCGTTCCGCTGGAGCGCGCCAGGCTTTGGAAAAGGCCTTCTCGAAATACGTCCGGCGTTACGTCGCGGACCGCCGCGATGAGGCGGTCACGCGCGGCTGACCGCGGCGGGAGCGGCGGAGGCCATGCGCGCCAGCACCAGCACGCACCCCATCTGCTCCCCCACCGTGGTGATGCCTTCCATCTCGTCGCCCGTGTGCTGATGGGGCAGGCGATGCTGCAAATTGATGACGCCCACCACGCTGTTGCGGGCGATCAGAGGCGCCGAAAGAAACGCTTCGTACGAGTCTTCGGGAAGCTCGCCGAAAGCCTTGAACCGCGGATCCTTATACGCCTCGCGCGAAATGGCCAGCAGCCGCCGCTCGCGCGCCACCCAGCCGGTCAGCCCTTCGTTCAGCCGCAAGCGAACCTTGCCGATGGCCGTGGGGTGCGGCGTGTTGGCGGCGCACAGCACCAGCTCGTCGTTCTCCAGGACGTAGACCAGACAGGAATCGCAATGGGTGAACTCGACCACCAACGACACGATGCCTTTCAACGCCTCTTGAAAGCTCAGCTCCCGAACCATGAGCCTGCTGACTTTCTGAAAAAGGCGCAACTGCTCTTCGGTCTTTTGCAGTCGCAATTCGAGATCCCTGGGCTTCGACACAACCTCATTATAGACTTCCGGGCGCCCGGCGGCGGCGAATCGCCTACAATCAAGGGGTAGGGATGGAGAGAATCATAGATGTCCCCTTGGCTGCGTGGAGCGCGCCGCAGTGCCGGTTCGGCGTCGAGTACTCGCCGAGGGTGCTGGACGATATTCGTCTGGCGGTAGTCGACGCGTTTTTCCTGGCGCCGCGCGGCGGGGTTGAAGTCGGCGGCATCCTGCTGGGGGATTTCGAGGGGAAGCGGCTGCGGATCACGGGCTACGCCCCCATCGAGTGCGAGCACGCCCTGGGACCCTCCTTCACGCTGTCCGATCATGACCGGGGGCGGCTGGCGGAGATGTTGGGGCGCCGGGTCGTCCTGCCCGGCCGGCGGGTGGTCGGGTGGTACCACTCCCACACGCGCAGCGAGATCCTCTTTTCCAGCGCCGATGAGGAGATCCACCAGCGGTTCTTCCCCGAAGCGTGGCAGACCGCGCTGGTGCTGCGGCCGCACACGTTCAAGCCTACTCGGGCGGGCTTTTTCTTCCGCGAAGAGGACGGCTCGATTCACGGAGAAGCCTCGTACAAGGAGTTCGTCCTGACGCCGCTGCCGCCGCGGCCGGAGGAAATGGAAGAGCCCGCCTCCGTCGAAGCGCCGGTCCCGGCCGTCGAGGCGCCCGCCCCGGCGGCCGAAACGCCGAAGATCATTGCACTGCCATTTCTGGAGGCGTACGGTAAGCCTTCCCGGCGCTGGCGCGGAGCCTTGCTGGTGGTCGTCGCGTGTTTAGCCGCTGTCTCCCTGGCGTACGAAACCCGCGCGATCCTGCTTCTGCAGGCGGACCTGAAAGTGCAAACGGAGCGCGCCACTCGCGCCGAGAAATCGCTTGCCGAGGCCCGCGCCCAGCTCGAGACAGAGCGGGAAAAGAACGCCGCGCCAGCGGACGAGGGCAAGTAGCGGACCGCGCATGCCTCCGGTCCCGGTCGGGATTCAGGAGGCCGTCATTTCCCAATAGCTGATCGCCATATATCCAGACGGCGAGCCCCGCGTTACAATGGCTTCGGACCTGGCGGCCCTCAACCATGGCGACCCTGGCCGATCGACTGGCCCTCGAAACGCGCGAAGCGGAACTCTATAAACGGCTCGACGGCGACCGCGTGGAGTGCTTCGCCTGCGGCCACCGGTGCCCGGTTGCGCCGGGCTTCGCGGGTGTCTGCAAGGTGCGCTTCAACCGCGCAGGCAAGCTCTACGCGCCATACGGCTACGTCAGCGCGGCGCACTGCGACCCCATCGAGAAGAAGCCGTTCTACCACGCGCTGCCAGGGGCGCGGGCCTTCAGTTTCGGCATGTTGGGCTGCGATCTGCACTGCGGCTACTGCCAGAACTGGGTCTCCTCGCAGGCGCTCCGCGATGCCCGGGCGGCGCTCGATTTCGAGGCGGCCACTCCCGAGGATCTCGTGGCTTTGGCCCGGCGGCAAGGCGCGGCGGCTTTGGTCAGCACCTACAACGAGCCGCTCATCACGGCGGAGTGGGCGGTGGCGGTGTTTCGCCAAGCCAAGGCGGCCGGCCTGGTCACCGGCTTTGTCTCGAACGGCAACGCCACGCCGGAAGTCCTCGACTACATCCGGCCTTGGGTGGACCTGTACAAGGTGGATCTCAAGAGCTTCGACGACCGCCGTTACCACGAATTGGGCGGGCGCATCGGGCCGGTGTTGGAATCCATCCGGCGCATCCACGAGATGGGCTTCTGGCTGGAAGTGGTGACCCTGGTAGTGCCCGGCTTCAACGATTCCGACGCCGAACTGCGCCAAATCGCCGGGTTCCTGTCCGGCATTTCACCGGACATCCCATGGCACGTGACGGCCTTTCACGAGGATTACAAAATGTCGGGGTCCGCGAACACGCCGGCGGAAACGCTGCTCCGCGCCGCGGCGGCCGGGCGCGCGGCGGGATTGCGCTACGTGTACGCCGGCAACCTGCCCAGCCTGACGGGTCTGGAGGATACGCACTGTCCGGGGTGCGGCGGGGCGCAGATTGAACGCCGCGGATTCCGGGTGCTGCGCAACCGGCTTTCCGCGGACGGCCGGTGCTCCCACTGCGGCTACGCCATACCGGGCGTCTGGAGCCATCGATGAGCGCCGTGCACACTTCGCCGTTCAGCGGCTCCTGGTATCCGGGGGACGCTTCCGAGTTACGCAGCCTGCTGGAGGATGTGTTCGGGCGTTCGCGCCAGCGCGTTGCGTTCCCGTTCCAGGACGGCTTTGGTTTCGTCGTCCCGCACGCCGGCCCGGTGTATTCGGGCGCCGTGGCCGCGGCGGCATACCGCGCCATCGAACAGCGCAAGCCGGAGCGCGTGGTGCTGCTGGCGTTTCCGCATCGCGGCGGCCTTGAGGGCGTGGCCGCGCCGGATGTGAAGGCCATCCGGACGCCCCTCGGCGAGGTGGCGCTCGACGGCGGCTTCGGCGGGTTTCCGGCCGTCGCGGAGCAGCGCGTCTGCGACCATTCCTTCGAAATCCAGTTGCCGTTCCTGCAGTGGGTGGCGCCCGAGGCTCGCGTAACGGCGCTCTATGTAGGGAGCATGGACGCGGCGCAACGCTCCGCGGCGGCCGGCGCGCTGGCCGCGCTGTGGCGGCCCGGAGTGGTGTTCGTGGCCTCCTCGGACTTTACGCACTACGGGCCGAACTTCGGCTTCACGCCGTTTCCGCCGGACCGCGCCGGAGCGCGACTGCGCGAGTTGGATTTCGAATGCATCGAGGCGGCGGCCACGCTCGATTCCACGCGCTTTCTGGCGGCGATCGAGGAGAACCGCGCCACGGTCTGCGGCACAGCCCCCATCGGGTTGCTGCTCGAGGCGATGCGCCGCCTGGATGCGGGCATGTACCAGACCACTCTGGACTACCAGACTTCGGGCGATCTGACGAACGACTTTCGCAACACGGTGAGCTACGCCGCGCTGGGCTATTTCCCGCGTTCCGCATTCGACCTGGACGCCGCGGACCGCGAGGCGCTGCTGGCTAGCGCAAGCGAGACTCTGCGGCGTTTGCGAGAAACCGGCGAGCCTCGCGCCTTTCCCGCGCGCGATGGATCCGCGGCCTTGTCCGCGCGCCGGGGCGTGTTCGTGAGCCTGCACCAGGGCGAAGAATTACTCGGCTGCGTGGGGCGCACCGAGGGCCGCGTGGCGCTCTCGGAGGAAGTGGCGAACCTGACCCTGGCGGCGGCGCTCGACGACCCGCGCTTCCACCCGGCGGCGTCGGTGGCGGGGCCCATCGATATCGAAATTTCCGTGCTCACGCCGTTCCGGCGCATTCGGAAGGCGGCGGAGTGCACGGTTGGGAAGCACGGCCTCTTCCTCAAACTGGGCGGCCGCGCGGGCCTGCTGCTTCCGCAGGTGGCCACGGAGCGCGGCTGGACCACGGAGGAATTCCTGGAAGCCGTGGCGCACAAGAGCGGGCTTGGGTCGCGCGCCTGGCGGGACCCGCAAGCGCGCCTCTACGTCTTTGAAGCGCAGGTGTTCCCGAGCAGTGGGGCGGACTCTTAGTGCGCCGCGCCGGTACTCGTTCCGGACCCAACGGTCACGGCTTACCGCTCGCGCGTGCGCGCTTACGTTCGGTTGGTTCGCCATAAAAAACAAGAAGGCAGGCGGACCCACGAAAACGGTGGGTACCCCGGCCCGCCCCACTCAGCAGGCCAGGTCTTCGCGGGCGATGCGGAGGTTTTCGAGGTTGCCGAGGACGGTCAGGGCGACGTGTTTGGTATCGAAGAAGGTCTGCGCGATGGTTTGCACGGCGGGGGCGGTGACGGCTTCGACGCTGGCTACGAGTTCGTCGAGCGTGAAGAAGCGGCCGAAGTACATCTCCTGGCGGGCCAGGTTGGCCATGCGGCTGGAGCTCGACTCCAAGCCCAGCATGAGCGATCCCTTGAGATAATCCTTGCCGCGGCGCAGCTCTTCTTCGCCGACGGGCTGTTCCTTGAGCTGGCGGAACTCGTTCATGATGGACGAGACCACCTTGCGGGCGTTGGGGCGCGAAGTTCCCGCGTAAATCGAAAGGCAGCCGGTGTCGCGGTAGGGGCTCAACTCGGAAAACACGGCGTAGGCCAGGCCCTGGCGCTCGCGGATATTCTGGAACAGGCGCGAGCTCATGCCCCCGCCGAGCAGCGTGTTGAGCACGTAACAGGCGAAGCGCGCCTCGTGCGAAAGCGGGTAGGAGGGGACTCCCAGGCACAGGTGCACCTGTTCGAGGGCCTTCTTATTGCGCAGGGCGATGCGCGCGTGAGTGACGGGGGCGGTATCCGGGAGGGGCGGCGCGCCGGGCGGCAGGGAATCGAAATACCGCCGCACGAGGTCGACGAGGCGGTCGTGGGTCAAATGCCCGGCGGCGGTCACGAGCACGTTGGAAGGCGCGTAGACATCCTTGTAATAGCGTTCCACGACGCCGCGGTTGAAGCTTTTGACGGTTTCGCGGGTGCCGAGGATGGGCATGCCGAGCGGATGGTCGCGCCAGAAGTTGGAGGAAAAAATCTCATGGACGACGGAATCGGGGCTATCCGCCTCCATCTTGATTTCTTCCAGGATGACGCCCTTCTCCTTTTCGATATCGGCCTCGTCGAAGCGGGGATGGAGGACCAGATCGGCCACCACGTCGAAGGCGCGCGAGAGGTGCTCGTCGAGGACCTTGGTGTTGTAGCAGACCATTTCCTTGGCGGTGAAGGCGTCCAGGTTGCCGCCGATGGAATCGACCGACCGCGCGATATCCTCGGCGGAACGGGTCGTAGTGCCCTTGAAGAGCATGTGCTCGATGAAATGGGAGACGCCGTTCTGGGCGGAAGTCTCGCGGCGCGAGCCGGCGCAGATCCAAACGCCGATGGAGACGGAACGGACGTGCGGCATGGCTTCGGTGACGACGCGCACGCCATTGGCGAGCGTAGTCATGGCGATATCCCGCGCCGGCTCTTTGGTGGGCGTCATGGTTGGGTGGAGCGAAACGATCCTATTACCTATATGGTACAGCAAGCGGCGCTGGGCCAGCGCTCTACCCGCTTGACGTTTCTTATCGGCCACGGGCGAAGAAACGCGCGGATTCCCGATGATTCCGCCGACTTTACCGATAAGCATCTCAGGACCGCCAGTGCGGACAGGAACAAGATGATCTCAATCAAGCGCTTTCTCGACCAGCGCCGCAATCCATCCGCAGCGGAACGCGACATGCTCGCGGCCCTGACGCAGATGGGGCGTATGCTGCTCGATGGCATGGCAAGTACCGTGGTTCACGGGCGCGAAACCGATTGGAACACGCTTCACCAGACGTTTGGGGAGATCGCGCAGCGGATGGAGGCGCCGCAATCGACCCTCGGCCTGCTGAGCATTTCGAGCGACGCCGTGGAGGCTTTGGAGACCTACTGCCAGGAGACCAGCGAGTACTTTCGCGAAGGCAAAGAACAGATGCGCTCGATGGTGGCGATGCTGACCGCGACGGTGGGCGACCTTTCGGGACAAACGGACGCCTCGGTGGCGCGTTTGCAAGCGATCGAGAAGGCCATCGAACAGGCCTCGGAGCTCAGCGACATTCAAGATCTGAGGAGCAATCTGGAGAGCTGTCTGCTGGCTTTGCGCGAGACCGCCGCCCAGCAGCGCGCCAGATCGGCGGTTACCGAGCAACGGTTGCGGGAGCATATCGAGGTAGCCGAAAAGCGGACTGCCGAGGAATACAAGCACGGGAGCTTTGGCCATGGGGGCATCGATCTCGCTCCAGAGCCGCCGGACGGTCCGCTCGAAGAGGTTCCGACTTCCTACGTGGCCGCTTTCAAACTGCAGCGCGCCGAGCATATCGCAAAGCGCTTCGGCGAGCCGGTGCGGCGGCAGATGCTGGCGACGATCGGCACGGAACTTAAGAAGGTACTGGGTCCCGACGACAAGCTTCTGCGCTGGAAGGGGACATCGATCGTGGTGTTCATCAGTTCGACGGCTACGGCCGGTGAAATCAAGGCGCGGCTATACGGCGCGGTGGCCGCAACCGGCCAACAGTATGTCGAATTGGGCCGGAAATCGGCATTGTTGGCGGTCGGGGTGGATTGGATCCTCTTCCCGCAGTCGGATCACCCTTCTCTCGAGGCCGCATTAGGGGAGGTGGACGCATTCCTGGCCGGCGCCAAGGCCGAGGCTTCGCCGCCAGCCGCGGCGCAGCGATGATGAAAGCGTATAGCGGACAGGAGAGTCTCAAATGAAAGCCTTAGTCGTGGACGACCATCTGGTGACCCGGATGGTATTGGAGGGTATTCTGCGCGAGTACTCGGAAGTCCACTGCCTCGTGAACGGAAACGAAGCGGTGCAGGCCTGCAAGGAGGCGCTCGATAGCGGCGATCCCTACGATTTGATCTGCATGGACGTTGACATGCCGGTGATGGGCGGAATCGAGGCGCTCAAGTTGATCCGCGGGGAAGAGGAACTGCGGGGCAGGCTTCGTCCGCGGGCGGCGAAGGTGGTGGTCATTACGGCGGCGGACGATGTCGCTACGATCAACGAGGCCTTCCGGGGACTTTCGGATGCCTACGTCATCAAGCCGATCGATGCCAACGACTTCCTGGACATCGTGCAGTGCTGGTTTCCGGTAGGGGAATCCGCCTGATAGGCGAGGACGGCGCATGCAGCGAAGACTCAACTCGACCGGACCCCGACGCCAACCGTTGGTGAGCGGCATTCCGGCGTCGGTTCCATGGATTCTACTGACCGTGCTGGCGGCGGCGTCGCTGGCGCTGCGCGGCTACTTTTCCGCGCCGCCGGTTGTAGAACCGGCCCCGATGGCGGCCCGGCAAGTGGAGACGCGCATCGTGGCGAGCGGCAACGACAAGAACCAGCGATCTTTGCCATTCACCGTCTATGTTCTGGCGCAAGACCTTTCCTGGAGGTTG
>Ga0182027_10003922_pt1 | contig 23311 bp, 22 predicted proteins | sample 712E1DmetaG_FD_121300 | JGI IMG/M metagenome (GOLD analysis project Ga0182027, IMG submission 121300) | Permafrost microbial communities from Stordalen Mire, Sweden - 712E1D metaG (Illumina Assembly) | ecosystem: Environmental > Terrestrial > Soil > Wetlands > Permafrost | place: Sweden... | reverse complement strand
TCTTCGCAAGATATTCCAGCATTATAATGATTTCCATATAAGGAAAGTAGAGGTAAAATCGGTGGACACTGCCGGCAATACTCTGTCAACATCTTCGGGAGAGATCGAATACGACTATCTTGTTCTGGCTCATGGCGCTACCAATGCATATTTTGGCTCTGAGCAGATGCAGAAATATTCAAGGGGTATGAAGACAATTGCAGAAGTACTTGATTTGAGAAATTCTCTTCTGATGAACTTTGAAAACGCGCTTACAGCTCAAAATGCTGAAGAACGTGAGATGCTTATGACTATTGTAATTATTGGTGGTGGTCCGTCAGGAGTAGAGATTGCGGGAGCCCTGGCAGAGATGAATAAATATGTCCTTTCAAAAGATTATCCTGAGTTTAAAGAGATAAGGGCAAAAATATACGTTATTGAGGCCATAGACAGAGTACTTAGCTCAATGACTCAGAAATCTTCTGATAAGGCCAGGAGTTTTCTGGAAAAAATGGGAGTGCAGGTACTTACAAATACAAAGGCAACCGGTTGCGATGAAAAAACCGTATTTATTGACTCAGGAAAAAGCATAAATACGGGTATGATTATCTGGACTGCTGGTATTGCAGGGAACAGCACTGAAGGGCTTAATACTGAATGTTTCTCAAGAAGCGGACGGATCAGAGTCGACAGTTATAACAGGGTATCAGGATATTCGAATGTCTTTGCTCTTGGTGATATATCTCTGCAGACCGAGGGAAAATATCCTAAAGGACATCCTCAGGTTGCCCAGGTAGCCATTCAACAGGCACAGCTGTTAGCTGAAAATCTTGGCAGAATGAAGAGCAATAAACCCATAAAAGAGTTTAAATACAAAGACTTAGGAACTATGGCGACTGTAGGAAGACATCTTGCTGTGGTTGAATTACCTTCTCTCCGTTTTCAGGGTATCTTTGCATGGTTCATCTGGATGTTCATTCATCTTATGGGCATAATAGGTGTAAAAAATAAGCTTCTGATCTTTATGAACTGGGCCTGGAAATATTTTACCTACGATCAGTCCACCAGATTAATAATCAGACCTAAGGGTTGTGCAGATATATCAACAAACAATTATTCGATACCTGAATAAAGCTTCATGAACTGAACCCTTTCAATAGCAGCCGGATTTTCGAGGTTAGACTTGCTTAGCTTTCCTCTGAATGACTCGATAGAATTAAAATCATGCTTCTTCATCCATGCTGATGTACCCCTGAGGATTTCAGGAATTACATCAAATCCTTCTTTGTAGAGTGCTGATGCAATCTGAACTGTGTTTGCACCTGCCAGCAGTTGTTTTATAAAGGCTTTATGATCATGTACTCCTGTTGAAGCTGAAAGATCGCAACCGACATGACCGGATAATATTGATATCCATCGGAGTGTATGAGTAAATTCTTCAGGGGTGCTATAGATCAGACCATGACTCAATGCTATTTTGTCAATATCGATATCAGTATTATATGGTCTGTTGAAAAGAACCAGGCCTTTAATGCCGCTCTCAGACAATTTTCTGACCGATTGAGCCAGGGATGAAAAATAAAATCCGATTTTCACTGCAATTGGAAGGTTGACATAATTTCTGACTTCCCGAATAATATCATAGTAAATCTTCTCATTGTCTTCGCCGCTTCTGCGCCAGTCAGATGGAAGGATATAAATATTAAGCTCGAGTGCATCAACTCCTGTCTCCTCTATTTTTTTTGCAAAAGAGTGCCAGTCCTGATTGGAGACACAGTTTATGCTGGCAATCACAGGAATGTCTATAGAATTCTTTGTTTCTGTAAGGAAGTCAAGGTATTTTCCAAGCGTATTGCGTCTGGCAAAATCGTAGATATACGAATAGGCTTCATCGTAGTCATATATTCTTTTGCTTAATAGGGTGTCAGGCGCATGGTTAAAGGTTCTGACTCCATCCTGGTCATTTTTAATAACTTTCTCCGTTTCAAGATGTATCTGCTCCTCAAAAAGAGATTTGATTACAACCGCTCCGGCACCTTTTTTTGCCAGTTCCTTAATATTTGAAATTGAATTTGTAAGTCCGCAGCTTCCGGCAATAAGCGGATTCCTGAGTTTTAACCCTAAATAGGTTGTCTGCAAGTTTTCCATAAATGAATATATAAATTATTCAGATTTTAAGTAAATATTTCAAAGTTAACAATTCAGAACAAATCTTGGTAAAAACGACTTACTACGTTTTATATTTTCCCTTTATGATACTTTGTGTTACTTTTGTCGCAAAAAACTTAATAATTAACCAATGAAACACTCTGTCATTCTTATACTTGCTATCGTTTTGATTGCCAGAATTTCACAGGCACAGGATCCTCGAACAGTTATAAATCTTAATGGGAAATGGGATTTCGATCAGACAACTGCAGCTTTCCCACCGGAGAAATTTACAAGGACAATTCCGGTACCCGGGTTAATTCACCTTGCCGAACCAAAAATAGTTGAATATGATAAGTTCTTTAAACGGCCCGACAAAGCGGAAGCAAAAGAGCAATTCAACCTTTATAATCTCGACTATACACCTCGTTACAGCTGGTACCGGAAGAAAATTTTTATTCCGAAAGAGCTGAAAAACAAAGAAGGGATGATTACCATAAAGAAGAGTCAATATGTAACTCAGGTATATATAAATGGTATAGACCTGGGCACATCGATGGCTTGTTATACTCCAATCGAATTCCCTGTTAATAAGGCGATTAAATTTGGTTCGGATAATGAAATCCTGATCAAAGCAGGGGAAAGAGTATGGTTGCCGGCTGAGGCGGCAGGCGGAACCGATAAGGAGAAAGAGCACTATCTGCCCGGAATATGGGATGATGTACTGCTTTCATTCACAGGTGACATCCGGATTAACAGGTTGCTTGTTCTTCCTTCGGTTGCAAATAAGAAAATTAATGTTAAAACTCAGATCAGAAGCTTAATCCCTGCACAGATTTTTTACGGGGATCCAATGCAGGATTCAGTAAACATTGAGGTAGTGATTACTGAAAAGATATCAGGTAAATCCTTGACAACCGCACAAGGGAGATTCTCCGCAAAGAGAGATAATCTGAGTGAGATGTCGCTTGATATTCCTTTTTCAGATTTTAAAACATGGACGCCTGAGGAACCATTTCTTTATATTGCAACTGCAAGACTCATAACTGGCAAAGGTATCTCTGATGAAGTGAGTCATCAGTTTGGCATGCGCGATTTTACGGCAAAAGGGAAGTTCTTCTACCTGAACGGTGAAAAATATTTTCTGCGTGGAACGAATATTACACTCCAAAGGTTTTTCGAAGATCCTGACTGCAGTAACCTGGTATGGGATAAAGAATGGGTAAAGAAGCTTCTGGTCAGTTATCCAAAGCAACTTAACTGGAATGCAATGCGTATATGTGTGGGCATTGTGCCCGATTTCTGGTACGATATAGCTGATGAAAACGGATTGTTATTGCAGAATGAATGGCTCTACTGGCAGAACCACGGATGGGATGATGAGATCAGGAAAGAATATACCGACTGGGTATGGACCGATGGAAGTCATCCGAGCATCGCAATCTGGGATGCCATAAATGAAAATACAGATATGTTCATAGGTAATACTCTCATTCCCGAATTAAAGAAACTCGATCCGACACGAATCTGGGATGCCGGGTACATGAGAGAGGGACTCATGAAATCAGATGAAATGGATGAACCGCATCCCTATCAGACATATATCTTTTATTCACAGATGGATATGAAAAATTTCTCATATCCTCTCGGCAATCTTGATTATAAACCTGATATACTTCAGATGATCAGAAATGCAGGTGTTCCGCAGCTGGTTAATGAATACGGATGGATATGGCTCTGGAGGAACGGTTTACCAAGTAAGCTTACGGTAGATACATACAATTACTACCTGGGAGCCAATTCAACTCCCTCACAGAACCGCGAATTTCAGGCGTATCTTCTCCAGCTCGAAACTGAATGGCTCAGGAGTGAACCAAGTATCGCCGGAGTACTGGCATTCTGTTATCTTACCAATAATTATGGTTACACCGGCGACTGGTTTACTGACAACATAAAGGATCTGAAACCTGCACCGGCACTTTTATGGTTTGTTAATGTTTTTGCTCCTTCAGCAGTTTTTATAAACTTAACAGATGAAAGGTATGTTAAGCAGGCAATCCCTCATAATCCAGGGGAAAAGCTATCGTTTAAACTGGCCAAAATCAATGATCTTTCGCGAAATGTACCCGGCAAGATAACCTTAAGCATTCTCAGCAGTGATGGAAAAACTGTTTCGAAAAAAATCATACCTGTCGTTCTCTCTGCCTTCGACCGTTCATCTCTTCAAGTAGAGATGTCATTACCAACTAAATCAGGTGGTTATTTGCTTTTAGCAGAGTTCCTTGCTGATGGGAGGAAAGACCCGGTCGTATCCAGGCGCTTCATAAAAGTTGGTAAGGTTCCTGAGTACAAATATTTTGAAATACAACCGGTTAATTTGAAATAATTTATCACATTCAAATATTATGAAGATAAAAAGATTTAGATTCTATTTTGTGATTTTAATGCTCTTTAATATCTCAATTCTTTCTGCCAGAGAATTCCATGTTTCAGTAAAAGGCAGCGATACAAATGATGGTTCCTCATTAAATCCGTTTAAAACAATCGGGACAGCTGTTCTGCATGCATTCCCGGGCGACACAATTACTGTTCATGCAGGTACTTACCGGGAATGGGTTAATCCTTTACGGGGAGGAGAGAGCGATTTTAAAAGAATCGTTTACAGAGCAGCACCAGGCGAAAAAGCTGAGATTAAGGGATCAGAGATAATTACAGGATGGAAAAAAGAGAAAAGCGGTGTCTGGAAAATAGTTATTCCCAATTCACTGTTCGATGGTTACAATCCATACCAGGATTCAGTTTTTGGTGACTGGTTTTACAGAATGGGTAGGATACATCATACAGGTGAGGTCTTTTTAAATGGTAAGTCACTGTATGAGAAAGAGACACTTGATAAGGTGTTCAATCCAATACCTGACACAAAAATAAAGGATACTGAAGGGTCGACATATACATGGTATTGTGAAAGCGATGCGAACAATACAACCATCTGGGCAAATTTTCAGAAATTCAATCCGAACAAAGAATTGACAGAGATTACATTCAGGAGAACCTGCTTTTATCCTGAGAAACCGGGCATCAATTATATTACCATTAGCGGATTTTATATAAGCCAGGCTGCTACACAATGGGCGGCTCCTACAGCCGAACAGATAGGAATGATCGCAACCCACTGGAATAAGGGATGGATAATAGAGAATAATGTAATAAGCGACTCCAAATGTTCCGGAATAACTCTGGGAAAGGAGCGGGGAACCGGTCATAATGTCTGGTCTGCTGATCAGAGCATTGATGGTTCAATACACTATATTGAGGTAACATTCAGAGTGCTAAGAAATGGTTGGGATAAAGAACACATTGGTTCACATATAGTAAGGAACAACACTATTTTTAATTGTGAACAGACAGGTATTTGCGGAAGTATGGGAGCTGCATTCAGTACTGTTGAAAATAATCACATCTTTAATATCTGGACAAAGCGACAATTTGATGGAGCCGAAATAGCCGGGATCAAATTTCATGCTGCAATTGATGCAACAATAAGGAAAAACCGGATTCATGATTGTGGCCGCGGATTATGGTTTGATTGGATGACTCAGGGTACCCGAATATCCTCGAACCTCTTATATAAGAATGATCTTGAGGATCTTTTTCTGGAAGTAGATCATGGACCCTTTATGGTTGACAATAACATCCTGTTGTCAAATTCCTCCATCAGAACCCAGTCCGAGGGAGGGGCATATGTACATAACCTTATTGCGGGAACGGTATATATGTGGAGTGAACCTAACCGTTTTACGCCCTATTTCCTTCCTCATTCAACAGACGTTGCAGGGCTTTCCACAATATATTCGGGTGACGACAGATATTATAACAATATATTTGTGGGAAATGGAGAAAAAACGGACGGTAAAGCAAAATTTAAGTATGGTTTGGAAGAGTATAATAAAGCTATGTTACCGGTATGGATGAGTGGTAATATTTTTTATAATGGAGCCAAACCCTGTGATAAGGAGAAAGACAATTCTGAATCAAACAGATATAATCCTGAGGTTAAACTGATCGAAACAGGAGAAAATGTCTTTCTGCAGTTTTCCTTCAATCAATGGTACTACAACCATAAAGGAGAATTGATAACCACAGCATCTTTGGGTAAAGCAAAAGTGCCGAAGGCATTGTTTGATAACCCGGATGGTTCACCATTAAAGATCGACAAAGATTTCTTTGGTCAGACCCGTTCCCCAGAGAATACTGTTGCAGGACCATTTGTTGATTTGGAGAAAGGGAAGGTGATTTTAAAAGTCTGGTAAATGAATCTCCATTGGCATAAACGAATCATTGAAGTAATAGATGTTCAGCGAATTTGATTTTTAAACAATTTGAACTTGCTTATTTATCCAACTACAAAAACCTTGGCAATAACCTCTAAAAAGATTAATATTGCCGTCGAACCGATCTCAATGAACGTTTTTATACTGAAATACAGGAAATAAAATATGGCATTTTTTCAGACACTTTTCGATTGGTATATGGCCAATCTGAATTATTTCACAATCGCCCTGCTGATGTTAATAGAAAGCACCTTTCTCCCTCTTCCTTCAGAGGTTGTGATTCCTTTTGCTGCTTACAAGGCAGGACAAGGTGAACTGAATGTTTTTATTGTAGTTCTTTCCGGCACAATAGGCGCTCTATCAGGCTCATTAATCAATTATACTCTTGCATATTATCTTGGACGTCCCCTGGTATACAAATTTGCCGATTCAAAACTAGGGAAGCTATTCCTTCTATCTAAAGAAAAAGTTATGCATGCGGAAGAATATTTTATCAGGAATGGGAAGACATCCACATTTATTGGTCGTCTGGTTCCGGGTATACGTCACCTGATTTCGATTCCTGCAGGATTAGCCAAAATGAGTCTTCGCGATTTCATGATGTTCACATTTATTGGAGCAGGAATCTGGAATATTATACTCGCAATAATAGGGTATTATTTATATGCAGTCAGGGAACAGATATTCCCCTATGTAGGGCATATTCTTCTTGGAGTAGGAGTGATATTTGTTGTTTACCTCATAATCAAAGCCAGAAAAAACGGAAAAAAATCCTGAATTCATCCGATTCTTTAATTTATTGTGGTGGTCATTCATAGTGACTATTTCGTACGCAGATTCTTAGCGGTTTCATAAAGAATCCTGTCTTCCTCGGTTACAGGATTGATCTCTAGGAAGTGAGGAGATGGTCTGGTATTTTCATCAACGTGAATGAAAGTAACAAAACCATCGACCAAAGGTTCTTCTGCTCCATTATTCTCAACATGGACATATGATGTAAGACTTGTTTTGCCTGCAAAAATAACCTTGGATGAAAACTTCAGAACATCACCCGATTTTGCAGGTTTTGTGAAGTACATTCCGTGAATCTTTAGGCAGACAATGTTTTGCGGGTTTAATAATGATGCTGCTGCAATAAAACCTGATTCGACGAACCATTCAGCTGTTCGTCCGGCAAAGAGTGTTCCGTGATGGTTAAGGTCTTCACTCTTAACCAGTCTCATAGTCACCATACATGAAGGGCATATAGTTTTTGCTTTCATTTGAGTTTTTTTTAAATGTACTTCTTTTCAAAAATAGGAAACGATGACTTGTATCAGGAAAGCGGATCTCTATGAACTATCTCAGTCGAAAATGCAGGAAGGCAGACAGCAATATATTCAGCTCCGCCTTCAAATGGAGTACTGTACCTTACCCATTCGTCTTTGGCAGTCATAATTCCCTGACCTTCAGATACCACCAATTCTTCATTTTTTGTGATAATCATGAGTTTGCCTTTCAGTACAACGGTATATTCGTTGAATTTCGGACTCTGGCCCGGTTCCATCCACCCTTCAGGGCTTGTCATATGTGCTATACTGACTTCAGATGTTTTGCTGTTTACATGGCCAAAAAATTCCTTAATGATTTTTTTCTTGTTACCGGCAGCTTTAATTATTGACGGCGATTTAATGAATTGTACCATAGCTATATAAATAATTAATAATCAATCCTCAAGATAACCAAATTTCCCATTATTATAATCTTCGTATGCCTGTTTAATTTCAGCTTCCGTATTCATAACAAATGGTCCATACGATGCGATTGGCTCTCGAATTGGCTCACCGCTGAGTACTAGCACCACACTCTTTTCAGCGGCTTCGATTACTATATCTTCTCCATCGTGTCCGAAAAGAACAAAATGATTTTTAGGAGCAGTATTTAAATCATTGATTTTAACCTCACCTTCAATCACTAGCATGCCTGTATTATAATTTTTATTAAAACTGAAACCGGCTTTGGCACTCCGGATAAGCTTTGCATTAAACAGGTTTACCGGTGAGAAGGTAGATGCTGGTCCTTTCATTCCATTATATTCACCAGCAATAAGTTCAACAATGCTTTTCCCGTCATCCAGCAGAACCTTTGTCATGTCTTTATTCTCGATTGCCTGGTATTTTGCGGGTGTCATTTTATATTTTGCCGGAAGGTTGACCCATAACTGAACCATCTGAAAAATGCCACCTTTTTTGCTGAACTCTTTTTCATGGAACTCTTTATGAAGGACTCCGGCTGCAGCTGTCATCCATTGAACATCACCCTCACCAATAACGCCACTGTTCCCTGCGCTGTCGTTATGTGCTACTTTCCCGTGATATGCTATGGTAACTGTTTCAAACCCTCTATGCGGATGAACTCCTACTCCCCTGGGAGTATCGGAGGGAGGAACAAGCCATTTTGATCCATAATCCATCAGGAAGAAAGGACTCATTCCTGTTAATCCTATTTCAGGCAATGACGGGAAAAAATTGTGAACTCTGAAACCATCCCCGACCATATGAAAATGTGGCGGAGGCAGAATTGCTACTATGTTTTTATAATTGTTCTCCATTTTATATTATTTTTTAAAATATTCAAATATTTTATCAATTACTTCAAGGCCCGCTCTTTTACTTGAATCATTATAAATGAGATTGTTGTGATTATCATAAAGACTCAGTGTAACTTCTGAATCAATACTTTCTTTAATCCTTCTTGACATATTTCCCGATACCGGGGCTCTAAGTTCACCAAAGGTACTTTTCAACACGCTTATTATAAGTTAATTATCATTATTCTTAAGGATAAGGTCGATAGTTCCGGACGTATGATTTATTTCTGTTATCTCAGAGTTATTATAGGTACTGAAGAGTAAGAACCTGTTATTGTAATATAGGAAGGCTATAAATCCAATAAAAAACTTACCCAGCCATGGAATCTTTGCAACAGAGAATGAAAATGAACTGTTCCTGTTCTCAAAATTATTTGCCTGCATCCATAGCCATGCTTCAGGAAAGGATGTTCCCCAGTCCTTTTCGATATAACCTTTCCCATTATTGAAATCGATTTCATTGCCGTTTACTATCACTGAACCTTTCAAATCATGATTAACAGAGACAATTCCATGCTTGCATTCCATAAACGGGACAAATGAATACCAACCCATTATTCCCGGTGAAAATATGGTCCCGGGATAGGTTCTGTTGTTATTGTAATCAAGACGTCCTGTTGCTATAATATTCTTATTTTAATTTTAAGATCAATATATTTATCGGTAAATACCGAGTTTCCAATTTTCAGGTAAAGGCTTTTCTTATCCCACGTAAATTCATCAAGGTCGTAACTGATATATTCTGAATCACCGGTGATTCCATTAATTACCTGAATGAAGGTATGTGGATCACTCATTGATAATGATATTCCTGGTATGAAAGACCATACATGGTTTAAATCGTGAGCTACATGTTTGAAATTCACCCTTCGAAATAGTTTTTCTTTTTCAGATTACCCTGGAAGATCTCAGGGTTATACACTTTTAGAATCACATTAACATCTTTATTTTATTATAGAACAATGCAGATATCCTAATGTTCGTATCTGATAAAATAGTAGAATCTTGTATAGTATATTATATTACCGTGACCTGTTTTTTCTGACCAACGGGACATGCCGCAACACATATTCCACAAATTCGCGCATCAATTCCAAGTCGTGATCTTCCAAATCCGGCACATTGATCACGGCATTTCCATGGATCAAAAAACTCTTCCCTGTCGACGGTTATATCCCAGAGCTTTCTGTTAGCTGCCTTAGCCGGGCATACAACAACACAAATATTGCAGTTTCCGCACCTGCTTATTTCAATGGGTTTCGATTTCGATTTTAAAGGTGTTTTCAAAAGAATTGAGACAAGACGAAGTCTCGGCCCGAATTCTTTGGAGATGAACAGATCAGATTTTCCTATCCAGCCAAGGCCTGCTCTTGTTGCAACCATTTTATGGGAAAGATCTGTACGGAGAGTTTTGAAATATATTGAGTCAAGCTCAGATGTTGAAACAGTCGGTTCAATGTTTAATGTTTCAATATCGTTTTTATTCAGATCCTCAGAGATTTTCCCGGTTAATAAAGCAAGTTCTTCATTGATCTGCCTGTAATGTGAATAATATTCCGGAGTCGGGCCATTAATTACCTTATCGACAATTTTATAATCAAGTTTACGTCCGATGGAAATTCCATAATTAAATCCGGTGAATTTATTTTGCAGCAATCCGGTCAGATCAGCAAAACCGTAGATGTAATTCTCTTCGGGAATAAGGTGCCTCTGAACAATTTCAAGGATAATATTCATCATTATCTAACGATGTCCTTCAACATTATTTGTGAGCCATTTTTCTGCAAGAAGCGGCCATGTCTCAGCGGCAATTTTACCAGGTCTCAATCCATAACCATGTCCCCCTGAAGGTAGCAGATGCAATTCGACAGGAAGTTTTGCATTTCTGAGGGCACCTGCCATAACAAGAGCGCTGTTTCCGTACGGATCATCTGCTGTCTGGAATATAAATACCGGTGGTACATCTTTACTTAATTCCAATTCGGGTGTTAGTGTTAAGTTCGGTCCCTGATCGAGATAAGCAGGATAGATCAGCATCGCAAAAGACGGTCTGCACGACAAACTATCCGATTTATCGATAGGAGCATAGGTTTTTTTATTGAAATTAGTGCTTGCTCTTGCGCTGAGGCTGCCACCTGCAGAGAAGCCCATTATACCTGTCTTTTCCGGATTAATATTCCATTTTTGAGAGTTGTTCCTTACAATTCTGATGGCGCGTTGTGCATCCTGCAATGCGCCTTCTTTTTTGCCTGGTATCCTGTACTGAAGGACAAATGCCGTATATCCCAGCTTATTTAGCCAGGCTGCAATCTCGGTTCCCTCGAGGTCGTATGCAAGTATCTGATATCCTCCTCCGGGACATACTATTACTGCCGAACCGTTTTTAATGGCTGGATCCGGCAAAAAAACCTCAACTGCGGGATTCGTCACTTCAGAAAACCTAATAATATTATCATTGTTTTTGGTATCAACAGATGGCGGTTGTTTCTCTTTCAACTCTCCCGGTACCTTAACCGGCCACAGATACATAATTTCTCTCTTCTGAGGATAGGCATTTACTGATAAGAGAAACAAAAAGAAAAATGCAAAGATGTCTTTCATAAGATTATATTTTAAAATGTAAGATTTTGTTTCCTGAGTTAAAATAAGTCAATTGGTGGTGAACTGCTGCTTTTCTTTTTTACAGATAAGCTGTATTACCCATTTCCCTGTTTGACCGGCAGGAGGAAGACCACCTCCGATAATGACAATCTTTTTATTCATGAAGTCTTTATTTAAAGAGATTACTTATTCCACTATTTCTGCATTATCAAATCTCTGAGACTGTACATGATCACGGCCGCTCCTCACTTTATTTGCTCCTTTACTCCCAAAGAACCCCCAGCCACCGCTGCCAAGAAGGAACCCCAGGGCATATAAACCGCCATTATTATTCTGAGCATACATCGTTATCTTATCATTAAACAACATCCCTATAAAATCGAAAGGAGCTATAAACCCATGCCATAAACCCCCTAGAAAGCCGTAAGTATGGCCGGTAAGACATTGTTTAACGACCTCATTATTAGCACATCCGGAAAGAAGGATTACAAGCGCCATAAATATCATGATAAGGATATCCCTTTGAGAAATGAAAGTTTTCATTTTATATCAGATTAAGTTAAGTAATTGTATTTAAAAATATATCAGAATAAGGATAGGTCAACTGTTTTACCAGAGTATTTTTTCTCATGATCCAGCAGCCATTTCTTCCTCTTCAGTCCTCCTCCATAACCTGTTAGACGTCCATCAGAACCGATAACCCTGTGACAGGGAATCACAATAGAAATCCGGTTCATTCCATTTGCATTCGCTACGGCACGTACCGAATCGGGCCTGTTCAGAGCGATCGCCTGCTCCTGGTACGACCTTGTTGACCCATAATGTGTGTTCTGCAATTCCTTCCAGACAGCCTGTTGAAATTCTGTTCCGGGGGTAACAAGAGAAACAGTAAATTCTTTTCTCTTGCCATCGAAATACTCTTCAAGCTGTTCTTTGAGCGTTTTAAGATGTCGGTTTTCCCCATCTTCCATAGTTGTTTTCAAGAGTCTTACAAGATCCTTATATTCAGTAGGCAGCATTCTTCTGTCGGTAAACTCAAGCAGGCATACCCCTTCATCTGTAGCCCCGGCAACCATCTCTCCAAGAGGAGTTTCAATTTTAGTTATTTTAATCATTTCTCCCTTTTCCCCATCTCCCATTCTTTATCTAAACATCTTATTTTGTAAATCTTCCTGAGGATGACTTGATATATTTGACATTCCTGAACCTTAATGCGGACCAGTCTTCATCGATAGCAACCATACGGATACCATGAAGACCGGCATCATTAAGTGTTTTCCAGCCGTGGTCGCGGTCGATATCAGAACTATATTTTTTTGAGGTTTTTTTCGGATAACAGAACCATAAGACGCCATCAGCCATCAGGTTATGAAGGGTCATTGGTGCAAGCATCTCAACTTCTGATACACTTTTAGCAAATATTATTATGAATTGATATGGATAACGGGGATCAATTTTCTGGTCAATAATTACATCTTTAAGTTCAGAAAAAATTGAATGTATGAATGTTTCTTCTGCGTTTATGATTGATATCCTTTTCTGTCCTTTGTAATTAAGTTTATCTAGTAGACTTTTCATTTCATCTCATGGATTTGAATGCTAATTTAACAAAAAAACGATAAATCAGCCAAAAGATATTACCTTTGAGGTATCAACAAATGGGGTGCCTTATAACAACGGGCTGAGATCATACCCTTAAACCTGATCCGGATAATGCCGGCGGAGGGAAAAGAGAGTATCCAAAAAATCAGCTTTACATAATAACCTCATTCTCTTGATCTTGAAAATGGATTAATTAATAGGACTATGAGGAGACTGATTTGTTTAATTGTATTTATCGGGTTGCAGGGTGTTTCTCAAGCAATTGTATTCCAGAATAATGGCTTGGTGATAAAGGGTAAAGTGACTGATATCAACGGAACTCCTTTACCAGGTGCAGGCATAACAATTGAAAATACATTCCTTGGAGTGCATACAGATTCGGAAGGGAACTATACCCTGTCTGCTCTTAAGGGTGGAGTTTATATGCTCCGTTTCTCTTTTATCGGGTTTGAGCCACAGATCCATGAAATCAGACTAAAAGGCGATACTGTTTTGAATATTGTCCTTTTAGCCAAGTCATTTATGACAGAGGAAGTTTTTGTAAATGCCACCAGGGCAGGAGAGCATACCCCAATGGCATATTCAACAGTTACCAAAGAAGATATTTCAAAGAATAATATTGCTCAGGATATACCATATCTGCTAGGTTATACTCCTTCATTGGTTGTTTCATCAGATGCGGGAACCGGAGTTGGTTATACAAATATAAATATCAGAGGTACTGATGTGAAACGTATTAACGTGACAATCGACGGTGTACCAGTTAACGATGCCGAATCGCATGGAGTCTGGTGGGTCGATTTGCCAGATCTGGCATCATCAGCAGATAATATTCAGATTCAAAGAGGAGTAGGGACATCAACAAACGGAGCAGGTGCTTTTGGTGCCACAATAAATTTTCAGACTATTGATCTGAATCGAGAACCTTATGCAGAAGTCAATTCATCATATGGCTCATTTAACACTTCAAAAAACACTATAAATTTTGGCACCGGATTAATTGATAAAAAGTTTGCTATCGATGCGCGTTTATCAAAAATCTGGTCCGACGGATATATCGACAGAGCCTTCAGTGATTTAAAATCATTCTATGTCTCAGGTACAATGTATGGCGAAACGAGTATTTTAAAGGTAATGATTTTTTCAGGAGTGGAACATACCTACCAGGCATGGGATGGAGTTCCCAAGGATTCTCTGGCAACACACAGAACATATAATTCACACACTTATAAAAATGAAACGGATAATTACTGGCAGGATAACTACCAGCTTCATTATTCAAAAGAAATAAACAGTAATCTGAGTGCAAATGTTGCATTGCATTATACCAGGGGTAAAGGATACTACGAAAACCTTATACAAAACTCAAAATTCAGTTCATTTAATTTGCCAAACGCAATTTTTAATACGGATACTATAACCAGCTCAGATTTTATTACACAAAGATGGTTGAGAAATGATTTTTATGGTTTTACCTACTCATTGAATTACAGGAAGAACAAGATTAACACTGTAATTGGCGGTGGCTGGAATCAATACCTGGGAAATCATTTTGGAGATATAATATGGGCTAAAATTATAACTTTTAACAGTGATAGTTATCGATGGTACAATGGGACCGGGGATAAAAGGGATTTAAATACATTTTTAAAAATCAACTATTCATTTACTAACAAATTAAACCTGTATGCCGATTTACAATTCCGGAATATTAATTATTCAATTGGAGGGTTTGATGAAAATCTGAAAGATGTAGCACAGAATCATAAGTATAACTTTTTTAATCCCAAAACAGGGTTCATATACAATTTTGATGAGAAACAAAAAGTGTATGCTTCATTTGGAATTTCGCAGAGAGAACCAGATCGTGATGATTTCACCGATGCGGACCCCGGGAAAACACCTATACCCGAAAAATTATTTGATTACGAAGCTGGTTACGAATTTCACTCCTCAAAATTGATGCTTAAGGGGAATTTATATTATATGTATTATCTTGATCAGTTAATTTTAACCGGTGAAATAAATAATGTAGGAGCCACGATATTAACAAATGTATCAAAAAGTTACAGGCAAGGGATTGAGATTGAAACAGGAATTCAGATTCTTAAAAACTTAAACTGGTACGAAAATTTAACTTTTAGCAGGAATATCATTCCGGTTTTTACAGACCTTACAGATAACTGGGATACTTCGGGCCAGGATAAAGAGACATTAAAAAATAAAACAATCTCTTTCTCACCTTCAATAATTGCAAGTTCAGTTCTGGATTATTATCCGTTTAAAGATTTTCATTTAAGTTTGAATACCAAGTACGTTGGAAAGCAATATATTGATAACACACAAAACACGGATAGAATGTTGAATGCATATTTAATTCAAAATATATCATTCCTGTACACAATTAAAAATAAGATGTTTAAAGAGCTGACATGCCAGTTTGTAGTAAATAACCTGTTTGATAAGATGTACGAAACCAATGCATGGGTATATAAATATAATGAAGGAGGATCGCTGCATGTAATGGACGGATATTTTCCGCAGGCTGGTATCAATTATATGTTTAAGGTTGGATTAAAATTTTGATGGTTAATTAATTATAATGGTAATATCTGACTGGATATCAAATAATTTCATAGAAATATTCGGAGCGGTTACAGGGATAATTTATGTCTTTCTTGAAATAAGGCAAACTATCTGGTTATGGCCTGTCGGGATAATCACATCTGCAGTCTATATCTGGGTCTTTTTCACTAGTAAATTTTATGCAGATATGAGCCTTCAGGGCTATTATCTTGTAATTAGTATCCTCGGATGGTATTGGTGGACACGAGGAAAGAATGGGAGAAAAGAAGAAGGGGAGAGAGGGACAGTGGGAGAAGGGGAGAATAGTGAATTAAAAGTAACGAGATTAAAATTAAGGACAGGTGTGATTCTGGCTATTGTTTTTATTTTGTTGTACGTAGTAATGTGGTTTGTTCTTACAAGGCTGACTGATTCCCCGGTTCCAATCAGGGATTCTTTTATTACATCTTTGTCAATAGTTGCAACCTGGATGCTGGCACGGAAGATTTATGAACACTGGTTCTTATGGATTGTAGTAAATTTCGTATCGGCTGTTCTCTTTTTGACACGCGGACTCTATCCGACAGTTATTCTGTATGTTGTTTATGGGATAATGTCGTTTGCAGGACTAGTTGCATGGAATAAAACAATAATAAATGATTTATCTGCAAGTGAAAAATGAATGATTTTCAAACGGAATCTTACACTGTCATAGTTGCTGACGGAACCTTCCCTCAACATGAAATCCCTCTTGGGTATCTTAAGAATGCCAAAAGAATAATCTGTTGTGACGGAAGTGTACAAAATCTTATTCTTGCCGGAATGCAACCTGATGCTATCGTTGGAGATATGGATTCCCTGAATGATGATTTTGCGAACAGGTTTGCAGATCGTATTTACCTTGATGAGAATCAGGATACTAACGATCTTACCAAGGCAGTCTCCTGGTGCAGTGATATGGGTTATAAAGATATTGTTATTGTAGGTGCTACGGGTAAACGCGAAGATCATACAATAGGTAATATCTCGCTGCTTGCAGATTATATAAAAAAAGTGAATGTAATTATGGTAACTGATACCGGAATTCTACGGCCGTTATTGAAAAGTTCTGCAATATCATGCTTCGCGGGCCAGCAGGTTTCGATATTTTCCATAGATCCTGAGACTGAAGTCACTTCATATGGATTACGATATCCGCTTAACAGAACAAAAATAACAAACTGGTGGTTTGCTACATTAAATGAGGCACTTGGAGACAGTTTTTCACTTGAATTTAACCCGGGGAAGGTGATTATATACCTGAAATATTCCTGATCAGGAACTACAATATCTTCAATTCCTTTACAAGATAGATAAGCTGAACACGGCTCTTTACATTGGTTTTCATATAGATCCGGTGTGTATGATCTTTTACAGTCTGCAGGCTGATAAATAGTTTATCTGATATTTCCTTATTGCTTAATCCATTGCATATTTCACGAACTATGTCTATCTCCCGGGGGGATACTTCAAATTTTTTACAGAACTCTTCAAATGAAAGATCCTTTTCCGGTCCGGATGTGAAGACTGTAAACATTGTACCGTAATTAAGATATATAGGAAGAAAAGTGTTGCCTGCGAAGAATGCCAGAGTGAAAATTACCGCAATATAAGGTTGTGAGTTATAAAATAGTAATGGCACGCACTGTAGAACCATGACGAGAAATATTCCAGGGCCAATTCTCCTGCTGTCATAGTCATGAATGACGGACCTTCCTTTCCCGGGGAATATTATCAGTAAAGAGGAAAGAAGAGAATACACGAAGTGCATTGAAATGAAGTAGTATTTTATCAGGGTTACAGGTCTCAGTTCGTTTGTTTTTGCTATGAAATATCCCACAACAATAATTATTGAGAAATTCAGCAACAGGAACATTAAGACAAACCAGTTTCTATTCTTTCTTCCTGATATTCCAAATGAAAACTGTATTAGCATCATCCACGCAAAGACAAGGAATGGCAGACCGAGGAGCATTGAAATATCAGTGAATCTGGTTAGAAGTTCTTCAGCGATATATGGAGTGAGAAAAGCCCTTATCACGACCTGACCCCAGATTCCATAGAATCCGAAGGTAAAAATAAAGACCTGGTAGTAAAGCAGATGGGAAAAGATTTCACGGTTATACCTGCTTCTGAGCCTCGATGAAAGAAGAATCCCACCTGCAGCAAGTGCGACTGATAAAATAAAGATTAAATAGACAAGAATCCGAAACATTTTATAAAGGTATAAAAATCCGTTAAAACTGAAAGTTCAAAAATAGCTACTACCTAAGTATTGCACAGCATACTAAAGTAGGGAAAAATAAAATCACTACTATAGTATGAAGTCTGTGAGAAACCTGAGACTTAAATTTGCTTCATAAATGTTCACCTGGGTTTAAATTTAAAATTATGTAAATATGGAAACAAGTAATGAATACAAATTAGTACCTGGTTTTGGTAATAGCTTTAGTACCGGGTGGAGAGTAATGATGGATAATTTTCTGAGGTTGTTCCTGGTCATTCTCATTCTGGCTATAGTCTCCTCGCCTTTAAAAATGTTCAATTTCCATTTTGACTTTTCGGATCTGCATAATCTACCATGGAATCTGGGCCATAATATTGGATATAATATTGGGCATAATATGAGTTATTTTCCCGCGATAGGTATATTTGGAATCTTTGCAGCTTTCTTCGGATTGCTTGCGATGCTTTACTCATTTCTGGTTAAACCGGTATTTGAATATGGCGGCAATATGATCTTTGTCCAGGCAGTAAGGAAGACTAAACCCGATTTTGAGTACCTGATAAAAGGATTTATGGAGAATTATCTTCATATTATACTGGCAAACCTGCTTGTCTTTGCTTTGGTTGTCCTGGGATTATTTGCACTCATTGTTCCTGGAATTATAATCGGTTGCCGGCTTGCTTTTGTCTCCTATATTATAATGGATAAAAAACTTGATCCGATCGAAGCTGTGGAGTTAAGCTGGAAGCTTACAAGGGGTCATGGATGGCAAATCTTTTTCATGGGTTTTGTATCAATCTTTATTGTGATCTTCGGACTTTGTATCTTAATAGTTGGAATTTTCCCGGCGCTTATATGGATATGCAGTTCGTTTGCTGCTCTCTATGAATCGGTTCTGAGGGAGAAGGAGAAGCCGGCTGAGGTAATAGCTGCAGAAACAAAGGTTTCTGAATAATTTATTAAAAAGTATAGGAGGTTACATGAAAATGCAACCGGTAGCTCCAAACGATACGCCTGTGAATAAAGCACTCAACGGAGTGTTGTTTATCAATATAGGTAATAAACCAGTATTTTTTTTTGATTACAAATAAATAATTATAATTTTGATAAAATTAAGATACGAGGGTAATAACCAATATTTTATTACCTAAAAATATTTCGTCGTAATTCAGATGTACTTGATGAGGAAATTATCTGTAATATATAAATATGAACCGCAATTCCGGGTTTCCCAATATTATCTCATGTGTTAACCTGATTTTAATTATTCTTTTTGCACATCCATTATCAGGTCAGCAAATTGGCACAGAACCTGTTATTACTCTTATTAGTCCCTCTGCCACCGATAGTCTTAATAATAAAGGTATAACCCTGGTCAGGGCGGAGATTATCTCTCATAATGCATTAAAAACATTTAGGATATTTAAAAATGGGAAATTGGTGGGTATTGAAACCGGTATAAAAGCTGTACGAAAAGATAGCATTACCTATGTCATAGAGAGTTTAATCCCTCTCGATAGAGGTCAAAATATCATTTATATTGAAGCAAAAAATTCTATTAGTTCGGCAAGTTCTGAAAAACGTATTATTACCAGCCATCCTGAACCGTTCGTCACATGGCTCGTACCCGCTTCTATCAACTCAACCGCTGAGTCGGGAATGATGACTATTAAAGCTGAGATAAAATCAAGCCTTGATCTGCTTAATACAAGTATAAATCTCAATGGTAAAGTACTATCAAAGGATAAAGAAGGAATCCCCCGCCTGAATGACGAAACATATCTTTTTGAAACTACAGTACAACTTAATCCTGGTAAGAACAAACTTTATATATCAGTAACCAATATTAAGGGAGTCACTAATTCAACAATAAGATATATCAGCTATTCCCTCCCAATAATAAATCTTGTCAGTCCATCCGCCGTTGATAATCTTAATAATAAAGGTGTAACCCTGGTCAGGGCGGAAATTGTCTCTCATTCTGCGTTAAAAACATTCTGGATATTTAATAATGAGGAAATAGCGGGAAGCGAAACAAGTACAAAAGCTGTACAAAAAGATAGCATTACCTATATCATAGAGAGTTTAATCCCTCTCAATCGAGGTCAAAATATCATTTATGTTGAAGCAATAAATTCTATTGGTTCGGCAAGTTCAGAAAAACGTATTATTACCAGCCAGCCTGAACCGTTTGTTACATGGCTCTTACCCGCTTATGTCAACTCAACCACTGAGTCGGGAATACTGACTATTAAGGTTGAGATAAAGACAGCCTATGATCTGAAAAATGTAAGTATAAATCTCAATGGGACTAAATTAGCCGAGGATAAGGAAGGAATTAAACGCCTGAATAATGATACATATATTTTAGAAAGGTCCCTACAGCTTAAAACCGGAAAGAACAGCATTTACATAGCTGCAAGCAACATTAGGGGAGTCATTAATTCAACAATAAGATTTATCAATTATTCCTTTGGCTCAGTGCCGGTTATTACCCTTGTTAGTCCTTCTTATAAGGATAGTCTTAATAATAAAGGTATAACCCTGGTCAGGGCGGAGATTATCTCTCATACTGCATTAAAAACATTCAGGATATTTGATAATGAGGTAATAGTGGGTAATGAAACCGGTATAAATGTTGTACAGAAAGATAGCATTACCTATATCAAGGAGAGTTTAATTCCTCTTAATAGGGGTCAAAATATCATTTATGTTGAAGCAATAAATCCTATAGGTTCGGCAAGTTCAGAAAGACGTATTATTACCAGCCAGCTTGAACCGTTTGTTACATGGCTCTTGCCCACTTCTGCAAACTCAAATTCGGAGTCTGGAATGCTGACTATTACGGCTGTGATATATTCAGATTATGATCTGAAAAATGTAAGTATAAATCTCAATGGCAATGAATTAGCCGAGGGAAAGGAAGAAATTACTCGCCTTAATGATAATACATATTCTTTTAAAAGGGCCATACGACTTAATTCTGATAAGAACAGCATTTATATCTCAACAAGCAATACTAAAGGAGTTACCAATTCAACAACAAGGGTTGTCAACTATCTTCACTGTGCAGCACCGGTTATAACTCTTGTCAGGCCATCCGCCATCGATAGTCTTAATAATTCAGGAATAATCCTGATCAATGCGGAAATTATTTCCAATACCGAATTACAATCAGTCAGGATATTTAACAATAGGATTAGTGAAATTGCAAATAAACTTGAACAGAAAGATAGCATTACATATATATTAAAGAACTTAGTTCCTCTCCAGGCAGGCATAAATGTAATTTCCGTTGATGCAAAAAACTTTATGGGCACAGCAAGTTCGGAAAAACGCATTATCGTTTGCCAGCTTGAACCGATTATTAAATGGATTAAACCTGTTACTGTCAGCTCAACCGCGGAATCAGGAATGCTGAATATCAAAGCCGAGATAAAAACAAACCTTGATCTGATCAGTACCAGTATTAACCTCAATGGTGTTGCAGATAAAACAGGATTTACCCGCCAAAACAACGATACATATATTTTAGAAAGGACAGTAAAACTAAAAGAAGGAGGAAACAGCATTGTTCTTAATGCTGTTAATGCAAAAGGAACTGCCTATTCAAATAAACGCAATATTAACTATGTACCAGGTATTATCATATCAGAAATTAAATGGATAATGCCGCTTGATACTAATTCCAATACTTATAAGCCTGAATTTCAGGTTTCTGCCACCATTAAAACAAAATCAGAAATTAAAAGCACACATCTGTCTCTCAACGGAACTGAATTAGTATCTGAAGTAAGATCAAATATATCCAAAAAGAACGATCAGGAATATTTATATGAGAATACATTAACTCTTAAGCAGGGAATTAACACTTTTGAGCTGTCTGCCTTGACTAATGCGGGGACAATTAGTTCAGAAAAGCGTGTAATAACATATATGGTTCCCACTTTACCCGATCTTGTATGGAAGAATCCGATACCTGACAAATCAGTGGTGAATAATCCTTCTCTGGATATCAAGATGAATATTAAGTCATTTGCTAAATTGGAAAACATTGTAGTTTATCTGAACGGAAAAGCCCTGGGGAATGATAGTTTATTAAATAGTGTTAAAAAAGAAAATGGGGATTTTGTTCTAAAAAATACTATGTCCCTTATGCCGGGGGATAATAACATCTATGTGGTCGCCGGCAATGTTGCAGGCAAGGCAACCTCAGAAATACGCAACATTAAATACGTTGTTCCATCAAAGCCCGTAATTACCTGGGGAAATCCTGAGACAAGTGTTTCCAGCTTATCGACAGCAACAATTACTATCAAGGCAAATATTACATCTGCAACCGACTTGCAGAATCTTCAGGTATTTCATAATGATCAGCCGTTATTTGGTTTAACTGATATTAATACAATAAATAAGCAGTCTGGGGAATATCGTATTGAAAAGACAATATCTCTTAATCAGGGAGAAAACAGGCTGTATATTGTAGCAGAGAACAATGAAGGAAATTCTACCTCGGAAACAAGATCAGTTAGTTATATGGCTCCTGCAGCACCTGAAATAACCTGGTTAAGCCCATCAAGGCAACACACCGATATTGACTTATACTTAGCTGAGATCCGTGCAACAATTAAATCACCTGATAAGCTTCAATCGGTGCTTGTTTACGTGAACGGCAAAGGATCGGAAGAGGTAAATCAAATCTCACCTTCAGGTTCACAAGTTGAATACACACTTAAAAAAGTAATTAATCTTCAGCCTGGAGAAAACAATATTTATCTCTCGGTAACTAATAATGTTGGAACTACAAACTCTGAAATCCGCTATCTTACAAATCCAACTGCAAATCCGCCTGTAATCTCGTGGACTATTCCGACAAATGACAGTGCCATTGTCAATTCTGAAATCGTTGTTATTGAGGCGTGTATTAAATCAACATCAGGTCTTAGATCGGCAAATATCTTAGTGAATGGCGTTTCGATGGCAAGTGAAATGACTTTTCAGGCACCTCAAACCGGTGAATGTAGCTATATACTTTCCAAATCTGTCATTCTGAAAGAGGGAGATAATAGTGTTTTTATTATTGCAGAAAATTTCGCAGGCAGTAATCGTTCTGAGAAAAGGCTGATCAGGTTTCAGAAAACACTGGCGGAAAAACGATTAGCGCTGGTCATTGGTAATTCCGATTATGGG
>Ga0182027_10003921_pt1 | contig 23312 bp, 18 predicted proteins | sample 712E1DmetaG_FD_121300 | JGI IMG/M metagenome (GOLD analysis project Ga0182027, IMG submission 121300) | Permafrost microbial communities from Stordalen Mire, Sweden - 712E1D metaG (Illumina Assembly) | ecosystem: Environmental > Terrestrial > Soil > Wetlands > Permafrost | place: Sweden... | reverse complement strand
TACACCGATATGGGCGCAACGTCTTCGTGATGCGCGGCAATCGCATTGACGATGATTTCGCTTTCGCCGTTTTTCGCTGCAAGGTCTGCGCCGAGTTGCGAATGCGTTCCTTCGACTTCGCGGTCGATGGCCTTGCCGATATCATGAAGCAAGCCAGCGCGGATGGCGATTTTGGGATCGAGCCCGAGCTCGCTTGCCATGAGGCCGGCAAGCATGGCCACTTCTTTACAATGTTGAAGAACATTCTGGCCGTACGAGGTGCGATATTTGAGGCGGCCGATGAGGTCGACGATTTTCGGCTTAAGACCGTGAACATCGAGTTCGAATATTACTTCTTCTGCAGCGTCTTTCATTTTCTTTTCAAGTTCTTTTTCGCTCTTTTTAATGACCTCTTCGATGCGTCCGGGATGAATGCGGCCGTCGACGATGAGCTTTTCAAGCGCCATGCGCGCTATCTCACGTTTAATGGGATCAAACCCCGAAAGGATGACCGCTTCCGGCGTATCGTCGACAATGACGTCGATGCCTGTTGCTTCCTCAAAAGACCGGATATTGCGTCCTTCACGACCGATAATACGGCCTTTCATTTCATCGTTGGGCAAATGCACGACCGACACGGTTGATTCGACCGTGGCATCCGCCGCGCAGCGCTGAATTGCCTGGACAACGATTTCCTTGGCCTCGTTTTCCGCTTCAGCCTTTGCCGTGTCCTTGATTTCCTTGATCATTTGTGCTGCCTCATAACGAACCTGGCCTTCAAGATTTGTCATGAGAATTTTCTTGGCTTCTTCCTGGGTCATATGGGAGATTTTTTCAAGCTTTTCGTTTTCCATGGCAACAAGTTTGGTGAGTTCGTTGTCTTTATTGCGAAGAGTTTTTTCCTTGGAGTTGAGAAAGCTTTCACGCGCTTCAAACTCCTGTTCGCGTTTAGCGATCGTATCGTCGCGGCGCTTGAGATCCAAGTCCAATTCTTTGAGTTTTTGCTGTTCGGCGCGGATGTTTTCGCGGGTTTTTGCTGCTTCTTTTTCAAATTCGGTTTTTGCCTTAAACCATTCGTCTTTTGCTTCAAGCAATGCGGTCTTCTTTGAAAGCTCTGCTTCTTTTTGGGCTTCGCGCAGTAATCGTTCCGATTCATCACGGCCTTCGGCAATGACACGTTCCTTGTACTTTTTATCTGCAATGGTACGCCACATATAGCCAAGCACAAAAGCGGCGATGCTGCAGACAACACAACCAATGACTAAAATCAATTGCAATGTCATGAATTCCTCCTGATAAACAAAAAATATCGTCAAAACACAACGAAAAAAACTGACTATGATAAAATCAAATCAACATGAGGGACGAAACTCATTGACAGACAAAACGAGCGCGGCAAGGGCGTAAGAGGAAAAAACATGTATTACAAAACGCAAACCTTCTCATCGATTTTCTTGTTCAAAACTCCCAGTTTTTCCTGCATTTCATTGAGTTTTTTTTCATATGCTTCACATTTACTTTTGTAATCGATGAGTTCCCCCGCGATGTTCATTGCGGTGAGAACGGCAATTTTAATTCTTTCCCGTGATGGAACTCCTGCCTGCATTTCTTCCATCTTGATGTTGACGTATTCTGCAACCTTTTTCGTAATATCGCCTTCGACATCACCTTTGATTGAATATTCGTCTCCAAGGATATACACTCGTATACTGTCTGCTTTTGGGCTCATATGTCCCCCATTACCTACCCGGCATTATTGTCGCTTAGTACCGATATCTGAATTATACGCTCGGTAGACCTCGGTACCATGGTCTACGCTTTTTGCGTAGATAATCTATAAAATAAACTTATCCCATGCGAAGCATGGGGTTAAAAGACGACCCGTTATGCCGCTGATTCAAGTTTAGAAAGCATTCCCTGAATCTTTTCAATAGCATTATCAAGCTTTGCCTGTTTGTCGTTTACTTCGTTCTTTGATGATTCAAGATCGCGCGCCAAAGTAGTATTGATTGCTTCAAGTTCCTGGATTTTCTGCCTGGTTTCAGCCAGATCCTGTGAAACCTTTGCATTTTCCTCTTTGAGCGTTTTAACGGATGAAAGAACTGTATCAATTTTGGTTTCAAGTTCTAATAATATTTCGACAGCCAAAACAAACTCCCTTTCTTATATATGTACGGATATAAACGGTTTAGTACCTATATCTGGATTATATACGCATTTTGCGTATATAATCTATAAAATAAACTTATCCCGCTGCGACATGTCCTCCGCAGCTTTAGCGAAGGGGGAAGCGCGGGGTTTAATATATGATAATTAATCGATAACCTATAATTATATCATTTCAGAAACAATTCGGCAAATACTTTTCCTCGGCTATGTCCGAAGCGTTGCGTTAAATTTCTTTTTCATTGTTTCAATGATTTGAGTGCAAATATCTTCAGCCTCTTTATCGATAAGCGTCCGGTCTTTTGACCGCATGCGCACGGAAAACGCTATGCTTTTAAGGCCTATGCCGAGTTTTTCGCCCCGGTACACATCGAAGGGCGTGACGTCTTCGACAATGCTTGACAATGCAGCAATTTCCGTTGCCAAAGCCGCTGCCGCAATCGTGTCGGCAAGCACAAAACAAAAATCACGCTCCAGCGCCGGATATTTCGGCAAAGGCGAAAAAAGCGGCATCATGGGGATTTTGCCGACAAAATCCGTGATGTCAAGCTCCGCGTAAAACACAGGTTCTTTGATATCGAATGCCGCACAGGTGTCGGGCCTGACTTTTCCCATTTGTCCAATCAGGCCTGCCGTTGAAATAGTGCATGCCTGGTCGAAACATCCGCTGTTTCCGGTTTGTTGCGCATAGGAAAAACCTTGCACCCCGATGTCGGAGGCGAGTTTTTCGAGAATTCCCTTTAAAACATAAAAATCGCTTTTTGCCGATTGCGCATAATTCCATGCATTCGTAAAGAACCGACCGCACAAAACAATGGCAAGAATGTCGCGTTCCTGCGTCAACAATGAAGCGCTTGCAGCAGAAAAGACCCGGCCTATTTCGAAAAAATTATTGTCCGGGTTTTTACGGTTGAGATTACGCGCGACATTTTCGAGGCACGACGACAGCATTGATGCCCTCATTTGCGCCATATCGGGGCTTAAGGGGTTCAAAAGCAATACCGGATTTACTTTGGGGGCTGCAAGCCTGTTTTTCTTCTCTGATGTCAAACTATTTGAGACCGTTTCGCTCATGCCGAGAAATGCCAAAGAATGGCGAATGGCGTCGACGCGGTTTTCGGTAATCGACGGCAACGCATTAAGGCTTACCTTTGCATACTCGGCGGAGGGAATATTGTCGTACCCGTAAAACCTGCCGATTTCCTCGATAAGGTCGGCCTCGCAAGAAATATCGTGACGGTATGCCGGGGAAATGCACGCAAGCGAATCTGGGCCAATTATCGTGTTTACTATTTGCAAACGGGTGAGTGTGTCCTGAATATCGGCTACGGCAACGGGCACTCCCAAAAGCTTTGTGACACGGGAAGGCCTAAGCGTTATTTCCTGTTTTACAAGTGGTGACGGATATTGGTCTATGGCGCCACGCACAATGCTTCCGCCTGCATACTGGCGCAAAAGTTCGGCAGCCGTGTCGAGCGCCCAGATAAGTGCGTTGGTCGAGTCGACGCCGCGTTCGAACCGGTACGACGATTCGGTAGACAGGCAAAGACGTTTGGCTGTTTTGCGTATTTGGCCTGGGTTGAAATATGCGCATTCGAGGAACACGTCGGTTGTCGTGTTGGAAATTTCGGAACCGAGGCCGCCCATGATTCCCGCAAGTGCAACCGGACCGTTTCCGTCGCAAATGACAAGATCGTCGGCAACGATCGAACGTTTAACCTGGTCAAGGGTTGTGAATTCAATTGATGCGCCGCTTTTCCGGACAACAACCTGTTTCCCTCCTATGCGTGCATAGTCGAATGCGTGCATCGGTTGACCGTACGAAAGCATCATATAGTTCGTTATGTCCACCACATTGTTGATGGGACGTACCCCGGCGTCCTGCAACCGCTGTGCCATCCATTGCGGTGAGGACACGATCTTGACATTTCTGACCAGCCTGCCCGCGTAGCGGGGACAAAGTGCCGGTGCCTCGATGGCTACGGAAATGAATTCGTTGATTTTTGCGTCGGATGATTCCTGCGGGGCAAGGGCCGCGTTTTTCAGCGGTTTTTTAAGTTTTGCCGCGACGTCACGCGCAATACCCAGAACGCTTTGGCAATCGCCGCGGTTCGGTGTCAGTTCGACTTCGATGATGCAATCGTCGGGGAAATAGGTGGAAACCTCGCTGCCGATTTGCATGGTGTTTGGCAGGGCAAGCAATCCCGCATGATTGTCGGAAAGCCCAAGTTCTTTTTCGGAGCAGAGCATGCCGAACGATTCTACACCGCGAAGCTTCGCTTTTGTAATAATGAAGGTGTCGTTGAATTTCGTTCCGATTGTCGCAAGCGGGGCGATCATGCCCGCAGCGGCATTCGGAGCTCCGCACACAATAGTAAGCGGTGAACCTTCGCCTGCGTCAACGGTGCATACGTGGAGCTTGTCGGCATTGGGGTGCTTTGCAACATCGAGTATTTTGGCGACCTTTATACCCGACGGAATATGGCGTTTTTTTATTGATGCGACTTCAAGACCGAGGGACGTGAGAATCGGCTCGATGTCCTCTACGGGGACGTCGACGTCGACAAAGTCTCTGAGCCATGATAATGAAAATTTCATATATAATCTTTTTTTATTTCATATTCTTTATGAAAAATTCCTCGAAGCTTCTTTTAGAAGCGCCTCACCCCAGACTTCGTTTTTCCCCTCTCCGCTTGCGGAGAGGGGAAAAAAAATGAGATGTTGATAAATACCAAGTTCAGTTAAAACTGCTTCAGGAATCGGACATCGTTTTCGAAAAAGGTTCGGATGTCGTCGATGCCGAATTTTAATAGCGCAATGCGTTCTATGCCCATGCCGAACGCAAAGCCCGTGTATTTTTCATTGTTGATGCCGCAATTGGCAAGCACGTTGGGATGCACCATGCCGGCACCCAGTATTTCGAGCCAGCCGCTTTGCTTGCACAAATAACAGCCTTTTCCTTTACACAAAAAACAGGCAACGTCGACTTCGACGCTTGGTTCGGTAAAGGGGAAAAAGCTCGGCCTGATTTTAATTTTGGTCTGCTCGTCGAAAAACCGTTTGGCAAACGATAATAATGTACCTTTGAGGTCGGCGAAGCTCACGTGCTCATCGACGTAAAGCCCTTCGACCTGATGGAACAGGCAATAGCTACGTGCGCTCACTTCTTCATTTCTGTAAACGCGGCCCGGCATAATGGAGCGTATGGGCGGCTTGCGGTCGAGCATGACGCGCACCTGTACCGGCGAGGTATGGGTGCGAAGCAACACCTGCTCGGCAGTCACGTAAAACGTGTCCTGCATGTCGCGCGCAGGATGGTTGTCCTGGAAGTTAAGCATGCCGAAATTGTTCGTGTCGGTTTCCACTTCCGGCCCGTAGGCAATGTCGAAGCCCATTGAAAAGAAAATATCGCGTATGCGGTTGCGTATCTGCATGAGCGGATGCAGGCTGCCTTTGGGAAACGGAAAGCCCGGAAGCGTGGGGTCGAACCCTGCGTCGTGGGTGTTTGCCGATGTCGCAAGCCATGGTGCGGCCTTGAATTTGTCCTCCACGGTTTTGAACAACGAATTGATTTTGGCGCCAATGACGCGCTTGTCTTCCGGCGACAGGTCTTTGACGCCTTTGACAAGCGACGCAATGGAACCTTTTTTCCCAAGATATTTGAGGCGGAACGCTTCCGCGTCATCGTCCCCCGCAATTTTTGCAAGGGACGCCATAGCGTCTTTTTCAACGGAATCAAGGTAGTCGATGCTCAATACAATTTCGGAAGCCATAAGAAACGCTTATGCCCTTACCGTTTCAACCAATTTCTTGAATGATTCCGGCTCATGCAATGCGAGTTCCGCAAGTACTTTTCTGTCAAGACCTATCGCTTTGGCCTTGAGACCGGCAATAAGCTTGCCGTATGTCATACCGTTGAGGCGCGCTGCCGCATTGATACGGGTGATCCAGAGCGAACGGAAATCGCGTTTTTTTGCTTTCCTGTCGCGATACTGATACTTGCCGGCCTTCCAGTAAGCATCGTGTGCGGTACGGATACAACTTTTTCTTTTGCCAAAATAGCCGGCATTGGCCTTAAGGATCTTTTTTCTGCGGGCGCGGGAAGCGACACGTGATTTTGCGCGAGGCATGATCTTGCTCCTTGAAAAACATTAAATACTATTTTAAAAAAATGTGTCCCAAAACTGATGCGGACATTTTTTTTGTTCCTGAACTTGTAACTTTTTTAGATCCCGCTCATCATCATTTTGAGCTTTTTTGCCTGTACCGGACCCACCATTGCCTTGCGTCCGAGACGGCGACGGCGCTTTGCGTTCTTACCGGTAAGGAGATGGCGAAGGTTCATTTTTTTTCGTTTCACTTTACCGCTTGCAGTAACGCGGAAGCGTTTCTTGACTGTGCTGCGGGTTTTCATTTTTGGCATGATATATCCTCTTTTCTAGTTTGTTATTTCAGGTTTTATTTCTGTTTCCGTCGCTGGCGGCGCATCTTTTTTCGAATCCTGCTCAAGGCGGCGGCGCTCCTGATCCATCTTTCGAGTTACTTCCTTGATTTTCGCTTTGTCGGGTACGAACATCGAAATCATGTTCCTGCCTTCCATTTTGCCCGCAAATTCGACGGAGCATAAATCGATGATGTCGGCCTCGAAACGCTCGAGAATTTTTCTGCCAAAGTCAATATGCGCTATTTCGCGGCCACGAAACACGATTGTTGCTTTGACGCGATCGCCGCGAAACAAAAAATTGCGCGCATGATCCATTTTGAAATGGTAGTCATGTTCTTCGGTTTTGGGATGCATCTTTATTTCCTTAAGATGCGACACATGTTGCTTTTTACGGGCCTCTTTTTGTTTTTTTGATTTTTCGTATTTGAACTTGCCGTAATCCATGACTCTGCACACCGGCGGATCTGCGGTGGGCGCTACTTCAACAAGATCAAGACCCTCCATTGCCGCACGTTCCCGGGCCTCGGCAATCGTCAGGATACCAAGGATTTCACCGGCACCGCCTACAACACGAACCCGCGGAACCCTGATTTCTTCATTTACTTTTGGCATGTCTTTGTCTTGCTTGGACGGCATGAATCTGTTGATACGTTCCTCCTCACGAAAAGTTTATAACAATGGAACAATGCTATAAGGCAAGGCTCTTGATTTCTGATAGCAGCTGTTCCACAAAGCGATCGAGCGCCATCGCGCCCTTGTCGCCGTCTTTATGGCGTCGCACCGAAACGGTTTTTGCTTCTGATTCTTTCTCGCCGACAATTGCCATATAAGGGACTTTTTTTGTTTCAGCTTCACGGATTTTATACCCTATTTTTTCCGAGCGGTCGTCGATCTCGACACGCAGGCCCGCAGCCCTGCATGCATCGAAAACCTGTTTTGCAAAATCCATGTATTTGTCGGAAATGGGCAATACCCTGATTTGCACAGGCGACAGCCACAAGGGCAGTGAGCCGCCGAAATGTTCGATCATGATGCCGATGAAACGCTCCATGGATCCGAACAGCGCGCGATGCACCATGACGGGACGTTTTTTCGATCCGTCTACATCGGTATATTCGAGTTCGAAACGTTCGGGCATCTGGAAATCGAGTTGCACTGTGCCGCATTGCCAGCTGCGCTTAAGACAGTCTTTGATGTGGAAATCGATCTTGGGACCGTAAAACGCGCCATCGCCGGGATTGATCTTGTAGTCGAGTTTCAATGCGTCAAGTACATTTTTCAGGGCTGTTTCGGCCTTGTCCCATAATGCGGGTTCGCCCATAAATTTGTCGGGACGCGTTGAAAGTTCCATTGCAAAATCGGAAAACCCGAAGGTTTTGTACATGTTCATGATAAAGTCGATGACTTCCATGATCTGCGGCTCGATTTGTTCGGGAAGGCAAAAGATATGCGCATCGTCTTGGGTAAATTGACGGACACGGAAAAGTCCGTGCAGCACGCCTGCTTTTTCATGGCGATGCACAAGCCCGAATTCACAATATTTTATGGGGAATTCCTTGTACGAATGCGCATTGTTTTTATAAATAAGCAGCCCGCCCGGGCAATTCATGGGCTTTACCGCATGGGTGACGTCGTCGATGGTGGTGAAATACATGTTCTCGCGGTATTTGTCCCAGTGGCCGCTACGATGCCAGAGTTCTTCATTCAATATAATTGGCGTTTTGACTTCCTGATAGCCTGCGGCAACATGCTTCGAGCGGGAATAATCCATGACAGCATTGTAAAGCACCATGCCCTTTCCGTGCCAGAAGGGGAATCCCGCACCTTCGTTATGAAACGAAAACAAATCGAGCTCTTTACCTAAGCGCCGATGGTCGCGTTTTTGTGCTTCTTCGAGTAATTTGACATACTCGTCGAGCATCGACTGTTTGGGAAACGAAATGCCGTAAATGCGGGTGAGCATTTTGTTTTTTTCACTGCCTCGCCAATACGCGCCTGCTATGCTTGTAAGCTTGACAGCCTTGACATAACCGGTATCGGGAACATGCGGGCCACGGCATAAATCGCGCCAATCGCCCTGCGAATACATGCTCGGTTGGCCTTCGATGTTGCCCAAAAGTTCTACCTTGTAAATTTCGTTTTTTGCAGCGAAAAAAGATTGCGCTTCCTGTTTTGAACATTCTATGCGCACAAACGGTGTTTTCGCGCGCACGATTTCCATGAATTTTTTCTCTATGGCAATAAGATCTTCGGGCGTGATAGGCTTATCGGTGTCGAAATCGTAATAAAAGCCGTTATCAATGGCCGGGCCTATTGCGATTTTTGTTGTAGGATACAGTGATTGCACAGCTTGTGCCATGATATGCGACGACGAATGCCAGAACACGGACTTGCCTTCAGGAGAATCGAATGTGAGTATGGAAACTTTGTCGGCTTCGGAAAGCTTTGTGGAAAGGTCGGCGAGCTTATCATTGATTTTAGCTGCAACCGCTTCCTTGGCCAACCTCGGAGAAATGGCGTTGGCAAGATCCAATGCTGTGGCGTTTTCAGACAGCGTCTTTTGGCCGCCATCCGGCAGAATAATATTCAAACTATGCCCTGTCTTCTACGCGACCATTGGTCGCTAGGTGATTGCATTCCTCTTCCCTTTAAAATCTTTTTTTAGAAAAACCAAAAAAAGCGGTGGAGGAGCAGGGTTAAATGGGCGATACCGGGATCGAACCAGTGACCTCTTGCATGTCAAGCAAGCGCTCTAACCAACTGAGCTAATCGCCCGTCTTTTGCCGTTTTTGAGAGGGAAAACCCATGTCCCGAAAGCGGCAAACTATATTTTTTTAAAGCGTTGTTTCCAACAACTTTATGACATAACTATTTAAAATACGACAAAAACGGTCAGAAAGTCAATAGTCGTTTTAGCATCTATATAAAATTTATACACTCGTGAACCCTCGGTACCATGGTCTACGCAGAAAGCGTAGATAAAACACAAGTGCAACTTATCCCGCTGCGACATGTCCTCCGCCGCTTTAGCGAATGGGGAAGCGCGGGGTAAATGGGAAATTAAAAAAGAGACTTCTTTAAAATCTTCTGATGGTAGCCCCGCGGGGAATCGAACCCCGGTTTGATGGATGAGAACCATCTGTCCTAACCACTAGACGATGGGGCCAAAAAGATGGCTGGGGCGCAAGGATTCGAACCTCGATAGCTGGAGTCAGAGTCCAGAGTCCTACCGTTGGACGACGCCCCAATAAAAGCGTTAACCAAAATATATCATTTGCCTAAATTAGACAAGCGTGTCGCATGATAAATAATTATTTTCTAACCCTTATGGACACAATAGCAATTTTAGATTTCGGCGGCCAATATACCCATCTCATAGCAAATCGGATACGAAGACTGGGTGTTTATTCGGAAATTCTTCCAAGCGATATTCCCGCGATAAAGTGCTCACAGTATAAAGGAATAATACTTTCCGGTAGTCCTCACAGTACGTTGGATCCCACGCGCCCTGCTTTCGATGAAAATATTTTTAAGCTTGGTATTCCTATATTAGGACTTTGCTATGGGCATCAGCTTATGGCGCTTTCTCTTGGGGGAAATGTTGTTCGGGGGAAATACCGTGAATACGGCAGTGCAACACTACATGTTTCGCAGGATTCTCTTTTGTTCAAGGGTCTTTCTCATAGTGAACCGATTTGGATGAGCCATGGTGATGCCGTGGAAAAAGTACCGAACGGATTTGAAATCATTGGTACAACCGACGGTTGTGCTGTGGCTGCAATGGGCAACGACGCAAAAAAAATGTATGGCCTGCAATTCCATCCGGAAGTGACCGACACGCCGAAGGGCATGGCGGTGCTTGATAATTTTATTTCCATCTGCAACTGCTCTCGCGACTGGAATACCGATACTTTTGTAAAGGAAATGGCCGGGAGCATCAAAAAAACATGCAAGGGGAAGAAAGTTTTTCTGCTTGTTTCAGGCGGTGTGGATTCCACGGTTGCATTTACTTTGCTTAATAAGATATTGGGCAAGGAAAACGTTTTTGGATTGCATATTGATAATGGGCTGATGCGGCACAAGGAATCCGGCCTTATCATTGACTATATGAAGGAACACGGGTTTGATAATTTACATGTCGTCGATGCTACCGATACGTTTTTACTTGCACTGAAAAACGTTTCAGACCCTGAAGAAAAACGGAGGATCATCGGTACGGTATTCATTGAAGTTAAGGAAACTGCGATCAAACAATTCGGCCTGAATCCCTCGGAGTGGATTCTCGGCCAGGGTACGATTTATCCCGATACCATTGAAAGCGCCGGCACCAAGCATGCAGAGCGTATCAAGACGCATCATAATCGCGTTGAAGCAATTATGGCATTGCTTGAAAAAGGGGAAATCGTCGAGCCGCTCGCGTTATTGTATAAAGACGAAGTGCGCGACCTTGGTAAAGCGCTTGATTTGCCAAGAACATTGCTGTGGCGTCATCCTTTTCCAGGGCCGGGCCTTGGCGTTCGGCTTTTGTGTTCCGATGGGGCGCCGTATGCTTCTGATGAGGCATCGCAAGCAGCAGTGCGCGTTATTTCCCAAAAAGCAGGATATGATTCGATAGTACTGCCTCTCAAAAGTGTTGGCGTCCAGGGTGATGGCCGGACCTATGCGCATCCTGCGCTTGTTATCGGTAAACGCGATTGGGCCAAGCTTGAGGAATTGTCGACTAAAATCACAAATTCGGTAAAACCCGTTAATCGGGTAGTGTATGGCTTAAAGGTTTCGCAAAACCCTTCCTACTCTCTTGTTAAGGCATACGTCACCAAAGACCGTCTTGAAATTCTTCGCGCTTTTGATGCGCTTGTTACAGAGGCGCTGTTCACATTCAACGAATACGATGTCGTGTGGCAAATGCCCGTCGTATTGCTGCCATTGATTAACAGCAAAGGCCATCAATGTGCCGTGTTGCGGCCGATTGTGTCGCAGGAAGCAATGACCGCCCGCTTTGCAAGGCTGCAGGATGCCACGCTTGACTATATTGTGAAAGAGTCTGCAAATGTCAAGGGGCTTGGCGATTTGTTCTACGACGTGACGAATAAACCGCCTGCAACCATTGAGTGGGAATAGTACCCAGGAAAACAAAGGAAATCAAAGGGGTGTAAAAACCCCTTTTTTATTGCAAAAAAGCCAAACAAGTTTTGTTGGATGAGTTTTTATAAATACTGCCTTCTGAATTCTGCTTAAGGTACTCCCAAAGCCTTTTTAATCAGGTTGCAGTCGTTGCCTCAGAATTTTTGTGTGGGGAAATTACAAAATAGGGGTTTAACGTAATTAACCTACCAAAGGGCAAGTTTGCAAAATGGTTTTAAATGCCGAAGAGCGACCACGAGCCGAAGGCCAGGGAACATAAGACCCCATTATGTAAATGCTGTGACTGGTTAAGGATTCTCTTGCTGTTTGCATGGTTTTGGTTGTATACTATCTGCATACCAAGGAGGAAAGCATGAGAAATATTTTTTCATTCATTTTTGTTTTTTTATCCATGGCTTCAATTTCACTGGCGCAAGATGTGAAACTGTATGGTGAAGATGGAACCTATCTTGGTAAAGTAAATAAAAATAAATATGATCCAGAATCGGTATCTAATCCATATGGACAATATGGAAGTAAATATTCTTCCAAAAGTGTAAACAATGAAAATGGTCAATATGGAAGTCAGTATTCCTCACAGAGTGCAACGAACCCCTATTCCAACAATGCTCCTAAAATAGTAGGGACTGATGGCGATCAAGCACAATACTTGGGGCGAAAAAGCGCTAATCAATATAATACCGAATCCTCTTCAAATGAAAATGGCCAGTATGGAAGCAAATATTCTGGTACAAGCACAAAGAATAAATACTCAAAATGGGGTCAAGCAGTTCAAGAAAAATAATACTCCTCAAAAACTACCTGCAAACGGGCTTTTTGTTTCTCACAAGCCCTACAGATTAATTCCGGTGCCTTATGAAAATTTGGCGGGAAAAAAGATAGGTGTTTATCCAGAAATTCAAGACACGGCTTTGCAAAAAAACCATTGATGAAAACAACGTCCTTGTACCGATATAATTTATTAGGCATCCAATAATCGGCATTCAAAACCCGAATAGCTCCATATAATATGATTGTTTTTTTATAGGGAATTGAATATCTGACTTTGTCCGGATATAATTTTCAAATGAAATAATAAAGGGCATGGAAACACCGAATTCCAATAAGGAAATAAATCCTTTGCCAAAATATGAAAAGATTCTTTTTGCCGGTCATTGCAAAATAAGACAGCATGAAAGGGATGTAACGAACCAGCAAATAAGCAAGGTTCTTAAAGACCCGACAAATGAAGTCCCTGCCAGTAGAAAAGGCAGAAGGAAATTCTGGCAAAAAATCGACGGTTCAAAACTGATAGTGATACTCAAAGAGGTGAAAAATGGAAAAGAAGCAATCATCATCACAACCTACTGGCGTGATTAATTTCAGCATATTCCAGCATGAGAAGGAAATTGAGGCAATCTATATCCGTCTCAGAGAAGGCAAGGTCTCAAAGAGTAATGAGATCGGTACTCATGGTGAGGCTGTTGTCGATTTGGATAAGAACGGCAATGTGCTTGGTATAGAAATGCTTGAGCCCGGACTGGTAACGGTGAAACTGTTCAATAAAATCAAGAAAGATTATAAAATTCCAGAGCTGAAGAATTTTAAAATTGATCGTTTGCAGGCTGCTTTTGCTTGAAAAGTGGTTTTTCTGTTTTCATACTGTAAAACAGATTTATATCACTTTTTGTTACCCACCTGTTACTCGCCTAAAATGTTCCTTCTATAAATCAATTACTTAACTCATACAGCAACCATTGAGTGGGAATAGTACCCAGGAAAACAAAGGAAATCCATTATCGCTTCCCGAACATATCGCAAGAATGAACAATGCGGGGTTTAAACAAACGGATATTTTGTGGAAACGGTATAATTTTGCTCTTTATTGCGGGAAAAAGACCTAAAAAAGTAATATTTCACCTGTAAAATTAAAGCGTTGTTTCGTGAGAAAATATGCATCGGTGAAAAAGATACGGTAAAGAACCCATGCGCCTTGCTTGTGAAAAAACGGAAGATTACCCCGTACGCAGAATCATTTTCCCGTGCTTTGTCAGGGAAGGATGATTCTCTCCACGCTGCGATTTCCCGAAACGCTCTCACCGACAATTGCAAAGGCCCCTTGAGGTACTTGACGGCTGTGGGAAGCATGGGGTTAGTACCTATATCTGGATTATATACGCATTTTGCGTATACAATATATAAAGTAAACTTATCCCATGCGAAGCATGGGGTTAGAAGATTTCCCTTCTCAATTTTTTATACCACAGAAGAGCACGAAATTGTAATTCATTTTGTTTTTGATAACAGGCAAGACTCAAAAAAACGGCCATAACAAATCGTTTTTCCGACCGGATTTCAATGCAAATCGGGACAGTGTCTGGTCGAAGGATGAAATTTCGCTCCCTGCCGAATCTCTCTTTTGTCCATTACCGCATGGATGAAACCCATTGATTTCATTTTGTCGGCGCTCCACAGCGGTTCGACAAGGCCTTTTTTGATTTTTGAATCCGCCATGATGCGGTGAATGTGCTGGTTTGGACGGAGTATTTCCAAAAAATCACAAACAATGTTTGCATATTCCTCAAGAGACAGAACTTTAATTGTATGATTTGCAAACATGGTTTCGAGTTCTGTGCCCTGAATAATCATGAGCTGATGTATTTTTACTCCGTCAACGGGAAGTTCCGCAAGCAATTGCGCGGTTTTTCGGGCGTCTTCTGCGGCATTTGGTGCAAGCCCTACCATGACATGTGCGACAACCTCGATGTTTTTTGCATGGAGTTTTTCCACAGCGGTTATAAAATCTTCAACCGTGTGACCCCGTTTGTGAAGGGTTAAAACATCATTGTCGGCGCTTTGCAGCCCCAGTTCCACGCTGCAATAGGTTCTGTTGGCAAGATGTCCAAGATAATCGTAAATGTCATCGGTAAAGCAATCGGGCCTGGTGCCTATTGCGATTCCTGCTATGGAGTTTAGCGCGATGACGGGTTCGAATATTTCCTGCAAGCGGGAAAGGGGCGCATAGGTATTGGAAAATGGCTGGAAATACGCGATGTATTTGCCATGCTTGTTTTTGTCCTTGGCAATAGCGGCATCAAGTTGGTCAAGGACCGATTTTGCGGACAATGCGACCGGTGAAAACGAACGGTTGTCGCAAAACGAACAGCCGCTCACGCTGATAAGACCGTCACGGTTGGGACAAGAAAACCCGGCATTGACCGGGATTTTTAAAACAGAAGCATTGAATCGATGCGTAAGATAATCACGATAGGAAAAATAATGGGGGTTGGTTTGCGACATAAAATCACCCCTTTCCCCTTATGGGGCATGTTCAAAAAATCGCTCCCTCTGGGAGATGGAGGGGTCAAATATAATAAGAAAAAGGGGCGCATAATCATACGCCCCTAAAAATGATTTCTATACAGTAAAGTATATGATCACTGTGCTTCCTTTTTCGTTTCTGCCTTGCGTTTTGCTTCTTTGCGAAGGTCGAGTGCGCTGGAAGTGTCTTTGGAGATATTGGCCATATCGGAACCAATGTCGACAGGCTGCGTTTCCATGCGTTTTGCATCGCCTTTATTGTCTTTACGAAGCTCGCTTTTAAGTTCCTGCATACGGTCGGTGTTTTCCTGGGACGATTTATCGCGGTTGATTTTTGCTTCTGTTTTGGGTGTTGCGCCGGGGGTTTCGCCACGTTCTAATTTGTCGATACGCTTCTGCACTTCCTCTTTTTTAATGGCCTCGTTGAGGTAAATGAGGTATTTCTTCCAGGTTTCGATTGCGTCTTCCTTATTGCCCATGTCCTCCTGCAGAAGCGCCATATTTTCGTAAAAAACCTGTGAATTAGGATCGAGCGTAATTGATGTGCGGTATTCTTTGAATGCCTCTGCCGCCTTGTTTTCCTTTTTCCAGAGTATATTTGCCAAGAGCCAATGCGCCTCGGCATTATTCGCGTCTTTACTTATGGCTTCCTGCAGATATTTTTTAGCGGCCGGGATGTTTCCCTTGTCCGAAAGGCAACGTGAAACGCCATTATAGGCATCGCTGCGGGTACCGTCGATTTTGATGACCGCTTCGTAATGGGCAATAGCCTTATCGAAAGCATTGGCATTTTCATACATTGCCGCAAGATTCATGCGGGCTTCCACATTATTCGGATTAAGTTCAACGGAACGTGATATTGCGTCTGCCGCCTTTTGGCTTTTTCCCAGGCGTTCATAGGCAAAACCGATGTTTGCCCAGCATTCGGCATTTTTTGGCTCCAAAGACAGTGCCTTGTTAAACTCTGCAACCGCCTTATCATAGCGTTCGCTTTGCAAATAAGCAAAACCAAGATTGTACTGGGCCTCAAAATTCCGGGGTTCCATTGAAATGACTTTTCGGAAAATGCTTGCAGCTTCGGTATAAGAACCGTTTTTAAGCAACCCGCTGCCTGATGCCATAAGGTCTTCGACCGACTGCTGACTTCTTACCGGCGCAACGAAAACGACCATCGCGGCAAGAACCGACATAATACAGGTAAGCGATACGTTTTTCATGTATCTTCCCCCTTCAAAAGCAAAGTGATAGTATATAATATTGATTTTCAATTAGTAACTTACGGAGCAACGAATTAGTAATGTAAAATAGCAAAGCCAAGCCCAATCATCAAGATTTATCTCAATAAAAATAAAATATGCTTTTCTGCGATTTGGGGTATGGGTGAAGATTGAACCAATAAACTATATTTAAAAACTGTCCTTATTCGCATGATTACAATAATTGCGATGATGCTAACCCCATGCTTGCCACTACGCTATCGCTTCGGGGATATGTCGCATGGGATAAGTTTACTTTATATATTATATACGCAAAATGCTTATATAATCCAGATACAGGTACTAATAAAAGGGAAAAGTAATGACCAGCATGAAACAGGCAACAAACGTGTATGTAAACCCATTGTTGGAACGATATGCCAGCAAGGAAATGTCGTACGTGTTTTCCCCTGATTTCAAGTTCAGCACCTGGCGGAGACTGTGGGTAGCGCTTGCTGAATGTGAAAAAGACCTTGGCCTGCCGATTTCTACTGAACAAATTGAAGAAATGAAACAGCATATTTTTGACATTGATTATGATGCAGCCGCCGCCTATGAGGCTAAAACCCGGCATGATGTCATGGCGCATATTCATGCGTTTAGCGATGTCTGCCCAAAGGCAAAGCCTATTATCCATTTGGGCGCAACGAGCGCTTTTGTGGGTGACAATACGGATCTGATACAAATGAAAGAAGCGTTTTTGCATCTTTTAAGGCGACTTTCCGCCATGATTGTATCGCTGCGCGATTTTGCCCTGCAACAAAAGGATCTTGCAACACTCGGTTTTACCCACTTTCAGCCTGCGCAACTCACGACAGTGGGCAAGCGGGCCTGTTTGTGGTTGTATGAGCTTGTCATGGATTTTGAAGCAATGGAAAAACAATATGCTTCCATGCCGTTCTTAGGTGTCAAGGGAACGACCGGCACCCAGGCAAGCTACATGAGCTTGTTCGATAATGACGCTGAAAAGGTCAAAAAACTCGACCTTTTGGTAGCGCAAAAAATGGGATTCGGCGCGTCTGTTCCGGTGTCAGGCCAAACATATTCCCGAAAAATCGACAGCCAGGCCTTGAGCGTTTTAAGCGGGATGTCCCAGTCTTGCCATAAAATAGCAAACGATATCCGTTTGCTTTCCAATTTGCGCGAAATAGAGGAGCCGTTTGAAAAAGACCAGGTCGGGTCTTCGGCAATGGCATATAAGCGAAACCCTATGCGTGCAGAGCGGATGACCTCGCTTTCGCGCTATATCATGTCGCTGTCGTTGTCGCCCGCAATGACCGCTGCGGAACAATGGTTCGAAAGAACGCTCGATGATTCGGCAAATAAGCGATTGAGTGTGCCTGAAGCGTTTCTTGCAGCAGATGCCGTGCTCATCATCGGGCAGAACATTTGTAATGGCCTGGTTGTGTATCCAAAGGTAATTTCACGCCGTGTTGCAGAGGAATTGCCATTTATGGCAACCGAAAACATCCTCATGGAAGCAGTGAAAAAAGGCGGGGACAGGCAGCTTCTGCATGAACGGATACGGCAATATTCCATGGATGCGGGCAAGCGCATCAAGCTTGAAGGCAAGCCCAACGATTTGCTCGAGCGTATTCTCTGCGACCAGGCCTTTATGTTGACAAAAACTGATCTCGACCGTATACTCGATGTGTCGGCATTTGTGGGTCGCGCGCCGCAGCAGACGGAAGAGTTTATCAGGGATGTCGTCGACGCGGTCATTGCGCGCAGTGTATCCTACGGAAATATTGATAAAAAAGAATTGACGGTGTGACAGAACCGACGCAGGTTTTTTTTGTTTTGAACATTCGATCCCCTCGAGGGGAAACAGGGGTGATACAATAAGCATTTTCCCTACGGGGTTTTAGGGGTGGAACCCCTACCAGAATTAAAATTTTATATAAAAGAAAGAATACTTCAAATTGTTCGCAGACTACCATGTACACACCCCATATTGCGGCCACGCCCAAGGCAAAACCATAGAGTATATCGAATCTGCGATCAAACTCGGCTTTTCCCAAATCGGCTTTTCGGATCATCTTGGCCGCTACTATTTGAGCAAAGTGCAAAGAAAACGGTATTGGGATTGGGGGATGCCGGAGCGCGACGTGGCGCGCTATTTTTCGGAGCTTCTTGATTTAAAGGAAGCCTATGGCGACGGCATTGCGATACGGATCGGTCTTGAAATCGATTACATCGAAGGCGCGGAATCAATTCTTGAAGAAATCATAGCCCGTTACCCGTTTGATTTTCTCCTTGGCTCAATTCATTGCCTTCCGTCGATAGGCTGGCGACATTTGTCGCAATATGCAAAGGTTGATGCGGCCCGCGTATACGAAGCATATTTTACGGCAATAGAATCGGCAATTTCGTCCGGGATATTCCAATCCATCGCACATATTGATTTTTTATGGCGCTATGTGCCTTGGGAAAATATCCCAAAAGAACAAATGGTCAATTACCTTTCGAGAATAACACGGCTTTCGGCAAAGCATAAAACCAATCTTGAAATCAATGCAAATGGCTATTTGTGGTCGAAAATTAATGACGATCAACCATATGATATTTTCGATATGTTTCTTTCTCAAATAAAAGAGGATGGTGCCACGATCACCATTGGCTCTGATGCACATACCCCTGAATTAGTTGGAAAGGCCTTTCCGCAAATCATCAACTCGCTAAAGAAAAAAGGCATTCACACGTTTTCCACCTTTGATCAGAAAAAACAAACCGAAACAATTTTAGGGTGATGTTTCGATACAAATATCCACCAGCAAAAACCCTTCCAAATATTATCGAAAACTCCATAATCTACTATTGACTATATCCCCCATATATTGTATCTTAGTTGAAACTAAAGACAAGCTATTGTAGCCATTAGTTCTATTAATAGTATCTTTATTTAAACAAACATCCTGCTAGTGAGGGAAGAATAACCCATGATTTTACGCAAACTTTCGATTTTCGGGTTTAAATCTTTTTCAGAAAAAACAGAGATAGAATTTGGTGAAGGTGTCACGGCGGTGATTGGGCCAAACGGTTGCGGCAAAAGCAATGTTATTGATGCAGTGCGCTGGGTTTTCGGCGAGCAGCGCGCATCGGTGCTTCGAGGGTCCAATATGCAGGATGTCATCTTTTCGGGATCGACAAAACGTTCGGCATTAAATATGGCCGAGGTCACCCTTACTATAGAAAACAATAAAAAATTACTGCCATCGGATTACGCCGAAGTGGCGATAACACGAAGAATATACCGGAGCGGTGAAAGCGAATACCTGATAAACAGGGTCCCGTGCCGGCTTCGTGATATCCATACGATGTTTCTTGATACCGGCGTTGGAAATTCCGCGTATACGACGATTGAAAATGCCATGATCAATACCATCCTTTCGGACAAGGCGGAAGAACGCCGCACTTTGTTCGAAGAGGCGGCGGGGATCGGCAAATATAAGGAACGCAGGAAGGAAAGTTTGCGGCAGCTTGACAAAACGCGACAAGACCTGTTGCGCATCAACGATAAAGTCCAGGAGGCCGACCGTCAGGTGCGCATGTTGGCCCGCCATGTTGAAAAAGCCAACCGGTACAAGCGGTACTTTACAGACCTTAAATCCCTGGAAGTTGGGTTTGAAAACCGTCGCTATACCACCCTTGCCGAGGCAATGGCCGCGCGCAAAAAAAATATTGACGAAAGTGAAGAAAGGCGCGCCCGAATCAAGGCCGGGGTCGCGACGTCGGAAGCAGGCATAGAAAAGAAACATCTTGCCGCGCTTGAACAGGAAAAAGACCTTGAAATCGCCTCGCGCAATGTGCTTGAGGCGAATGAGAAAATCATCGCGCTCGACCGGGAAGTTTCTGTTTGTAAAGAACGCCTTGCGTTCCAGAAGGAAAATGTCGTTCGTTGCGAGCGGGATCAGGCCGCTTTGCAGGAACAAATCGAGGCCGGTTCCGCCTTGAAAATCCAGATCGAAAAAAGCGTCATTGAGCACGGGACCGAACTTGACCTGTGTAAAGAAAAAGTCGAGCGCGCCCAGGCTGAGCTTGCGTCGGTAGACGGCAAAGTCGGCACGATACGCAAGGAGGCGGAGAGGCTTTCGTCGGAACAAATAGATATCATCAACGCCATTGGCGAACGGAAAAATATCATGGCGTCGCTGCGCAGCAACCTTTCCAACGGCATTGATCGCAAGGAACGCGATGAAAAACAATTGCAAACGTTACAGGCGCGGCTCGACGAATATTGCGACGCCGTTGAACGTTGTAAAGTGCAATTGACATCAGCGCATGAGGCCCAACAAAATCTCAGCGCTTCCCGCGAGGTGCTTTTGGGCCGCATCGAAAAAGAGGACGATAATTACCAGAACCTTATTGAAAAAGAAAAGCGTCTTGAAGCGCAAATCGACTCATGCAAGTCCCAGCGAACGTTTTTGGAAGGGTTGGACGCTTCTTTCGAGGGGTATGAGGCTGGTGTTAAGGCATTGGTATCCGGCAAATCGAGCGGCGCCGTCGGGATCGTCGCAGACCTTGTCCGCGTGCCCGACGAGGCGGTGGTCGGTCTTGTCGAACGCGTGCTGGGACAGGCTATTCAAACAGTTGTTTTTAAAACAGACGCAGACCTTAAAGCAGCTGTCGCGTATCTCAATACCGAAAAAGCGGGTTATGCACGCATGGTCTCGCTTGAGCGGTTGGCAAAATTGTCGTTTAAAAAGGGATCAATGCCCGGCACCGAGCTGCTTCGTTCTTATGTGCAAACATCCCCCGAATATTCCTGCGTTGCCGATTATCTGTTTTCGAATATGCACCTTACCGATACGTCCGATGATGCCATCAACCGATCAAATGATGATGCTGAATCCATATTTGTTTCGCGCGACGGCGTCGTGTGCTTGCAGAACGGCTGCGTTTTGGCGGGTACTTCGAAAAAGCAACAGGCTGGCCTGTTGCAACGCAAGCAGCAGATAGAAAAACTTGCGGAAGATATTGCCCGTTCTGAAAATGAATACCAGCGCATTGTCCATGAAAAGGAAATATGCATCATTAACCGCGACGAGGCGAAATTCGCACTTGTTGAGGTCGATGAGAAACTCAATGCCGGTCGCCAGATGCAGCAGGAGCAGGAAACAACGATACGCCATTATGAAAATGAAAGCAAGACCATCGATGCCACGATGCAAACCATCCATGCCGAGCTTGCCAAAACGCGCGATCGCATTGCTGAATGTGAGTCGAAAATCGGCGAAGCGGAAACCGCGTGCGAAGCGTTGAGCGCAAAACGCCTTACCATAGAGGCGCAAGGCGAACAATCGCGGACCGGACTCGCGCTTACTCAGGAAGAACGCAATCATATGGCGGAACATCTCAAGAACATTGAACTTGAGATGATGGGGCTTGCCAATAGGATAAACCAGGAAAATCAGGACGTCGAACGTCTCAGCAGGAACATCATTGATTTTACGGCGAAAAAAGAATCGGTGAGCCTTGAAAAACATAATGCCGAATCCGAAATCCAATCGCTTGGATCGGGCATCGGTTCGAAAGAGCAGCAACTTGTTTCGCATACCGAACAGCGGTCGCTTCTTGAGGCTGTTCGTGACGGTCAACGTGAAAAGTACAGCGCCATCCTCCTGGAAATCGATGAAATACGCAAATCGTTGAAAACCGAATCCACGGATGTTGAAGAGCTGTCTAATCGTATTCACGGATTGGAATTGGAACAAACGCGCGATGAACAGGAAAAGCGCCGCATCCGTGAGCGGATCTGGCAGGCATACGAGGTCGACTTGGAGACTCCACCGGAAGACCTCATGGTCGTTGCGGAAGAAGATGCTGCTGTTGCGGAAAACATCACCATGTTCAAGGAACGCTTGCGTCGTCTTGGCGATGTCAACATGGCCGCGCTTAATGAATTCGAAACCGAAAGCGCGCGCCTCAAAGAAATGACGACCCAGCGCGATGATTTGCAAACCGCTGTCGACGATTTGGAAAAAGCAATCAAGAAACTTGACAAAGAAGCGCGTACCCAATTTGTCGCGACATTCGAGCAGGTGCAAAAAAACTTTGTCACCATGTTCACGACCCTGTTCGAGGGCGGCGAAGCGTGTTTGTCGCTTGAAGAAAACGTTGATCCGCTTGAAGCGGCCATTACCATCAATGTTCGTCCTGCGGGGAAGAAAATGCGCGGCGTCGGACTGCTTTCGGGCGGGGAGCGGGCTCTGACCGCCATATCGCTTCTGTTCTCACTGTATCTTGTCAAGCCGTCGGCATATTGCATACTCGACGAACTCGATGCCCCGCTCGACGATGCGAACATTGGCCGGTTCGTGAACATACTCAAGAAATTCTCCGAAAAGACGCAGTTCATCGTTGTGACGCATAATAAACGTACAATGGAGGCGGCGGACCTTTTATACGGCGTCACGCAAATGGAGCGCGGCGTGTCGACTATCGTATCGGTCAAATTCGAAGAGGCCGCCTTACAGGCGGCCTAATCCGGTATTTACGCATGCGTATTATCGCGGCCATAATCGGCGTTTCGGCCATTTGCTTTGTGATCATGTGCTTTTTTGCCGGAATTTTCGACACAATAAGCGTCCGCATAGATGATATTGGCCCTTATAATCTTATTTACAAGGAACATAAAGGCCCGTACAAAGGCGTGCGCTTTACAGTATATGATGTTTACAAATACCTTACTGCAACACGCTCGATCATTCCTCATCGGGGATTCGCCGTGTTTTACGACAATCCCCGGACAACAAAACAGCAGGATTTAAAAAGTATAGGCGGTTATATAACCGACAAACTCATAGACTCGGTTTACGCACCCTATGCGACCGAGGTGTTTGCAAAAGCAGAATGTATCGTCGGCGAATTCCCCGTACGGTCTTTTATGTCTCCAATAACCGGCCCGCTGAAATTTTATCCTGAAATGGCGGATGTACTATTGAAGGAAAAGCGTGAGACACGGGGCTCGATAATGGAAATTTACGATTTGCCTGCAAAAAAAATCTTCTATATTGCTCCGC
>Ga0182027_10003919_pt1 | contig 23320 bp, 20 predicted proteins | sample 712E1DmetaG_FD_121300 | JGI IMG/M metagenome (GOLD analysis project Ga0182027, IMG submission 121300) | Permafrost microbial communities from Stordalen Mire, Sweden - 712E1D metaG (Illumina Assembly) | ecosystem: Environmental > Terrestrial > Soil > Wetlands > Permafrost | place: Sweden... | reverse complement strand
AGATGCTTGGAAAACTCATCGTAATAATAAAAACAGTAAAATAAATTGGCAGTTCACAAACAAGGAGGCGAGAGTCAAATTGAAAAGACTCTACCCGTCAATTTACAACTAACATAACACTAGTCCTTTTTTCAACTGCATTACAAAAGATTTTGTTTTTCAACTTTTATGGAAAATATTTAAAAGATATAAAGATAGATTTTCTGCCGACTGGATTCACATCTTTTAATGACAAGCTAATCTTTATTAGTCCGAGAGGGAAAGGGCGAAGAAGTAGATCTGATTATTGTACCATATCTGTAATATCTGAAAATGGAGAAATTCAAGGACGGTTGATTAATCGTAATAACGAAAAAGAAATTGACAAAAAGGAGAAGATAGGCCTAGGAGCTATTATTTATCAGGTTTATATTTTAAACAATACCTTACATTATTGGGAGGCTTTCTATGATACGATTTGGAATATATCAAGTGACTTTAAAGTTACTTCAAAGAATTCAATTTATTATGGAAAAGACAAATTACCTTTTAAATATATTTTAGAATCGAATGCAAAAAAATTAACAATTGAGACACTAAAAAAATATGTAATTCCCCAATATTTTTACGAAACAAATAGATACATGTTTTTTGAATTGGGCAATAAAGGGAAAATGAATCATATATATTATGATAAATTTAGTGGAAAGAGTTTTAATTTGGAGTTCAAAGAGGAAGTTGGGAATAGAATTAATTTTTCATTTTATAATGATATTGATGGTGGTCTGCCTTTTTGGCCAGACGGGGTTATTTCAGAAGATAAAGTATTTAGTGTAATTTATGGATACGATTTAAAAAAGTACTATGATGAACATAGAAACAAATCCGCAAAACTCATTACTCCGCAAAATGATAAGATATTAAAACTAATAAATCAAACAAAATTAACAGACAATCCTATTATTATGATAGTTACGCTAAAAAATAAATAATGAATTAAAATGAGAAAGTATATCTATTTTTCTTTGATTGTTTTAATGTTTATCACTAATCTTTTACTAATACTTAAAATTCAATCACTTAATAGAGTTGAACAATTAGGTAAATTATCAAAGAATATTAATGAAATTTATTACGAAAAATCTATGGTCGAGAAAGAAAATGAGAATTTAGAGATGTCGAAATCGTTAAAATTGCTGGATATGAAGGGGGATACCATTTTGGCAAAAGATATCTTTAATAAAAAAAAGCTTGTTTTCCGTTACTCTATTTTGAATTGTTCTGATTGTGTAAACGCAGAATTTGAAGTATTAATTAAAGAGTTTTTATCTAATAAAAGTAATATTGAGAATGTATGTCTTTTAGCATACTATGAAAATACAAGAGGTTTAGTTGTGGATTATAGAAAATTCAAGGAGAAAAATATAGATATTCAAATGTACATTTTGCCCATAAATCAATTTCATATTCCAATAGAAATTAAAAATCTTCCATACTACTTTACAACTGATTCAAGTTTGACTATGCATGATTTTTTTATCCCAATGAAAGAAAGGCCAGATTGGTCAATATCTTATTTAAGGTTAATTTTGCAAAATTATTTTAAACTAGAAAGATTTAATAAATATAACTGATTTGTAATATATGGACTGTTAATAGCTTATGTAACTATTAATTATAATTATATTAAGTACATAACAAAAATTTACAACATTGGTTAAATTTATCTATATCGTTGCTATGTTCACTTAAAATGTACAAGGTCAAAAACCGGAAGACTAATCGAACGAAGTATCTATGCTGAGAACTATGAAAAAAACCGTCAAATACAGTAGAAAAGGAGCAGCTCTATAAACGGCGACAGGCTATAGTTGAGCATCCCTTCAGAACAATGAAACGACAATGGGGATTCAGCTACATTCTTACAAAGAAGGGTAGACCGGGCTAGTGGTGATGTAAGATATATGTTCATTGCATATAACTTCAGACGAATTATCAATATTTTGACCAGAGATCGACTAATTGAGTATCTCAGTGTACTTGTTTTTATGTCTCTGGCCAAGATACATCACCCCAGACTAAAAACAGCCATTTCTGGAGAATTTTTTTCAGGCTATCAGTGTGGGATATAAAATTACCGCTATCACTGGTACTGGAATGTATCAAGTGAAAAATAAAGGACTAATAAAGGTTATTAGACAGACTCCCGGTAGCTGGGTTACATGAACTGCATTATAAAATAATCTACCGAAAAATTTGTTTATTTATAAAATATATTCTATATTTGTAGAGTATAATTAATAATTAGAGAGACTTGCAATTGACAAAAGCTGAAGAACAGATAATGAGATATCTTTGGTGTCTTGAAAAAGCCTACCTGAAAAATATACTTAATGAATTTCCAGATCCTAAACCAGCAACAACAACTATTGCAACCTTAATAAAACGAGTGATTGACAAAGGATTTGTTGGTTATCAACAGCATGGCAGCAACAGAGAGTATTTTCCTAAAATTAAAAAAACAGAATACTTTTCTAAGAAGGTGAATTCGATGATTAAGGATTATTTTAATAATTCTGCCTCGCAATTTGCTTCTTTCTTCACAAATGAGACTAAACTGAATCTTACAGATTTAGAAGAAATTAAGCAACTAATTGAACAAAAGATAAAAACTGAGAAAAAATCAAAGTGACATGATGACTTTTTTTATCAAATCAACCGTATGCTTATTAGTTCTTTATGGATTTTTCCATTTTTTTCTTCGAAGTTATAAAATCTTAGTTTTTAATAGATTCTATCTGATTTTCTCATTGGTCTTCTCCATGATAATCGCTCTGATTATTGTACCAATGAAATCAAATATTATCTTAGATAGTAGCCTCTATAGATTCACTTTTAATACAGGACAGTTTATTCAACAGGGGGAAATTATTAAAAACGCTACTCCTCTATTTACCTATCAAAATATTTTGATAGCTCTTTTTATTATTACATCAACAATTTTGCTGATACGTTTTATCTTAAACATTTTCAGAATCATAAAAAAAATTATCAATTGTAAGAAAGTTGATAACCTAAAAACATCACTTGTCTTTATCGAAGAAAAGACTTTACCGTATTCATTTTTTAGATACATTTTTGTAAATCAGTCAGATTTTGAAAATGGTAAAATTGAGAAAGAATTATTAATGCATGAGGAAGCTCATTGTTTTCAATATCATTCAATCGATATTATTATAATTGAATTAATAAATGTATTTCTCTGGTTTAATCCTGCAATTTGGCTTTTCAGAAAAGCTATCCTCTTAAATCATGAGTTTTATGCAGACAATAAAGTGCTGACAAATAGTGACTCTATTGATTATCATCAGTTAATAATAAACCGGGTCATACAAAATAATTCTAATTACCTAGTAAGTAATTTCAAATATTCACGAATTAAAAACCGAATAATTATGATGAATAAAAGTAAACCTCCACACGATGCAATTTTAAGAAAGATTGCAACTATTTCATTATTTCTTGTTTTGGGTATTGCATTTACATTTAGTCAGGAGAATAAAATTATTAGTGATACTACTAACTCTAATAATATGGGATGGATTTCTATTATTCAAAAACACAAAATTGACTTGAAGAAATTCAGATCTATGTATACTTTTGGATTGAGGACAAATGATTCCTTAAACTTTGCGGTTTTGTCAAGAGTTTATAAGATAGAAACTAGGCTGAAGAATAGAATTGCAACCTTTAAAGAGGGTATTTTTATTTTTCCAGAAAATAACGATACATATTGGATCATTACATCTGAAACAGCATATCATGATTTTTATGACCATATAATTGGAGGGAAAAATGGCAAAATTGAGCAGTTTAGTTTTACATCCTCAGATATTATGCCGATTAAAACCACTTTATTTAAGGAATTTAAGTGGGACACAAAAGCTCATATAATATTTACTACAACATCAGGTTATAATCCCGATTAATAAGAATCCAGTTGTGCATACCTTGGACAGGTATCGTTAATTGCCTTCGGTTGCCCAAAAGACTTCTCAATTATGTACAAACTCACATCAAGACAATAAATAAAAGCCTAAATATAACAGATAGGTTGGGGTAAATTACTTGGCAAATTATTTTGCTCTCATAACTAGTCAGTTATATTATAATAGTAACATCCAATATTTCTATGAATTTAACATTACGGCTCTTCAGGGATAACGGTTCTAATTAACTTTTTCGGTTCGCCGAGATGGGAGTGCAACCAAATTCCTATCTGGGATTGTTATCTAATGAAAATTAAACAGAAAATTAATTTTACAACTCCAATAATAAGCAATAAAAAACATTTAAAAATGAAAAATTTATTTATTTCTATCTCATTTTTACTGCTTGGCACAGTTGCTCTTTCACAGCCAAAAATGCAGTTACTGACAACGGAGCATGATTTTGGAGTCTTCAAAGAGGAAGCCGGAAGACAGACATTTAATTTTATTGTAACAAACACGGGTGATTCCGCCCTTGTCATATCTAATGTAGTTCCTTCCTGTGGCTGTACAACTCCTGAATGGACACAAAATCCTATTCCTCCCAAAGGACAGGGCAAAGTCACAGCGATTTATGACCCTGCTGGACATACAGGCGTATTTACCAAAACCCTCTCCGTTCATACAAACTCCAAACCAGAACTCGTTGTACTGGTTATAAAAGGTGAAGCACAACCCAGAGAAAAAACGATTGAGGAACTTTATACGTTTGCTGCTGGACCAGTAAGATTTGAAAGTAATCAAATGGCATTTACGAATATTAAAAAGAATGAGAAGAAGATAAGGGTAATGCCTGTTATCAATAACTCCAGTACCAACATAAAGCTTGAGTTCGATGGACTGCCTCAACATCTAGAATTGAAAGCGAACCCTGAAACTCTTAAACCAGGTCAGAAAGGGTTGGTAGAAGGAACTTATGATGCTACAAAAAATCAGGGCTGGGGATTTATCAATGATATAGTCAAAATTAAAATCAACGGGATTGTTCAGAATAATATCTATTTATATATCTCTGCCAATCTTATGGAAGACTTTTCTGGTCTTTCGAAAGATGATCTCCTTAATTCACCTGTAATCAGATTCGCTACAACAACCGTTGATATCGGAACCATGCCACAGGCGGCAAGCAAGGATGTTGAATTTAAATTTAAAAATGAAGGGAAAAGAGATCTTAACATTAGGTTTATCAGGGCCGTTTGTGGATGCACGGCCATTCAGCAGGGAGGCCCTGTCGTTAAATCAGGACAGGAGAGCTCAATTAAGGCTACTTTTAATTCCGGAAATTACCCTCCTGGTAAAGTAATCAAGCAAATTTATGTCTATACTAATGATCCCAAAAATTCTGAAATAGTACTTTCCTTTAACGCTGAAATAATTGGGAAACTACCTGAAAAGTAGCAATCGGGATTTAAGTATTAATAATATCATTATAATCAATATAATTTAATCCTTTGATTAATCTTTAAGGCTCTTTTCTATTTAACAAGTTATTATGAAAACGTATAGTATATAAATATCAACCTATATTTAGAATAGAGCCATCTTTAATTATCCTAAATTTTCTTTTATTTAACTCAAGTTGCTAGTTATTGTTTATCTTAAGTGCCTGTTGCGAAGTTATGCATATTAATTGTAATCTAACCATATAAATGTGGTAAAGACGTCTGGCATTTGCACTCAAATTACGGATTCCATTCTGAAACTTGACGTAATTAAGCGAAGCAAATGACAACAAATGACGATGAAGCCAAATGGCGCACGGAGCGCAAATTACGTGCGAAAAGCAAATGAAGGTGCAGTCAAATGACTAAAAACAACGCACGAAGCGCAGGTGACACGAAGTAAATGACGCCGAAGGTACAATCATGGTTGAAGTCTTTTAGAAATGGGATATTTACAATTTTAATACCCCTTTTTATTGCTATTATCCTGAGAGTTTTTTTTATCGAGATTTATAAAATACCATCTTCATCAATGGAACCGGCCCTGTTACCAGGAGATATTATCCTGGTAAGCAAGATGAGCTATGGCGCGAGGTTGTTAAATCCCATTAAATTTTTTTTAAAAAAAAAGGTCGAATATGTAAGGACAATAGGTTGGAACCATATAAAGAAAGGCGATGAATTTGTTTTTAACCATCCGGATTATAACAGTTTTTCAGATTCTTTCCCAAACATTTATGGTACATGTCTTGTCAAGAGATGTTTTGCTTTACCGGGAGACAGTGTAATAATTAAAAATGGAGAAATTATAAATGGTAAAACTTTTGAGGGAAGAATGGTTGAGGCAAAACATAAGAAAAAAGTATTTCCATATGATAGTACTTTAAACTGGTCGGTAGGAGATTACGGGCCATTGTATGTTCCTGCCAAAGGGCATACTATGAATCTGACAAAGCACACTGTCTTCTGGTATAAAGATATCCTTAGATATGAAAATCCAAACTCCCGGATTAAAGACAGTCCCCTGGTAATTGATGATAAAACTATTTTACACTATACTTTTAAACACAATTATTATTTCATGCTGGGAGACAATTTCTATAATTCAAACGATTCAAGGTATTGGGGGTTTGTCCCGGATGAAAATATTGTTGGGAAAGCGGTAATTATTTTATTCTCTTATGGAGAAGAAGGATTTCGCTGGAATAGGATTTTAAAGATAATTCACTAGATAATTAATTGTTGATTATTCCGGACAAACTGAGCCACCGTTCTGGCTCAAATTGAGCCACCCATTTTGACGGTGGACTCGATCGATAAAATTACTCTTTTTTTTCTAACTTTTTCTTTCTTAATGATTCTCCTTTTAACTCTATTCTATGTGCATTCCCTGCCAATCTGTCCATTATTGCATCGGCCAGAGTCGGCTCTGCGATAAAATCATACCATTTGACCACAGGAAGTTGAGAGGTTATTATGATTGACTTTTTGCCGTACCGGTCTTCGAGTATTTGTAATAGAGCCAGCCTTGAATACTCAATATTAAAATGATCAAAAAATGACAAAAGTTCCCATTCTTTTTATTATGGGTTTTTTATTATGCTCCTGCAACCACCCCCCAAAAGATGTCCGGATCGTACTTAAAGCTGCTGGTGAAAACCGCCCTGAGCTTGAGAAGGTAATACAGCATTATAGCCAGGATAGCGCCGATAGTTCAAAGCTAAAGGCGGCATATTTCCTTATAGGTAATATGGATAATAAATTTACCATCGCTTGCGATGAGATTAAAAAATATGACCTGATATTTTCTATTTTCGATTCAATTGAAAAAAACGATACAAGGCCTTCCTATAATTCTCCTCTTATAAAGGCCAAATGGGATTCTCTTGTTGATGTTCTTGGTCCGCCTTCATTTTTAAATGCTAAAATAATTCCCGATTACTCTTCTATTAAAGCCGAGTACCTCATTGAAAATATTGACATTGCTTTCAAGCTCCGGGAAGAATCTGCCTGGGGTAAAAAGATCAGCTTCGGCACTTTCTGCGAATATGTGCTTGCATACCGTTTCAAAAATGAACCTCTGGAACGTTGGCGATCTTATTTTTATGAAAAATACAGAACAAAACTTGATTCCATAAATGCAGATTCCTGTTACCAGCTTGCCGGCATTATGAACAAAGTTATTCCCGTAGCAATCTATTACGAAAAGCTTAAATCATACCCTTATGACATTCCAAATAGTAAAATGGTAAAAGTACTAAAAGGCGGCTGCCCGAATATTGTAGTCTATAATGCCACAGCCATGCGTGCTATTGGTCTGCCGGTAGGAATAGACTATTCTCCTTTATATGGTAATTATTCTTCGGGTCATAAATGGAATGTTCTGTTTTTGGAGAAAGATAAACCTTTGCATTTTGATAGAAATAAGGATACTCTGGCAATAGCTTTCTTATATAAGCCGGCCAAAGTATGGCGCGAAACCTTTAGCAAACAAAAGATCAATATTGCTGATACTAAAGCAGATGTACCTGAGAACCTGCTCAACAATCATCGGATTGATGTTACTCATGAATATACAGGTACTTGTTATATAAATGTAGAACTTAATTATCCATCGGAGTCAAAGAAAAGGTATGCAGTTATATGCACATTCGACAACAAATCCTGGATCCCACAAGATTTTGGAAGAATAAAAAAGGGAAGGGCTTTATTCAAAAATATGGGCACTGGTCTTCTTTACACTGCCATGTATTATGATGAAGGTGAACTCTCTCTGGCAAGCGACCCTTTTATTGTGGACGAAAAAGGGAATGTCAACTTTTTTGTTCCTTCAAAAAGTAAAACTCAGGATATGTTACTTCTTCGTAAGTTTTCATTTAAAAAAGCCTATTATTGCGATGATATGATAAATGGATATTTTGAAGGATCAGACAAACCTGATTTCAGTAATCCGGTAAAATTATTTACAATTACTGCGCTACCCGAAAAGATTGAGACAGCTGCCATTAATAATCCACTGAGATTCCGGTACATTCGTTATGTATCACCACCCCCGGGGCTTGGTAATGTTGCTGAATTTGAATTTTACGGCGGCGTAAAAAAATCAGATACATTACTCCTTAATGGAAAAATCATTGGATTTCCTGAGGTTCCCGCGGCTATCGGAACTCCTTATAAAAATGTTTTTGACCACAATCTCGAAACATTCTTTGACAGGTTCATCGGAGGAATAAGCTGGGTGGGTCTTGATCTTGGAGTCCCGAAACGAATTACTAAAATCAGGTATGCTCCCAGAAGCGACACCAATTTTATTCTTATTGGCGACACTTATGAATTGTGCTATTGGGACAACGGAGAATGGATCTCAATGGGTACGCAGGTTGCAAAGGACCAGTTTTTATTCTATAGAAATGTTCCTTCTGGCGCTTTATATATCCTGCATAATCTGACTAGAGGTAAAGAAGAAAGGATCTTCACCTATGAAAACGGGAAACAGGTTTGGTGGTAGCAGGTTTGAATAATCTGAAAGAAAGAGGTACCCTAACTAATATTTAAATAAATTTTGTTTTAATTTCAATTAAATATATATTTATCTTCATTATATGGCTTCTTTAAGATACTATATGCAAATATGTACAGCAAATAAAAATAAAAATGAAATTATTATTATTATTCAATGTTCATTTAAACCGAAGTACGTGAAGCATTATGAATTCTTTGGACAAACATCTGATTGATGGTTCGTAATAATAAAGCATGCGAATGACAGGAATTAAATTAATAGAGTAATAACTTATGGAAAATAAAATGGAAGGAAATTTTAGACATTCATATCCTCGGACTCCCCTCCTTTTATCTTTCCTGAAAAAGAAAGGAGGTAAGGTGACAAAAAGATATATTTAAGTTCAGATAAATCTCTTTTTTATATTCCATTTAAAACTAATTGGTATTTCGTAAAAGGAATAAATTAAAATTTTTAATCATGAAGAAAATAATTAGAATAATTGGGAGTATTATCTGTATAGCTGTTTTAGTTCTTAATATTTCTTTTAATTATAAAACCAGTTCAGATAATATTGATTTGACCAAATTGCTGAAAGAAGCAAATGCAACATGTGCGGAAATAACAGATAATACAGTTTTTAAGGGGCATTGTATGGCAGATGATTGTTATGATACCGGTCACAATTTAGACTGTGATATGTGGGGCCTTTGATATCTGAAAATAGCTAAAAATTGAATAAAGTAAGGACCATTATTTATAATAAGTCCTTACTTTATTCTTATTTACACATGATCATATGAATTTACGATTATTTTTTACATGTCTTTTGGCTTTAATTCTTTCAAAATGTTCTACTGATACTATTAATGTAAGAAATGAAAAGCAGGGGAGATTAAAAGCCACTTTTAAACTGGAGATTACCGATGTGAAAAAGTTCCTGTTGGACAATGAAACAGCTCCTAAACCTCAATATACTCAGCTTTTTGAAATTCCTGGAGGAGTGCGCTATTTTACATTTATAAATAGATATAATAACTCTATTTATTTTTATGATTATTCAACCTGTACTTTTATTAAAAAAGTTTTATTTAACAAAAAAGGACCTGATGCCATACTTATTATGACAGGTTATTTTATCGAATCAATCGATTCAATATACCTTTATGATAAAGCTCTTACTCAAATTGCCCTTACCAATGATAATGGTAAGGTGCTGAAAAGAATTTCCTTGCGCGGTAATACAGCTGATAAAAACTGGTTTATTGATTATCCCCAATACGTTCCACAGACAGTAACCCCATTTGTCAAAATAAATGATGAACTGCTATTTCCAGGGCAACATATGGGAACAATTCCTAAGGCAATGATAGAAAAATTTAAATTTACGGCCCGTATCAATTTAAGGTCTCATCAGGTAAATTTCAGTTATCTCTATCCCAAGGAGCTGTATGGTTACAATTATAATTGGGAAGGGAGGTTATTTACCGAGGTATTTGAAGATATTAATCACGAAAACAATAAATTGATTTTTAGTTTTCCTGTTTCACATGATTTATACATTGCAGACTTTAAAAATGAAGAATTTACAAAGGTTTATGCCGGGAGTAATATTGCTGGCACCATCCATTCAATGTCCAGTGATCCAAAACAGACAACTGATAAGATGACTTTAACCCACTTCGTACAACAAGACACATACACCGCTGTAAAGTACGATAGATATCGTAATATCTATTACCGTGTTTTACTCAATGCCATCCATGATGCAACAGTCCAAACGAGTTGGAGGGAAAAACCTGTCACCATTATAGTGATGGATAAAGATTTTAAATATCTGGGTGAATCAACCATTGGCAAAGGAGACAAGGAATGGTTTTGGCAAAACTCCTTTGTCACCAGAGAAGGGTTAAACATTGAATATATTGAAAAAGATTCTGAAGACTATCTTACTTTAAAAATATTTACCCTCAAAAATATCTAAAATGAATGCGAAAAAATACTTGAATTTGCTATTGATGATTTTTTTAATTGTGTGTGTGACCATTTCATGCAAAAAAAGTGTAAAAGAAATAGAAAGTATTTATTTAAAAGATGCTATCAGTAAAATTAAGGTTAATGCCTCTATAAAATGGGTTGTTATTTTACCCGGACTTGGTTGTGATGGGTGTATTCAGGAAGGAGAAGCATTTATGAAAGAGAATATTGGCAACCTGGAAGTCCTGTTTATACTTTCAAAGATTTCGTCTCTGAAGATTCTGGAGCAAAAAACTGGAATAAAAATAAGTGAGCACCATAATATCTATATAGACCGGGGTAATGATTTTAATATACCAACAGATAATAATATTTACCCTTGTATAATCCAACTAGTTAACAACAAGGTTTCTAAACATGAATTTCAATGCCCGAGGAACAGTCAAGCTTTCAGAAAACTCAAAAACCTTATTTTATCCAATTAATGAAGCCTTATCCAGAAAATTTAGTACTTTAAGGATAATTATATATTATCATTTCTAAGAACTAAAATATTATTCATTCGTGTGGCGTAACTTTATCAGAACTCCGTTTTTATTTTTGTTATTGGTACCCAAAAGTTTATCAGCGCAGGAATCAATTCAGCTCTTAAATCAGAATAATGTTAAAAAGGAAGTCCCTATACCTGGCCAGATATCTGGTCAAAGTCAGTTTACAGGATCTATTGAAGAATACGTTAAGTTTAACCAGCCACCCCCGGGCGAGAAAATATATTTGCATCTCGACCGGCCCAGTTATTTACAGGGCGACACAATCTGGTTCAAAGCCTATTTATGGTTTGGATACGACCAGTTACCCGATACTATCAGCGGGGTTCTTTATGTCGATCTTCTCAACCCAGAAGGGAGAATTAAACTAAAAAGAAAACTGCTCATACAAAACGGAACATCACAAGGAGATTTTTGCCTCGATACAACCATCAGTCCGGGAAGTTATACACTCCGGGCTTACACCAGGTGGATGCAGAATACAAATATCGGTGAACCATTTTACCAGAAGATAATTATTAATCCGGTCAATCAGAATTTTCAGGTTGATTTCTCCCCTTCAATAATAAGACAAGCAGGAAATGATTCATTACAGATCAGTTTCCGCTTTTTTGAAATATACCAGACAGGTGGCCTTAAAAATTCTTATAATCATAATGTGAATTACTCGCTTAGAATTGGAGACCAAATTTTACATTCAGGTGAGGTGCAGGCAGTAAACACAAAGGAACAGGTATTCAGATACAATCTCCCGAGCAGAAGCGAAACCGATTCAATAGCTATATTCGGAGTATCTATTCAGGATGAGGGTTTGACATTCGAAAAGGAATTCCGGATTCCGCTTTATGAGGGTATTGACCTTCAGTTTTTTCCGGAAGGTGGAAGACTGGTAACAGGATTGGAAAGCAGGGTTGCGTTTAAGACAATAGGTACAGACGGGTTAAGCAGGGAGGTAAATGGAGAAATTGAAACAGGTGAAGGAGAGATTATCACTGCATTCGGGAGTTCACATAAAGGTATGGGAACCTTCCTGTTAAAGCCCGAAGCTAAAAAGAACTATTTTGCCCATCTATGGTACAATAACCGCAAATATATAATTCCCCTGCCATCTGCCTCAGAAGAGGGTTGTGTAATTTCGGTCAGTTTTGTTGGGAATGGAAGTACTCCCTACCTTACATTAAAGCAAAATCATTTTCAGGCAGATTCACAAAAATACGTTATAGGAAGCGCTTATGATAAAATCTGGTTTTCAGCAATAGTGAAAAATACTAAAGATTCATGCCGTTTTCGCATCCCTTTCGAAATTTTGCCTGAAGGTGTTTCAAGGCTTACACTTTTGAATGAGAATTTTGTACCTGAATGCGAACGGCTGATTTTTATTGATAAGAAGGAGCGCTTCAAGATCGGAGTGGAAGCTGATTCATCACACTATGGAACCCGCTCTAAAGTAACCTTACTGATAAAGACAACAGGGCTGGATGGGAAACCAGCTCAGACTGATTTATCACTTGCGGTGGTCGATAAGGAACAAATTACAAAGGGTGAAGAACTACATGGAATATGTGCCTATAAATTGCTGGAATCAGAACTTAAGGGGTATATTGAAGATGTTGGTTTTTATTTTAAGGATGACAGTTGTATTAATTACAGAGCTTTGGATTTATTGCTCCTGACTCAGGGTTACAGAAATTTTTTAACTGGAAACAGAAAAGCTGATGAACTAAAATACCAGCCGGAAAAAACCTTCGATATATCCGGAAAGATAAAATTAATCGGTAGTAAATCACGCGAGAAAAAATTCAATTACCAGGATATCAACTTAACCCTCCTATGTCGATCCTTGAATGTGTACCTTGATCAATCCCACCCTGATAGTCTGGGGCAATTCAGATTTCAGATCCCACTTTTATACGGCAAAATATCCTCACTTCTGCAGGCTACAACATCAAAAAGAAAGCCTTTTTACGGGGAGATAGTTCTTGATGAGACTCTTACCACACTACGATTCAAATCACAACCAATTGCTCCTGATAAATTAGCACAACCAGAAGTTGAATATTTTAATCAGCTGCAAGCAGTTAAAAAAACTGAAATTTCAAAAAATCCTGCGTATGGAATAAAGACTATCAACCTGCCGGAGGTAACGGTTAAAGCAAAATCTAAAAACTGGTATCGCGATTTCGATAGAAATGCAGAAAAAATTGCGAACCTTGATTCTCTTGATCCGACTGGAAACAAATATCGGAGTCTTAATGACATTCTAGTAAAGGAGTTTGGCGCCAGATATCATGAAACTGATGACAGGACTAAAACCATTTTTTTACCTGTTGTATCCATGAAAATGGATTATTGGTACCCGGTATATGTAATAAATGATGAAACTTTTTTAGATGAAGCAGAACCGATGGTGGAATTCTATAGCAAGCTATATCAGTTATCCACATTCCCTGTAAATGAAATAAAAAAGTTAGTGGTTTTATCACCGGGAAACATTCCAGCACATTATGCATCTACTGATATAAGTCCATACGTAAGGCAATCACTTGTTGTTATTGAAACATATTCAAATAATACATTACGCGGAGATCCACCTGGTATTAAAACATTTATTCTCGATGGGTTGGACGCCCCACGTATCTTCTATTCCCCTCGTTATGAAGGTATATTCAGGAACAGCCCGATATATGATGGCAGGGCAACATTACACTGGGAACCTTCAATCAGAACAGATGCTAACGGTCAGGCAAAAGTTGAATTCTTTACCAGCGATAATCCTACTACATTGGAAATAATTGTTAACGGAATAGAACCCAAAAGTGGTAACTCGGGCCAAATGATTACTCATATAGTTTCTGGTATATTAAAGAGTTATTAAATCTTTTGGCTGAATATTAATTCTTGGAAATAAACATATATTGTGAAAACATTTGTGACTCCCTGTTTTGTTATAGCATTCCTTTACTCCTGCAACCAGCCCCCAAAAGATGTCCGGATCGTACTTGAAGCTGCCGGTGAAAACCGCCCTGAGCTTGAGAAGGTAATACAGCATTATAGCCAGGATAGCGCCGATAGTTTCAAGCTAAAGGCGGCATATTTCCTTATCGGTAATATGGATAATAAATTTACCATCGCTTGCGATGAGATTAAAAAATATGACCTGATATTTTCTATTTTCGATTCAATTGAGAAGAACGATACAAGGCCTTCCTATAATTCTCCTCTAATAAAGGCCAAATGGGATTCTCTTATAAATATTCTTGGATCACCTTCATTTTATAATGCTAAAACAATACCAGATTATTCTTCTATTAAAGCCGAATACCTCATTGAAAATATTGACATTGCTTTCAAGCTCCGTGAAGAATCTCTATGGGGTAAAAAAATCAGCTTCAAAACATTCTGCGAATTTGTTTTGGCATACCGTTTCAGCCATGAACCTTTGGAACGTTGGCGATCATATTTTTATGAAAAATACAGAACAAAACTGGATTCCATAAATGCAGATTCCTGTTATCAGCTTGCCAGCATTATAAACAAAATTATTCCGGTTGCAATCTATTACGAAAAGCTTAAGTCATATCCTTATGACATTCCAAATAGTAAAATGGTAAAAGTACTAAAAGGCGGCTGCCCGAATATTGTGGTTTATAATGCCACAGCTATGTGCTCCATTGGTCTGCCTGTAGGAGTAGATTATTGTCCCCTTTATGGCAATTATTCTTCAGGGCACAAATGGAATGTCCTGTTTTTAGAAAATGATAAACCTTTGCATTTTGATAGAAATAAAGATACTCTGGCAATAGCTTTTCTTTATAAGCCGGCCAAAGTATTCCGTGAAACTTTTGGAAGACAGGAGATCAACATTGCTGATACTAAAGCAGATGTGCCTGATAACCTGCTCAACAATCATCGCATTGATGTTACTCACGAATATACTGGTACCTGTGATATTAATGTAGAACTTAATTATCCATCGAAGTCAAAGAAAAGGTATGCAGTTATATGCACATTCGACAATAAATCGTGGATCCCGCAAGACTTTGGAAGAATAAAAAAAGGCAGGGCTTTATTCAAAAATATGGGTACAGGTCTTCTTTACAAAGCTATGTACTTTAATGAAGGTGAATTATCAATGGCTAGCGACCCTTTTATTGTGGATGAAAAAGAAAATGTCAACTTTTTTGTTCCTTCAAAGGTTAAAACACAGGATATGTTGCTGCTCCGGAAGTTTTCATTTAAAAAAGCCTACTATTGCGATGATATGATAAATGGTTATTTTGAGGGGTCAGTCAAACCTGATTTCAGTAATCCTGTAAAATTATTTACAATTACTGCGCTACCCGAAAAGATTGAGACAGCTGCCATTAATAATCCATTGATGTTCCGTTACATTCGTTATGTTTCACCACCCCCGGGGCTTGGAAATGTTGCGGAATTGGAATTTTATAGTGGTTTGAAAAGCTCTGATACATTACTTCTTAATGGAAAGATTATTGGGTTTCCTGAGGTTCCCGCCTCCATTGGAACTCCCTATAAAAATGTTTTTGACCACAATTTCGAGACATTCTTTGACAGATTCATTGGAGGAATAAGTTGGGTGGGACTTGATCTTGGAGTTCCGAAACGAATAACAAAAATCAGATATGCAGCCAGGAGCGATACCAATTTTATCCTTGTTGGCGACACCTACGAATTATGTTATTGGGATAAAGGCGAATGGGTTTCAATGGGTAAGCAGGTTGCAAAGGACCAATTTTTATCCTATAGGAATGTTCCTTCTGGCGCTTTATATATCCTGCATAATCTCACAAGAGGTAAAGAAGAAAGGATATTTACTTATGAAAATGGCAAACAAGTTTTCTGGTAGCAGGTTTGAATAATCTGAAAGAAACAGGTACCCTAACTAATATTTAAATAAATTTTGTTTTAATTTCAATTAAATATATATTTATCTTCATTATATGGCTTCTTTAATTATAATATTTGCTGTTCATTTAAACCGAAGTACGTGAAGCATTATGAATTCTTTGGATAAACATCTGATTGATGGTTGGTAATAATAAAGCATGCGAATGACAGGAATTAAATTAATAGAGTAATAACATATGGAAAATAAACTGGGTGAAAATTTTAGACATTCATATCCCCGGACTCCCCTCCTTTTACTTTTCCTGTAAAAGAAAGGAGGCCTTAGGTAAAGAAATAGATACAGTAATCATTTTTGCTAGCTTACATGACTGAGTTAACTTAAGTTATATTAAATTTTTTAACCGGAATGAAATTTAAAAATTATGAAGAAAATTGCATTAGTGTTACTAATTATTGCAACTGGGTTTACAGCTCATTTAGGTTTTACCACTTCGAAGGCTGGCACAGATATTCAATTGAGACAGTTGTTTCAAAAAGCAGAAGCTTGTATTGAAATAAATGAACCTTGGTTTGGTGGATTGTGTTGTCCTCGCCCTGACCTATGGTGTTATATAGGAGGAGGATATGAAATAAATCCATTTTACTGGGTGCCACCATGGTAGACTAATTTTTTATGAAAAGTAACGTTTTTTAATAAATGATGATAAGCCAGTTATTTTCTATTCTTAAACAAATTTTAAATTTTCTGGCTTATCATTAATTTAGTACTGGATTCTAACTTCTTTAAATAAATGCGATATAATCTTACAATTTTGCCAAATTTTAAAAAAGAGTTTATGATTAAGATGAAATATACATTTTTTTTTCTCTCTCTTTCTTTTAAGTTGTAACAAACCAAAATCAATTAAATCTCAATTTAGAAATCCATCTAAATTGTATGCTGATAAAACTTTAGAAATTAAAGAGGTTTATATCAAGTTCCCCCGTATTTATAACTTGACCGATTCCACCTTAATAATTACGTCGCCTTCAATTGGTTATTCTTCAGGTAATCATCTGATATATATTGTTTCTAAGTTTACCGGCAAAATTATTAGATCATTTGGTACAGAAGGACGTGGCCCAGAAGAGATGATGGCAGTAAATAATATTTCAACTTTTAACAAAGAGTTACTTTTTTATGATGCTACTAGCCGTAAAATTTTACACTATAATCTTACTAATGATTCTGTCTACTTTCAATCAATAGCATCGCAAAAAAAGTTCTTCTTCTTAAGAAATCTTTACCTAGTTGGTAAAAACAAGTTTTTAGCTTCTGGTGTGTTTGGCAAATACAAGTATAATTATGGAGATATAACTTCAGGAAAAGGATCGTTCTTTTTGGAATACCCGTATCTTCCTGATATTACGAAAGAAAAGCAACAAGACCTTACATTGGCGAGATCTTATGCTTATAATGGGGTATTGGTAAAACACCCGGAACTTCCCAAATTTGTATTTTATTCAATATTAGCAGAATACTTGCAAATAATTGAATTAAACGGGGATACTGTAAAAGAAGTTATGCATTCCTGTTTTGCACCTCCTAAAGGAAAAGTCGCATACAAAGTTGATGCATACATATGGGGAACTAGTAGAAATGCATCTACTTACTTTATAGGAGGAACTGCATCTACTAATTACATTTATTTGCTTTATAGTGGAAAACTACTCAACGGAAATGAATCTGATAAAGGCGGCTACATTTATATTTTTGATTGGGAGGGCAATAAGATTAAATGTTTAGAATTAGATAAAGAAGTTTATGGAATAACAGTAGGCAAAGAAGATAAAGAAATATATGCATATACGACAAATGATAAAACACTTAAAAATGAGATTCTTCATTATACACTCTAAATTTATTCTAATTTTCATTTCAGTATCTTTAGTTATAACCTTATCGTCATGTTTTCATAAAAAAAAGGATAATAAGGAATTATGGATCGGAAGAGAATTATTATTACCAGAGATTACCTCAAAGGATAAGAAAATTGTTACAAGATTTGAAGGAGATTGTCCCTCATGCATTGCCTCTATTATTGCCTGGAAAAAAATATATGGTACAATAAGAGAGAGAAAAAATAATATCAAGTTTGTTTTTTATGTTGAAATTATTCAGGAAGAAGCATTTAAGGAATTGCAGCGAAAATTGGATTTTGCCGATTATGTTATTTTTGATCAGAAAGGATCGTTCTTTAAGTATAACCTGCTACAATTTCCATACGGATTGGAAGATCAAACTTTTTTGTTGGATGAAAATAATAAGATAATTTTATTTGGCAATCCTACTGTGAAACCAGATCTTCTTACTAAATACATTGAAAGAATATGAAAACTATTATCATTCTAATGTGGCTTCTATGGTATCCCACAGAACAGAAATTTATTATAATAAATGATAGCCTATACAAAATGCCTGATGTTGAAGTAAAAAAAATCAAAACAACATTCCAGATTATGGATACGGATGTGATAAAGTTTAATTTTGATACTTGCAACTGTTATACATCATTAGTGGAGTGGATTAAAATTAGGGGTGCAACTCGGGAAACTTTAGAAGTATGGAGTAGTTATAAGGTAGAAACAAATCCTCAGTTTATGTATGATGAAAAATTTGTTGGTATGGAATACTTTTACCCCTCCGATATCGAGAGCATTACTCTTCTTCCAATTGACAAGGCAATTTCTAAATTTGGTTGTAAAGGTTTGAATCCTATTTTTATTTTAAAATTGAAAAAGGGGAAGATAATCCAAAATAAGCCTGTAGGTGGAATTATAATTAGGCGACAATCTTAAGCATTACTTTTAATCCAATAAACTAAGTACATGACAAATATTTACAACATTATGATACCACTGCAAACTGCCAGTAGAACTTTTAAGAATGTCCGGGTTTCCCGGTAATAGAAGAACATTTGTTAAACAATTAAAACAGATACGATTATGAAATAAGAAACATAATTTTATTTGCTGATAAAAAGCATCTCTACATTGTTTGTATAGGAAGGTTAAGAAGTAAAGCCTGATAAGGAAGATAAGCAAACAGCAATGGTTTTGTTTATATATAGTATGCCGCCATCTTTACTGACTTGTTCCATTAATAATTTATTGACTTCACGAATACAAAATAATTATAGAAATGAAACATAACTTATTAAAAGTAAGCTTATTTTTCCTGTTGCTTTCTTTAACAGGGACAATGTGCAAGGATCATGAACTTGATCTACGATGTTATAAAGGGAAGGTGGTAAGCCTTAACCAGGGGGATGGTTGCAATAATATTTTGGAAATTGTAAATACCATTGACAATAATGTATTCCCTCTGGGCACAAAAATAACTTTCGACCCGAAATTATTTTCAAAAAAATTAAACCGAGGAGATTTTGTATTTTTTAAGATCATCCAATATGAAGAATGGGTAGGTCCCTCAACTGCAAATTGTTTATGGCCTAAATATACAGCCCAAATAGAACCTAGTAACAAGTAATAGTTTAATAAATTATGAAAAGGATTTATACAACAATTGGCTTAGTTTTTTTATATGCCACAATATTTTCTCAATCTTTTTATCTATATATGGGTAAAAAGATTGAATTGTTGCCAGATAGTCTAATGTTTGTGATACAAACTGATAAAGATTCGGCTGAAAAACAAAAATCCACTCTTGAAGCAAAACTTCAAAAAGGAGAAATAAAATCTTTTCAAAAGATCTCAAATACTCGGTTCTTAGTTGTCGGAAATAAACCCCAGCCTGAATATTATGAATATTTTTCATATGTTTACCGGAATAGTAATAACGGCACTATTATTATATTGCCGCGGATTGTTGTATTACTCCAAAAAGGAACCTCTCTGCAGCCTGTTTTGGATAAGCATAAAGGCAAATTAGTTTTAGAGAGCGGAGGTAGTCAGAAATATATACTAAAATGTAATGTAGCGCAATCTGAAGAAGTGTTCAAGTTGATCAATAAATTAAACACAATGGAGGAGGTTGTTTGGTGCGAACCAGAGTTTTTATCTGATTATAGCATTGATAATCCCCTGTATGCGCAACAATATTATCTCCATAATACTGGTCAATATGGGGGTACAGAGGGGATTGATATTAATGTTGAACCTGTATGGACACTTACGACTGGCAATCCACATATTACAGTTGCGGTAATTGATAATGGTGTTGACAGGAATCATGAAGATATGGGAAACCGAGTCTTGGAGGGTTACACCATCAGAAATCCCACAGGAGGCGGAGAACCTCAGAATGCTAATTACCTGGATTCTAAATATCATGGCATGGCTTGCGCTGGGATTATTGTTGCATCGAATAATTCACTTGGAATAAGAGGCGTTGCTAGCGAAGTCAATATTTTGCCCGTTAATATTGTCCCTGACGAAGCTTATGAATATGGCGGTAATGTTATTGAGGGTTTTGGTTCTAATATTGAAATCGCCCAAGCAATCAATTGGGCATGGAGGAGGGCGGATATACTCAGTTGTTCTTGGGGTGGGGGAAGTAATTCCAATGATATTACAGCTGCTATAGATAGTGCTAGAACTTTTGGTAGAAATGGTAAAGGATCAGTGGTTGTTTTTGCGTCAGGTAATAATTATCCAAATTCCACTGATGTCGCATACCCTGCAAATTTGGATGGAGTAATTACAGTTGGAGCGATTAATAATCAAGGAACAATCTGGGATTATAGCCAACGCGGTACATCAATGGATCTTGTTGCACCAAGTGGAAATATTGGTGGTTCAGGAAATGTAAGAACTACTGACAGGATGGGCTCCTTAGGTGCAAATAATGGAAATTATATGGACAACTTCGGTGGTACCTCTGCAGCCTGTCCACAGGTAGCAGGTGTTGTAAGTTTGATCCTATCTGTACGGCCGGATTTAACAGAATCACAGATTCGAACGATACTACAAAATACCGCAAGAGATTTAGGATCTTCAGGTTTTGATAACATTTATGGTTACGGTTTAGTAAATGCCAGTTATGCTGTTTATTCAGTAGCACCGGCAGTTTCAGGCCCTTCCCTTGTATGTTCTTCTTACGGCGGTTCATTTACCGTGGATAGTTTACCTAGAGGAGCTACCATTACCTGGCAATGCGAGACTGGGGTATTGGAACGGATCTCAGAACAGGGATCAAACCCATGTAATTTTATTGCTACCGGTTCTGGAAATGGCTGGGTACGGGCTGTAATAACTGATGGAGATTATGAATACACGACACCTCAGGCGTTTTGTTCGGCGGGTAGCCCAACAATTATGTACCTGGATGGACCTACAACAGTACAAACATACAGCAATACCTCTTATTGTGCCGAAAAGGATGTCTGGAACTTAAACGCCCAATATTACTGGTCTTTAAGCCAAGATGGTATTTATACATCACCAACAAATCGAAACTTTACTAACATTATGTTTGAAACTCCTGACCATAATACAATATTGGAAGTGGCAGCATGCAATTCCTGTGGATGCAGCGATAATTATTACCTTGAAATAGATGTCAATGGTTATTACCGGTTAATGCTTTCCCCTAACCCTTCAACGGCTGAAACAACTGTGTCAATAGGATCAACATCAGGAGAGAGTATTGATGCAAACGTTGAATGGAACTTTGAAGTTTACGATCAAGGCTTCCAACTGAAAGCCAGGCAAACAAAAATAATAGGCAAAGAATTCAAACTTAACACATCAGGTTGGAGAGAAGGCGTTTATATTGTACGTGCAAATTACAAGGGAAAATTCCTGACCGAAAAACTAGTTGTAAAGAGATAATAAAAATTCAACTTACAAAAACAGCATTTTTTATCCTACTGAGGCTTTCCGAAAGGTCGATAGTGAACAACCCAGATTTTGTTATACTACAAACTAATAACTGTTTGACTTATTCAAAAGAAACTTATAATATTTACATAAAATAAATAATGAAAAATTTCTTTTTACTTCTACTCATATCATTAATATTTATTTCTGGTACCATTCTATGTTAAAAAGTTGATATGATACCTAGGACACCAATAAATATTGTGTTATATGATAAACCTCTCGATACAATTCGACACTATATTCAGGGAAGATGGAAACTAGTTTATGCTAAAGGTGGCATATGCGGTACTTGTGTGCAACACTGTGTTAATTGTTCCATTGAATTTACTTCTAATAACAAGGTTATTAGCCATTCAATTGAAATAACAACTGATACCACTACAATTCACTGGGTAAGAGATATTGGTACATACACTAATAATGATTCCACATATCTAATGACATTTAAAGATATCCAAGGAGTTCCTTGGAATTTTGTCATTGAACAAATTTATTATGACACTTTAATTTATCATGATAATTCAAGTGATGCTGTATTCTATCATTGTTTAAAATCAAATTAATTAATCCTTAAAATCAAATTTTATGAAACGATTTACAAAACCAATTTCAGTCATTGCATTACTTTTATTTTGTTTATTTATAAATGCACAAAACACTGACACTTTGGACATACAAAGAACTGACAAAGGGATAATTAAATTTGCCAGGTTTAAAGTGAGCGCAAGTTCAGATAGGAAAATGCAAAATGACACCTTGTTCTTAAAATCAATTCTGAAAACAAATAATGAAGATAGTTTTCATTTGATAAAAGTAAGCACAGATGAATTGGGCGTAATGCACAAAAAATTTCAGCAGTACTACAAAGGATTGAAAGTAGAAAATGCAGAATTAAATAAATACTGTCCATATATAATTCGTTTATTTTTTCATCAATTTCTCTTATTCTGGATATTTCAGTGATATTGACCCCCAAAACGGCCATGCTGACCCCCTTGTAGGTTTTATCTCAAAGAACTGATGGTAACTGACAATATTACCGTTTTTTTCTCATACTCTCACCCTTTAGTT
>Ga0182027_10003918_pt1 | contig 23321 bp, 21 predicted proteins | sample 712E1DmetaG_FD_121300 | JGI IMG/M metagenome (GOLD analysis project Ga0182027, IMG submission 121300) | Permafrost microbial communities from Stordalen Mire, Sweden - 712E1D metaG (Illumina Assembly) | ecosystem: Environmental > Terrestrial > Soil > Wetlands > Permafrost | place: Sweden... | reverse complement strand
GCTTATTTAACGATACAATCCATAGATGAAAGGTTAATCAAAGATACAATATCTTGCGTTATCAGTCAATGTTTAAGATCAATAATTATAGGATTTATGGTATGAAATTTGTATATAAAAAAACCGCTATTTTTCGGTTCAAGTAACTCATTACTATTGCTACAGATAACGCAGGACGATTTTCGGTGAAAGGCTTAGAAAAAGTAGTACCGGTGAAAATACGGCGGGTTTTGCAGTTATTTTCGTCTGGGTTTCCGGTTTTTGTGAAATTCCGTGGCATCGCCACCGATTTTCTAAGAAATTCGGTGGCATAGTTGCCGAATTTATTAATTTCACGCACTATTCTTTTTCGGAATACCCGATAGTTTGACCGAACAGCGCCCGTTGATTGGGCCTTAGTTTTAGTTTTGTCCTTGCGGCCTTTTTGTCGCAATTGTGAAACCACGTCGCCAATCCATGCGAAGCTGCGAACAAGTAAACATTTTCCGCGATAAGCCCGGTGTCGACAAAATAATAAGATTTTTGGATTTCAGGATCTTCGAGTCCCGGCTCAGGAAATCCGGCGCTTTTGTATTTGTCAATATCGACCACGTAGATAAATCGGATCGGCGCATTCGCACCCCATTCGCCTTGCCCAGGACCTATGGCTATTGCACGATGGTCTCCGGAAACTATGGGGACCAGCCGATGAAGAACTGCGTCAAAAAGAAATACTCCCGCAGGTAGCGCCATGTAAATATCGATTTCCTGGGAATTACTCGCGGAGCCCGCAGTTCTTCCGGGAATGCCGAACGGCCCTTTTTTTCTATTAATTCCGTTTGCGGCCCAAAGAATATTCGACAGCACTTGCAAAGAAAGTTTTTTATCGCTCAGCTCACGAACCGTTTGTCTTTTTTGAAGGGCCTCGACAACCGATTTGCAACGACCGAATTTTGGTGGAGGAAGAATAATGGGTAATGGGGCTTTGGAAGTTTCTGCGGCCAGGTCCCCATCACCGGCGGATATTGACTTTTTCGAAACGGTTTTTTTCCGGTCCATGCGCAACTCCTTTAATCATGATCGTGAATTTCCAACACCCTTAGCAAAAAAAATATGTATTCCCGGAGGTCTTTGCCAAATTGAAAAAGTCTTTCATTCGATAAACAATGCCGCGAGATAATAAAATTCATGCAAATGCGGCAATTTCTTTATTAAGATACGCCCATTTCTTATTTTATAGGGTCTGGTTGCAAATAAAATAAAAAATACCAATTTTATTGTAAGGAATTTTTTTATGTCCTCGATTACTATCGGTATATTAGGCGCAACGGGATATACGGGTGTTGAGCTGGCCAAGCTCATTAAAAAACATTCACATGCGTCCATTGCCTTCGTCTCATCTCAAACCTATGCGGGAAAAAAATTCAGCGACGTTTTCCCGGAACTCATGAACATCTGCGACTTGACCCTTATTTCACCGGAAGAAGCCCTTCGGCAATCCGTTGATTGCGTTTTTTCGTGCCTTCCGCATGCGACTTCAGCTGCTCTCTGTTTGCCGTTTATTGAAAAAGGAATTAGAATTATCGATTTGAGCGCAGATTTCAGGATAAAGGGCGCATCGATTTATTCTCAGTGGTACAAAACCGAGCACCCCTGTCCACAACTTCTGGCAAAGGCGGTTTTCGGGCTTCCCGAACACTATCGGTCCGCTATAAAAGACGCGCAAATTCTCGCCAATCCCGGATGCTACTCTTCGAGCATTATGCTGCCGCTTATTCCGCTCTTTAAAAAATTCGGCGCAAAAATTACAACGGTGATCGCCGATTCAAAATCCGGCGTGAGCGGGGCGGGGCGGTCGCTTAAGCTTGGCTCCATGTTCGTTGAAGCTAATGAAAATTTCTCGGCGTATTCCATCGGCAGGTCCCATAGGCACCTTGCGGAAATCGACCAGGAACTGTCGCTTGCAAGCGGGAAAAATATCGAAATAACTTTTTCCCCACATTTGGTCCCCATGAATCGCGGCATTCTATCGACCATTTATATAGTAGGCGCGGTTTCGGCCGAGCAGTGCCTTGAATGCGTATTGAAAGCTTATAAGAACGAGCCTTTTATCAGGGTGCGTGAACCCAATGACCTGCCGAACGTTCGGTGCGTGGCGCATACGAATTATTGCGACATGACCTTTACCGGCGGTAATGGCCAACCAATCATCGGCGTGTGCGCGATCGACAATTTGCTTAAAGGAGCGAGCGGCCAGGCCCTGCAAAACATGAACATCATGTTCGGGTTCGATGAACAAGAAGGACTAGTATAAATAATGGACACCGTGCTTATTAAAATCGGCGGATCGACCCTTGATGCACCCGGTTTTTTCACGCAATTGGCGAAAAGCGTTCAAGGGATCTCTCGCGAATATTTTCAGATCATCGTGCATGGCGGCGGCAAAGACATTGCCCGGCAGCTCGACCTTCAAAATAAGGACTATACCTTCATCGAGGGCATGCGCGTTACCGACGCACACACGGCGGGCGTTGTGCAGATGGTGCTATCCGGAGACGTCAATAAGCGCATTGTCAATGCGCTACAGACCTTCGGGGGCGTAAAAAGCATCGGCATCAGCGGGGTCGATTGCGGATTCCTAACCGCCTCGCGCATGCTCGTTAAAGGCCGTGACATCGGGTTCGTCGGACAAATCGACGCTATCGACCCGGGCATCATCGAGTTGTGTAAAAATAGCAATATCGTGGCCGTCGTGTCGCCCATTTCGCGCGATACGCGGGGCAATATTTATAATGTCAACGCCGACCTCGCGGCAGGCGAAATAGCCAAGAAATGCAAGGCCGATCATTTGGTTTTCGTGTCCGACGTGCCGGGGGTTAAAATTGATGGTGCGGTCAAGCACCGTATTGGGATCGACGAGCTTGAAGGACTTATCGGGGCCGGACAAATAACCGGCGGCATGGTCCCCAAGGTCAGAAGCGCGGCCGAGGCCGTATGTGCGGGCGTCAAGCAAGTCCATATTTGCGGGTGGAACGGCGAAAATACACTGGCGCGGGAATTAGATCAAACGACCATGACGGGAACGGTTATTTCAAAATAGCGGGATTTTGCATTTTCACCATGGAGGAAAAAGTATGACCGATGCATATAATGATCTATTCGTTCCTACGTTTTACCGGAGCGGGCCGCCGCTGGTCAAGGGTAGCGGCATGTATGTCTTTGACGCCGATGGAAAAAAATACCTGGACTTTGGGACCGGCATCGCGGTCAATGCGCTCGGACACGCACATCCGGCCCTGGTCAAGGCCATAGTCCACCAGGCTAAAAAGCTTATTCACACGTCCAATCTTTACATAACCCCGGCCCAAATCGAGCTGGCCGAGCTTTTAATCGCCAAGAGCTTCGGAAAGCGCGTTTTTTTATGCAATAGCGGGACCGAAGCCATTGAAGCGTGCATCAAATTCTCGCGGAAATTCGCTTCGCAAATGTCAAAGAAAAAGTTCCACATGCTTTCGTTTTTCAACGGCTTCCACGGCAGGACCTACGGCGCGCTGTCGGCCACGGCCCAGGAAAAATTCCACGACGGGTTCGGCCCGCTTTTGGAAGGGTTCCACTATGCGCCGCTCAACGATTGGGAAGCGACCCTTATTGCACTTGACAAATATGACTATGCCGCCATCCTCGTCGAACCCATCCAGGGCGAAGGCGGCATCCACTGCGCCACTACCGAATTTTTGGGTTTCCTGCGCGAGTATTCCTCGGCGCACAACATCGCGCTTGTGTTCGATGAAATCCAGTGCGGCATGGGAAGGACCGGTACTTTGTGGAATTATGAGCAACACAATATCGTCCCCGATCTTTTGGCCAGCGCCAAGCCTTTGGGCGGAGGTCTGCCGCTGGGCGCGGTGATCGCCAGCGAAAAAGTGGCCATGGCCATTTCGCCGGGAAATCACGGCACGACCTTCGGGGGAAACCCCATAGCCTGCGCGCTCGGCTGCGAAATGCTCAAATTGGTCTCCGAAAAAGGCTTTCTGGACCATGTCAAGGAAATGGGTACATATCTTAAAGAAAAACTTATCGACTTGTCCAAAAAATACGCTTCGATAAAAGAGGTGCGCGGCGTCGGGCTTCTTCTTGGCGCGGAAATGGACAAAGACCCTAAGGAGCTTGTTGCCAAATGCAAGGAAGAAGGGTTATTACTTATCGGCGCTGGCTCGAATACCATTCGGTTCATGCCGCCGCTCATCGTTTCGAAAAAGGATTGCGACAGCGCCCTTGAGATATTTGAAAGATGTTTAGGTTCTGTAGGCGAATTATATACGCGTTTAGCGTAGATAATTACCCGTACAGAACCTTATCTGCCATGAGGCAGGTTAGGATCATACAATAAACGCCCCCTAAATCCCCCGCAGGGGGACATTCGTGAAAGGATACGACCATGGAAAAAGTAGTACTATTATATTCGGGTGGTCTTGACACTTCGATCATGATACCCTGGCTCAAGGAAAATTACCACTGCGAAGTCATTGCCGTATGCGCGGACCTTGGCCAGGAAGAAGAGCTTTCGGGTCTCAATGACAAAGCCCTTAAGACCGGGGCCGCAAAACTTTATATTGAAGACTTAAAAGAAGAATTCATAACCGACTACATTTATCCCACGCTTAAGGCGGGGGCGGTTTATGAAGGCTCGTACCTCTTGGGAACTTCGTTCGCCCGGCCGCTCATTGCCAAGCGGGCCGTTGAAATAGCCCATAAGGAGGGCGCCACCGCAATCGCCCACGGCGCAACGGGAAAAGGCAACGATCAGGTGCGCTTCGAATTGACGATCATGGCGCTCGACCCCAAGCTTAAGATCATTTCCCCGTGGAAAGACCCGCTCTGGACCATGAAATCGCGCGAGGATTGCCTCGACTACGCGGCCGCGCGCGATATTCCCGTCAGCCAATCAAAAAAACGCATTTATTCCGAAGACCGGAACATCTGGCACATCAGCCATGAAGGCGGAATTCTCGAAGACGTTTCAAAAGAACCGCCGAATGACGTTTACACACTCTCGAAAACAGTACAAAATTCACCGGACAAACCGGAATATGCTGAACTGGAATTCGTACAAGGAAAACCGGTGGCCGTTAACGGTAAAAAACTTTCGCCCGTGGAACTATTGACCGAGCTTAACCGCATCGGCGCGCGCAACGGGGTGGGCCAGGTTGACATGGTTGAAAACAGGCTCGTGGGCATCAAATCGCGCGGCGTGTATGAAACGCCGGGAGGAACGCTGCTCTATGCGGGACACCTCGAACTCGAACGTTTGGCATTAGACCGCGAGACCCTGCATTGCAAGGAGATGCTGGCTCTGCGCTATGCGGAGCTTGTCTATAACGGTCAATGGTATTGCACGCTTCGCACGGCGCTCGATGCGTTCGTGGATGTTACTCAGCGCAATGTTACCGGCGTTTCAAAGCTCATGCTCTATAAAGGAAATGTGCGGCCCGCCGGGTCAAAAGCCGAAAAATCTTTATATATTCAGGATTTGGCGTCATTTACGGACACGAATTTTTACGATCAAAAGGACGCCACCGGCTTTATCAAGCTTTTCGGCCTACCCATGAAGGTGGCTGGTTTGGTTGAGAGGAAAAAATAGTCATGAAATATAGAGTTCTCGGAAAAACGAACCTTACGGTTTCGGTGATCGGCCTTGGCACCTGGCAATACGGCGGCGAATGGGGCATTGACTTTACTAGCAAACAGGTCAAGGCCATTGTCGATAAAGCCGAGGAACTCGGCATAAATTTGATCGACACTGCCGAATGCTATGGTCCGCATCGCGCGGAAGAGCTGGTGGGCGCCGCGATAAAAGGCCGGCGCGATAAATGGATCGTGGCCACGAAATTCGGTCATGATTTTCATAGCTTCATGGACCGCTCTCGCCACTTCGGCCCCGAGGAAGTTATCGCCCAGCTTGAAGCTTCGCTCAGGGCGCTTCAAACCGATTACATTGATTTGTATCAGATTCATTCGCCGAACGATGAAGAATTCAAGACCCCGGAATTATGGGAGACGCTGCATAAGGAAGTTACCAAGGGAAAAATCAGGCATTTGGGCATTTCCATCAGCAGTAACCGTAATATTTTCCAAACAAACGGCGCGCACGGCGTGCACGCGGAGGTCATTCAGGTGGTTTATAACCGGCTCGACCGGGGGCCCGAAGAAGAAGTCTTTTCATCATGTAAACGTCAAAACCTTGGGGTGCTTGCCCGCGTGCCGCTGGCGAGCGGGTATCTTACGGGAAAATACAAACCCGGCATGACCTTTGCAAAAGGCGATGTTCGGTCGACCCATGACCCGGAAAACGTCCGGAAAAAGCTCGAGGAAGTCGAGCGCATTGCCGCGCATGAGCTCCCCCCGGGAGTTCCCATGGCAAAATGGGCCATTGCCTGGTGCCTTAAAAACCCCATGGTAAGCGCCGCCATTCCGGGAAGCAAGAACCCGGAGCAACTGCTTATGAACGTGGCGTCCGTTGATTTACTCAATGATAATCATCCGCTTGCGCGGGAAAAATGCTGATGCCTTCCATTGATGCGGTTATCGTAGCGGCCGGTTCAGGCGCCCGTCTCGGATATACAATTCCCAAAGCTTTCGTGGATTTGTGCGGGAAACCGCTTTTCATGCACTCGTGTGAAAAATTCGATACGTATAAGTTAATCGGCTCGATTGTGCTAGTCGTTCCCGCTGAAAAAACAAACGAAGCGATTGAAATAATTTCCAAGGGTAATTTTACTAAAAAAGTACGGGTTGTCGCGGGGGGCAAAGAGCGCTGGCAATCGGTACAAAACGGCGTTGAAGCGTCGCCCGGCCCATGGGTTTTAATACACGATGCTGCGCGGCCGTTTGTGAGTCATGCGGTAATCGATTCGGTACTCGAAAAGCAAGCGAACTATGACTGCGTTATAACCGTAACTCCCGAAGTCGACACAATCCGGCATTTTGTAAACGACCGGGCTTTAACTACGCTCGATCGCTCATCCGTTGTCCGTGTCGGCACGCCGCAGCTTTTTAAAACGTCTCTGCTTAAAGAAGCTTTTTTAAAAGCATTGTCCTTAAATCCTCCGCCTACCGACGAAGCCATGCTTATGGAAGCGTGCGGGATTCCGGTTGGCATTGCGTGGGGCGATCCTCTCAATTTCAAGATCACCACAAAAAGCGACCTTACGCTTGCCGAGGCGCTTTGCGCACTGAACGGCGTCCGTTAATAGTATCTAACCTTTCCATCGGCCTTGCACCCCATACATCCCAGGACACGGAAAATGTCAATCAATTTAACCATGTCAAGTCTGACCATTTTAGTGCTTTTCATTTTTCACTGAAAATCAGGAAATCCAAGGCAAATGCACTATTGTTTTTGCTTCCTCAAAAGCATTATTTCCTTCCCCACGCCTTTTTCTATTTGTATATTCATTATGGAGAGCTTGTTTTAATACGAAGCGGCTTTTGCAAAACCCATAGCCATAAGCTTAGCGGTTCCTAAGCGGCTTTGTTCAACTGAATTCTTTCTAAAGTGAAATCCGGTTTTGCCAAAGCTTGCGTCGGAGGCATTTCAGAAAGAATCCTTAACGTTGTTCAAAATTATTTGTGGTAGTTTTCTTAAGACAAGCACATCCAGTGCTTGTAAACAATTGAATATAAAAAGATAAAACCAAGAGGAATTTATGAATTTTAAAATCAAGAATGATGAACTACAAATAGACATGACAGGCGACAAACAGGAATTTCCAAAGTACACTACACAAGTAATAAACCTTGCGAACCAAAACGCTCAAGGGACAAGACCTAATATAGTAGGACAAATGTCTGAACTTATTCAAGAATTCCCCGGCAAAACATTCGATGAATGGAAGACTTGGGATCTCACCCAAAAACCCGACGCAATTGATAATGCCACCGACAGAATTTTCGATATGGTTAATAAAATGAAGACTGCCAATGATGTTATCGATAGAGAACTAGTCAAAAAATGGGTTGAAGATCTCGTTTTTAATAAAACATTTATAGGGCTTAGGTACCAAGAAAGTATCCTTAAGAGGATTGCTATCAAAAAAGGGGTGGAATACCGATTAGCAAATTCTGAAGAGGAGTCTCAAGGTATAGATGGATATATCGGAGACCGACCAGTTTCAATAAAACCAGAAAGCTACAAAACTAAAGAAATGCTGAATGAAAACATTTCGGTAGATATTATATTTTATGATAAAAAGAAAGATGGAATTTTAATAAATTATGAATTCTAACCCAATGATAAATAAGGAAATTATGGGCAACATAGTTCCTCAAAGTACCAACCATAGGATTGTTTTCTCTGATTCAAGGTCATTATCAACAATAAATGATCAATCTATTGATCTTGTTGTAACATCACCCCCATACCCTATGATCGAAATGTGGGATAATTTATTCACAACATTAAACCCTTTAATCGGGAATTCTCTTCAGGTGTTCGATGGTTTTACAGCTTTCGAATTAATGAACCAAGAACTGGATAAAGTTTGGAATGAACTTGCAAGAGTTGTAAAAGATAGCGGATTTGTCTGTATTAATATTGGTGATGCAACCAGAAAAATAGGCACTCAGTTCCAACTTTATTCGAACCATTCTCGTATTACCTCTAAATTTGTAAGCCTTGGATTTCAACCCCTTCCGATAGCTCTTTGGAAAAAAGCAACTAATGCTCCAAATAAATTTATGGGTTCAGGGATGCTCCCAGCAGGTGCGTATATCACACTTGAACATGAATATATACTTGTATTTCGAAAGGGAGGAAAACGAGAATTTAATAGTGATGTGGATAAAGATATTCGAAATCAAAGTGCTTTTTTTTGGGAAGAAAGAAATAAATGGTTTTCTGATTCTTGGGATTTAAAGGGAATTAAACAAGCGACTAACAATGAAACAGTGCGAGAAAGAAATGCTGCATTCCCCTTTGAATTACCATATCGTTTGATAAATATGTATTCAGTAAAAGGTGATACTATTTTAGATCCTTTTCTTGGCACTGGTACTTCAACTTTTGCGTCGATCACCTCGGAACGTAATTCTATTGGGATTGAGTATGACAATAATTTTTCCTCTATAATTAAAAATGGCCTAAGAGATTTATGCCGTACGGCAAATAGTGTTATTACGAAGAGACTTGAAGACCATATTTCGTTTTGTGTAAATTACCAGAAGGAAAAAGGTGCACTTAAATATAAGAATGACAAATTTGGGTTCCCTATTATAACGAAGCAAGAAGTGAAACTTGATTTAAATCATATCTCCAAAATTAATCCAACCGATCTGACAAACATTATAGTTGAATATCAGCCGATAAAATTTGCATCACATTTAATCGAGTCTTCTGTGGCTCAATTTGAAGATTTGAATGATGAGCAACAAGAACAAATGTCACTCTTTGGTTGATTGTCAAGCATGTAAGAGCATAGAATGCCATCCTTGGCATTCTACACGAAAACTACCACAAATAACTTCGAACAACAGCGGCTAAGTACTGCGCTCGTAAACTCGCTTGGCCTTCGGCAAATGCCTTTCGGACACTTTACATAACCGCAACCCGTTGTAAGCAAGTTGCCAAATGCGATTAAACTATGAGCCGACGCCGAGGAACATTTAGGGTAAGAATGGCGCACAAGAAGACCGCCATCGTGGCGTCTTGAAAAGAATATTACTAAAATTCGAGCTTTGTGCTAAAATGATCTGAGAACCATTTTAAGAGGGGGTTAAAAATGTGCTTAATGACCAAATCGACCTCTATATCTGACCATGAGAATTTATTATACCTAGATTGACGACTCTTTTTGTAAAGGGAATTGTAATGGCCATAAATGGCAGAAAACTCGGTAGAACCTTCAATAAGAAGATTTCTGATAAAATGCTGACTTCTTGAATCTATTTTCAGGCCAGAAGGTTTGCCGATTCCACATTTGCTAGCAAAACTTGGAAGTTGATCGGAATGTTCTATTCCAACAATATCATAGCCTCGATATGTTATTTTCTTAGACTTTGCAAGTGCGTGTTCAAAAATATGAACGGATGTGTAGAATGCTACCGTTATGGCCCAATCATTGAATTTGTGTGATGGGTAAAAACTTTTTAGAAATTCAAGATTGTGGCTTGCATGTGCGTAATGCTCGTTTGAATCAGGCATTCTAAGCCTTCAGAATGAAAGGGTAATCTCTCTTGACAGAAGCAATGTCAAGATTATTTGTTTTCCTGACATAGAGGATTTCGCAAAAAGTATTATGCTCCACCAAGAAAGTTCGTTCTATTTCTGAAAGCAGAAAACCAATTTTTATGTCTGTTTCAAAGTCGATGTTATCGAAAATAACAAAAAGATTCAACTCATCAGAAAATGGAAGCAGAAACGTCCTGAAATCAAGAATGTGCGCATCAGGATATTCTGAACTGACCTTCTCTCTAACTATCTTTGCTAATTCAAGAATGGAATCAAAGTACCGTCGGAGGTGGAGTTTTACTTCGCCCTCGATCTGCTCGATTAACTGCTTTTTCCCTTTCTCGATTCCCCTTCTTTCGGCCTCGCGTAGAATTGCTTCGTTGAGAACTTCTTTAACTGTTTGGGGGCCAGAAATTGCAAATTCCATATCGGACCAAGAAGAAATGTCCATTTCTTGGTTTTTTTCAGTCATTTTGGCTCCTTGGATTGCTAACTGATTAATATACCATGTTCCCTTTCATTTCTTCAAGATAAAAAAAGGGCAAAGATCATGCCACAGTAACCCATCCAATGCTCGCATGATAGAAGGCCTGGCAATGAAATCCGCATAATAACTGAGAAAAATTAATTCTTGTCTCAAAATGCTCACAATGGGAAGGATGGACGGAAATGCGAAAATTAACCGTATTTAACTTTGTGACATTGGATGGCTATATTGCAGGCCGGAATGGCGATATTACTTGGCATAATGTTGATGCAGAGTTTCAGGAATATGCCCAAAGGAATTCCAATTCCGGCAATACGCTTCTCTTCGGGCGTTTGACCTACGAGCTCATGGCCAGCTATTGGCCGTCATCAGAAGCACTCAAGAATGACTCCATCGTAGCCCAAGGCATGAATAGGTCGGAGAAAATCGTTTTTTCTCGTACGTTAGACAAAGCTAATTGGGCAAATACACGACTTGTGAAAGACGATATGCTTGGAGAAGTTCGAAAGCTGAAACAACAGAATGGAAAGGACCTTACCATCTTAGGAAGCGGCACTATCGTCGCGCAATTAGCGCAGGCGGACTTGATTGATGAGTACCAACTCATGCTAAATCCCGTTGTCATTGGAAAAGGAAAAACGATGTTTGAGGGGATTAAAAATAGGCTTACTTTAAAGCTGATAAAGACGCGATCCTTTAGCAATGGGAATGTTTTGCTGTATTACGAACCAGCAACATAGAAGAGGCTCCCTATTCGCTTTTAACGCTTAAATTTTCTGACATTAAATTGGCTTAAATATTGCTTTAATATAGGTAAGGTTTTTTATATGCTACGAGCGAGATGTGACTTGGTAAAGAAAGTTATTTATGAAGTCGCTCATTTTAAATGTTCTTGTGTTTGTAAGTGAAACTTTTTTTTTAAGTCCCGTAAAAGTTGCTGCCCAGCCATCCGATACTCTTATATCTCATGTATCCCAACAGTCTGAATTTAAGGAAAATGAAAAGCTCCAAGCTCATGAACGGGCCAGATTTATTTCTCGATCTCAAGCCGCGTTTGAACAATGGAAAGACGACAACGACAAGCAATTTAATGCTTTTAAAAGCTCCATTATCAAGGAATGGGGTGAATATGTTTCCTCGTCGAGTAAAAGATGGGTTGAGTTCGGTAAAGACACTACATCGTGCAGCATTGTCGATTTTGACAAAGGGACCGTGACCATTGAAGTCTTGGCAAAACCGACTGCCGGAAACGAGGCCAAAATAAAATTGGCCGAGACAATCGAACGGGTCCTCGCGAGCAAAGGGACCGTTTTTCGAATACCCCTCGAACAACAAGACCCGGCTTTTTACGCTTTGTCAAAACCGATTCTCGCGAATCAAGTAGTTAATGAAAACGGGGCGGCGGTTTCTCCGAAAAATGTGGCCGCATTTGCCGATAGTACCGTGGAGAAATCGACCATTACGACCGATTCGCTTTCCGACACAAACGTACGCTATTCGTTAACCTTTCCGCTTGCGCCGAACCATTTGGCGCGTCGCATGGCGCCGTACCTTCCGCTCGTGAAAAAATATTGCATAAAATACGATCTTAATCCCGCGCATGTTCTGGCCATAATTCATACGGAATCGTATTTCAATCCCATGGCCCGGTCCTCCGAAAATGCGATAGGACTTATGCAACTGGTACCCGAAAAAGGGGCCCGCCAAGCATGGCAATTTATCAACCATATGGACACGGCAATACCTCGGGCGGAATATCTCTATGACCCGAAAACGAACATCGAGCTGGGATGCGCATACCTTTATATTCTCAAAAATCGCATCTTCGGGGACGTTGTCAATACCGATTGTCGAATGTATTGCTCGATTGCAGGGTATAATACGGGATCGGGAAACGTCGCTTATGCTTTTGTGGGCGAACGAAAGCTGGCGCCCGCCATCCAAGCGATAAATTCAATAAATGACGCCGACCGGGTTTACTACGAATTGGTCCACAAACTACCCTTCGTCGAGACCCGTTATTACCTTGAAAATGTTATGGAAAGAGTGCATTTATACCAATGATCGTCGACACTTTAAAAAGGGGGCCTGCATGAAATTCTCACGAAATATGTATACGGGTTTTTTCATCGTATTTGTCCTATTTACAGCCGGTTGCGGGCCGAAACCCTCGAATAGAGGATATTCCGACGCCATTCCCGACGAAATCCAGCGTCTCATAAAGCAATCGTACTCCGAAGGAATTTATGCCATTGGGTCGGCGGTGGGGCCGAATGAAAATGTGGCGGTCGATAAAGCGGGACTGCAGGCCAGGGCCGAAATCGCGCGGGAGTTCAAATCGCAAATTGACGTGCTGCAAAAAGAATACGAGGACCAAACCGGGGACCACGCATCAAATGAATACAGCCAAGTCATGGAAATCTTCGCGCAACTTGATATCAGCGGCAGCAAAGTGGCCAAAACATTGATCCAAAAAAACGGCAGCGATTTTGCGGCAAAAGTGCTCATCGTGGTATCGGCGGAACAGGTAAAAAACATATTCGACGAGAAGCTTAGTTCGTTTACTTCCTTCAAAGCGTCCAAAGCATATCACGAACTTGAAGAACGCGCGAAGCGGGAACGGCAAAATGAGCATGCCGCGGAGTAAAGGACCTGCGTCAAATCCGGATGGCGTTTATGCTGAAGACGATTTTACATCGATGCGGCGTGAGTACATTGTATATCGGTGCAATTCTTGCGCCTTTATTCAGTACGGGCCCGCCGCTTAACGCGCAAGGCCTTTCCTCTTCCCTGCTACGAGTTTGTAGCTCCATGCATACCGGTATAATCGGCCGGATCGCCTCCGACCGCAGCGGACGCTATATTCTTTCGTGTTCAATTGACAAAACAGCTAAATTGTGGGACGCACGATCCGGCGAGTTGATTCGGACCTTTTATCCGCCGAGCGGCGACGAACGGGAAGGCAGCCTCTATGCATGCGCGCTCTCGGCCGATGCCCGGATTGCCGCCGTTTCGGGATGGACCGGATGGTCGGCTACCGGACATTGCTCGATGTATTTATTTAATACGTCAAGCGGTTCGCTGGACGAAAGGATAGGAGACCTGCCGTATCCGGCTTCGGACATTGCCTTTTCCGCCAACGGCGTTTTCATGGCCGTTTCGTTTTACGGGAGCTTTGGAGCGCGAATTTACCGGGTTTCGGGGCTGCGGCTTGAAAAAGCCCTGGACGGCTTTAGCGCCTCATGCACCCATTGCATCTTTGATTGCAAAGGAAGATTGGCGATCGCCTGCAGCGATGGTCGTATAAGGGTTTATTCGCAGGGATTCGATCGATTCAAAGAAATTCCCGCCGAAGGCGGAAAAATTCCCTTTAGCATTTCTTTTTCATTTGACGGCGACAAGCTTGCCGTGGGATATGATAACTGCGCCGCAATCACGATTTATAACTCCTCCAGCTTGGCTAAGATCCAAAGCATCCCCGATACGAACGATTTTCCCGGATGTTTCTCCCTGGTAGCTTGGTCTAAGACATCAAACGATCTTTTTAGCGTTCTTACCGGAGCATTTTCCCGGAAAAACGGCACGAGCGTCCTCAAACGCCATGTTTATCCGGCAAAGGAATGCGTTGAAGAGCGTACTTTTAGCAGCGACGTTCTTATGGACATAAAAATTTTACCGGATAATTCGATAGCATTTACCGGCCTAAAGCCTCAATTAGGCAGAATCGACATTGCCTCGGGGGAGATTTTCAGGCTCGAAAGCGATTTGCTCGATTTGAGCGCCATAGATTCAGGCATTTTTTCCATAACCCGGGACGGGAAAAAAATCAGGTGCTTTACGCCGGGCGCGGCAGGCTTTCTCTTTTCCATACCCGATCGATTGATCCGACCGATTCCGGAAGATTCGTTCATGAATTATGGAAGCGTTGATTCGTCTATTCCATTTGCAGGGACAAAACATTCAACACTCGCCGTCAACGCTCTTGCTGCAAAAGTATTGGAAAAATCCGAATATTGCTTGAGCACGGCAATTGATCAACGCTCCGGAGGGGCGCTCATCGGGTCGAATTGGAACCTTTATTTGATGGGAAAGGACGGCGCATGCGTTTGGAAAATAGCCGTTCCCGGCGAAGTGCGGGCGATTGCCGATGCGCCGGAGGCGGGCCTGTGCGCGGCGGCGCTGGGCGACGGAACAATCCGATGGTTTCGGATGACTGACGGAGTAGAAATTCTCGCGCTGGCGATATCGCGCGATCGAGCACGGTGGGCCCTGTGGACGCCCGGCGGCCTTTGGGACGCGTCGATTTTAGGCGCCGGTCTGCTCGGAAAATATATCGACCACGGGCCGCTGCGCGCCGCGGAGGTTCTTCCCGTTTCCCGCACCGCCGGAGACGGCTATAGTCCCCGAGAAATCGCGCATGTTCTTGACTATTCCGATTTCGCGTTCACCCATAAACCGTCGATCTTCATACTTAAGCCTCTCGATGAATCGACGGTCCATGACGGCACTATCGAAGTACACGTTAAAATTGCAACGCCGCGTAATGCCTCGCCAACGAAAATCGCCCTGATGGTAAACGGAAACCCGCAAAACACGGATGTTCGAGGCCTGGCAATCGCTTCCGACAAAGAAATGGTCTTAAAAAATTACTTCGTTCAATTGGACATGGGGAAAAACACATTAACGGCGCTCGCCTACAATCGATGGGGATGCAGCGATACGGCCAGGATAGTCGTTTACCGCCAGGGAATTTCCGCCGCGCGCAGGCCGTGCGGAACTTCAAACCGTCTTTTCGTGCTTTCCATCGGCGTATCACTTTACGGAGGGGGTATAGCGCCGCTGGCTTATGCCGCAAAGGACGCACAGGATTTCGCGAAGATCTGGTCCGATCAAGCGCCGTGTCCTTATCATGAGGTATTGCCGACCGTGCTTGCCGATAAAAATGCCGTGAAAAGCGCGATTCTTGACAGCCTTTATACATTGTGCGCGCGGGCTTCCTCGCGCGATATGGTAATGCTCTTTATGGCAGGGCATGCGCTACGCGACTTTCGCGGCCATTTTTGTTATGTGCCTTTTAATCCGGATTCGGGAAAAGATTCTTCCTTGATAACGGACAGGGAATTATTGAGACCAATGGAGCAAAGTAGGGCCCGGACGCTTTGCTTTATCGATGCGTGCTATGCGGGAAATATTTCAATCGATTATGCCCGAACGGAAACTCGCACCGAAACCGGCACGGCCCTTAACCGAACCGTCATTTTGCATTCAACCGCCCCGTTTCAGCCTGCACATGAAGGCAGCGCTTGGAACAATGGGGTTTTTACCAAAGCGCTCTTTGAAGGCCTTCGGGGAAATGCCGACTATTCCGGGTCGGGCGTTATTACGGTAACGATGCTCAGCCTGTATGTTTCCGAACGCGTTAAGGAATTGACGCATGGTATTCAGACTCCGGTAACCACGTTTCCCAATGCATTCAAGGATTTTCCGTTGGCATTAGTGCGTTAAAATCGAGGAAATTCGCCATGGCTGCGGCAACAAGCGAATTACGTGGAAAAATGTTTTGGGGGTTCGTCCCGCTGCTGGTGTTTTGTCAGCTTCAAGCTAAAGAGCCGGACTGGGTGACGGGGCTCGGCAAAAGCGCGCGCTATCCCGAAACCCTGTATTTTACGGGTTTTGGCGTATCGGTTTCGAATGATAAAGCGCTTACCGGAGAAAAAATCGAGCAAGCCAAAAACAGTGCGAAAAGCTCGTTGGTCGAAAGTATGCGGGTCCGCGTACAGGTAAGCAGGTCGGATGGGACGACGCTTCGATCAACCCACGGACGTATGCAGGAACTTCGCAGCGATTACCAATCGCAGGTGTCAAGCACCAGCGACGTGGACGTCGAAGGAATTGAGTATGAAGTTTATGCCTCAAAAAGCGAAGGGCAAGTTTTCGCGTTGGCATACCTGGACAAGATAAAAGCGGCGGAACAATACACGAGGGAACTGCAAAGCCGGATGTCGCTGCTTGGGGACCTTCAAGCCGACATGGAGAAATTCATACTGCAAGGGGACATAATCGCAGCGCAAGAATCGGACGGCGAATGCAAAAGGACCCTAGATGAAATCGACGCACTACGATCGGCAATGGAACTTTTCGGAAAATCAACCTTTTCAGAGGCATTAACCGCCACAAAGGCGCGGGCGTCCCAATTGCATCGGCTTGTTGAAGAACATCTCCCCACGGCCGTTTTCAGCGCTGACAGTTTGCGCATGGCCTTATGGACAAGCCTCGGCAAAGAAAACGTACGGTTGCGCTTCGGACAATCGCTGACTTTTTTTGTTCGGGTTAATAAACCCTGTTACCTGCACCTTGTGCTGCGTTTGAGCAATAATTCCTGGACGGTCCCCGATTATCGATATTGGAATTTTTATATGGAGCAAAAAAACATTAATAAGGACTATGCGCTCCCGGACAGTTTTATCGCAACCTATCCGGTTGGTCCCGACACTTTGCAGGTGATTGCGACGCAGGAGCAGTGGCCTAGCTGTGACTATTTTCCGAATGTTTTTTCGGGAGAAGCTTACCTCGTTGTTCCGCGAAGTTGTATTCCCGCGAATTTCGATAAGCATAACGCCCCTTCGAATCCCGCGGCAGCTAGTTTTATCGGAATTACTACGTATGAATGAAAAAGGCCCTTTCGATCCGATCTCGAAAGGGCCCTTTTATTTTTAAAAAAGCGTGAAATTACGAAACATGTTTTGCAACAAGCTTGGTCATTTCAAACATATTAACGGTTTTCTTTCCGCCAAAAACCACTTTGAGCTTGTCGTCGGCATTGATGTTTCTCTTGTTTTTTGAGTCCTGCAGATCGTTCTTCTTAATATACGCCCAGAGTTTCTTGGTGATTTCGGTTCTGGGGATCGGCTTGTCTCCAACGATTTCAGCAAGCGCATCATCCGGCTGCATGGGTTTCATAAAGGCGGCATTGGGTTTCTTTGCTGCCGCTTTTTTTGCCGGTTTCTTAGGTGCCATGAAAAAACCTCCTTGAGAATGTTAAAACGAAAAATGTTAAAGTTTAAAGAAAGGTTCTTGTGTAATGCCTTGTCTATCGCACTACAGGACTAGTAAGAATATAATTAATTTCGGTAAAATGTAAATATCAAAGATTAATTTTTCATGTTTTTCTTCAAAGAGGCCTTTGCGGCCTTTGTCCGCTTAAAAGCCCCTTACAACGACTTCGTTATGTAAACTCGGTGGTTTTAGCTCGACACGGCGGCGGCAAAGAAAGTATTTTCGGATGGAATATCGTTCTTTTGTTCCATTACTTTTTTACCATGGCGTTTTCCCTATGTATGCAAAACTCCGTTCAATGTCGGTCGTGGGCATCGACGCCCACGAGATAACCATCGAAGCCGATATCAGTGAAATGTTGCCGTCGTTTACCATCGTCGGATTGCCCGACGGGGCCGTGCGGGAAAGCAAGGAACGGGTGATGTCGGCGATAAAAAACTGCGGGTTCGAGTTTCCCTCACGTAAAGTCACCATCAACATGGCGCCCGCCGACATGAAAAAAGAGGGCTCGGCATTCGACCTGCCCATTGCGATCGGGCTTCTTATGGCCTCAGGACAGGTTTCAATCGAAGCCGCCCAGAAGCATTTGGTGGTGGGGGAACTGTCGCTCGACGGGTCGGTCAAGCGGATCAAGGGAATGATTTCCATGGCCATCTGCGCCCGCGAGCTCGGCGTAGCGGGAATGATCGTGCCCAAGGAAAATGCCGATGAGGCCGCCGTCGCGGAAGGGATCGACATCTTCCCGGTCGAAAACCTCAGTCAGGCCTTGGGCTTCCTCGATGGGTCAAAGGTCATTGAACCCAACCGCATCGACCTTAATGAGCTTTTTAACCGTTCGCGCGAATATCCGATCGATTTTCGAGACGTCAAAGGGCAGGAACACGTCAAGCGCGCGCTTCTTGTGGCCGCGGCAGGCGGGCACAATTTACTCATGAGCGGCTGTCCCGGGGCCGGAAAAACCCTTCTGGCACGGCGCCTGGTTTCGGTGCTTCCCGATTTGTCGCTTGATGAGGCGCTTGAAACCACGAAAATCCATTCGGTGGCCGGCCTCCTTGACGCGTCGACCCCGCTTACCGCCGTGCGGCCGTTTCGCTCTCCCCATCATACGATTTCCGACGCGGGGCTTATCGGCGGAGGATCATATCCGCGCCCCGGCGAGGTGAGTCTCGCGCACCACGGCGTCTTGTTTCTCGACGAGTTGCCCGAGTTCCAGAAAAACGTTTTGGAAAACCTGCGCCAGCCCCTCGAAGACGGGAAAGTCACCATCAGCAGGGCCGCGATGTCGCTTTCATATCCCGCGCGCTTCATGCTGGTGGCGGCCATGAACCCCTGTCCGTGCGGCTATTATACCGACCCCCGGCACGAGTGCAGCTGCCGGCCGGACCAGATCCAGAAATATATGAGCAAAATATCCGGCCCGCTTCTTGACAGAATAGATATCCAGGTCGAGGTCCCGGCGCTTTCCTACGAAGAGTTGGCGCAAAAAAAGCCGGGAGAAGATTCGGCTTCCATGCGGGAAAAGGTGGTTGCCGGGCGAAACCGTCAATTGCGGCGGTTCGGTCAGGAGAAAAAGATCTTCTGTAACGCCCACATGGAGCCCAAACACCTACGGAAATATTGTGAGCTCGAGGCGTCTTCCCAGGGGCTTTTAAAAACCGCGATAGAGAAACTCGGCCTCTCGGCCCGGGCCTACGACCGCATTCTCAAGGTCGCCCGCACAATAGCCGATCTTGAGGACAAGGAAATGATCGGTTCTTCCCATATCGCCGAAGCCATTCAGTATCGAAGTTTGGATAGAAAGCTTTGGATAGGAGCGTAAGGCGGACTCAGTTCGATTTCATGGTCCGGCGCGACGGCCACTCCCCTATTTTCCTTCCCAATACCCGTTCTATCTTACCGGAATTCAAATGCACGTTGCCCACGCGCGGAGGGCCGTTTTCTTCCTCATGCCGGGAAAGTTTTTTAAGGAGCCTATGGTCATAGGCCCCGCGTTCGATGATGCTTTGGCCGATTTCATAGAGGCTCACGGGCTTCGGGCCCCCGAGATGAAAAAGACCGCGCTCTTCCACGAGCAGCAGCTCAACGAGGATATCCGCAAGTTCTTCGCAATGAATGCAGCTTCGCCACTCGTCGTGGAAGAGCGTCATGGGCAACTTTCGCTTAAACCTTCCCTCAATAAAATCGATCGCCCCTTTTTCTCCCTGTACCGAATCGCCCATTGGAAGCCCAATGCGGACGATTGACCCTCGCGCGGCCTTGGCCATTTCTTTTTCGGCGGCCAGATAGGTCTTTCCTACGACACTAATGGGATCGGGAGCATGCTCTTCGGTATAACCGCCCGCGGGGGGACGATGGCCGGAAAATACGAGGTCAGCGCTTACGTAGACAATGTGGCTCGTATCGCCGAAAAACGAAACGATGTTGCGCGTTCCTTCGGTATTTATCGCATAGGCTTTTAGGGGGTCGTCTTCACACATGTCCAAATCGCACACGCCCGCCGCATGAACGACGTGCGTCGGGGCGAACGTCCGCTTGATTTCAGAAAATAAAGACGTATCGGTCACGCACCCGGAAACGATATTTTTTTCTTGGGGAAACCGGACCTTGGGCGGCCGTATGCCGAAAATCCGCTCGGTTGAAAAAACGCCCAGGAGTTTGTTATAGATCGGCCAGCCATGTATTGACGTAATGCCGGTTACCAGTATTTTCCACGATGAACGGTCTAATGGACCCACGGAATTCCTTTGGCCTATCAAACTTGGAACGTGATTAATTCATCGACACACTTACTTATTTCGGCGATTGAATCGGCCGTAAACGTCGGGAATTTTGAAAACTCCCGCTTTTCTCCGGGCGCTTCTTGGTAGGCGTCCCACGCATAAAGTTGGTTTTCAAACAATACGAACGCGGAATATTGCACGATATCTCGCGTAATAACGGCGTTTTCATCCGAAACCGTCTCGTCGGAAGGGACATGAAACATGGAAAGAATATTCGAGGGCAAGTTCCATTTTAAGGCAAGCAAATAGGCCACATACCGATGGTCAAGGCAACAAACCATGGTGCAGGCGCTGGTAAAAGAAACTTTTTCGTTTTTTGCAAGGGCGCAAATTTTCATGAAGATGTCGGGAAAATACTGGCGGATCACCAGTATCCCGACATTGCTTAAAAGACCCGATAAAAACGCGCCCTCAGGATTAACCGACTTGAATGTGCCGGCGATATTTAAAGAGAGGAGGCCGCGGGCAAAACTGTTTTTCCAAAAAGTTGTTATATCGAAATCCGTGCGAAAATTCTTTGCCTGAAAAGTCCCGAGCACTTCGAAAGCAAAAACATAGTGCGCAATCATTTTCAGCCCTAACTTGATAATGGCCCGCGATACGGTTTCTATGGGGACCCCGCGCGCATTGTAATAGGCGCTATTGGCGGCTTTCAGCAGCGAAACGCACAGCGGGGGATTTTGCAGGATTAACGACGATATTTCCTTTATGGAAACGTCCTTGTCCTTTATTCTCTGGAACAATTTCATACTGAGCTCGGGGGGCGTTCCGATGAATTCGACGTTCGCCAGCGTAGTGATAATACGCTCGGAATAAGATTCTGTTTTGTCCATATAACGATTCCTGACCGGGTTTATTACGGACCCTGAGTAACTGAGAGCGATACTTTACTGCTAATTATATCCGGGGAGACGCCATTTGACACCACGACCCAATATAATCCCCCATCGCTCAATTGCACCGAACTTACGGAATAGCTTGGCGAAACGGCCCCCAAAATCAGAGTATCATTTTTAACCCATTGATACGTAGGCGTCGGCGTTCCCGTTGCCGTCACGGTGAATGTTATGGCCTCTCCCACCGTCGCGGTAATCGGCTGCGGCTGCACCGAGATGCTCGGCGCGGTATCGACCATGAGCACCGCACCGTTACTCGTGTCGTTCGGCAGGACGCCGTTTACCACCGCGACTTTATACGTGCCGGTATCGCTTGTCTTGACGCCGATTATTGAATAACTCGGCGAAGTGGCCCCCGTGATAGCGGTCCCGCTCTTGCTCCACTGAAATGTTGGCGGCGGCGTTCCCGTTGCCGTTACGCTGAACATCACGTTCTGGCCGGCGGTTACGGTCTGTGATTGAGGCTGCACGCTGATGCTCGGCGCGACAGGCGCCGGATTTACCTTCAGCATTGCCGGATTACTCGTGGCTATTTGCGAAGTGACGTTGGAAACCGTAACGGTATAAATTCCCGAATCGGACAATTGCACGTTGGAAAGCGTGCAAGTAGGCGACGTCCCTTTCGGGATGGGTGTCCCATTTTTTAGCCACGCATACGTAAGCGGCGTTGTTCCCGTTGCCAATACGCTGAATATTGCAGTCTGTCCTACCGTGACGGTGTCCGATTTCGGTTGGACCGTTATGCTCGGCGCGACCGGCGCCGGATTTACCGTGAGCACCGCGCCACTACTGGTGGCATTAGGCGGCACGCCGTTCAGCACGGTAACGGTATAGGTCCCGGCATTTGATGCTTGGACATTCACGAGCACATAGCTTGACGACGTAGCGCCTAAAATGGCAACCCCGGCTTTATACCACTGATACGAAAGCGGGGCGGTCCCCGTTGCCGTTACGCTCAAAGTGTCGTTTTGACCAACAACAAGCGTCGATGATTTCGGTTGCGTAGTAATACTCGGCGGAACATTCACCGTCAACACCGCCCCGCTGCTTGTAGCATTGATTTGCGTGACATTCGAAACCACCACCGTATACGTTGCGGCACTAGCAGGCTGCACATTCGTCAGAATATAGCTCCATGACGCGGCCCCTGTAATTGCAGTCCCGTTTTTATACCACTGGTATGAAAGCGGAGCGGTTCCGGCTGCCGCAACGCTTAAAGTGTCATTCTGACCCGCAATAAGCGTCGATGATTTCGGTTGCGTGGTGATACTCGGCGCAACATTTACCGTCAGAACGGCGCCGCTACTGGTGGCATTGATTTGCGTGACATTTGAAACGACCACCGTATAGGTTGCGGCGCTAGCAGGCTGCACGTTCGTCAGAACATAATTGAGCGAGGTGGCCCCCGTAATTGCGGTCCCGTTTTTATACCACTGGTACGAAAGCGGGGCGGTCCCCGTTGCCGTAACGCTTAAAGTGTCGTTCTGACCGGCAATAAGCGTCGATGATTTCGGTTGCGTAGTTATGCTCGGCGGGACATTAACCGTCAGAACGGCGCCGCTGCTTGTTGTATTGATTTGTGTGACATTTGAAACGACCACCGTATAGGTTGCGGCGCTAGCAGGCTGCACGTTCGTCAGAACATAACTGAGCGACGTGGCCCCTGTAATTGCGGTCCCGTTTTTATACCACTGGTACGAAAGCGGGGCGGTCCCCGTTGCCGTAACGCTCAAAGTGTCGTTCTTACCCGCGGTTACCGTATTTGATTTCGGTTGCGTGGTAATACTCGGCGGGACATTCACCGTCAGCACGGCCCCTGAACTCGTTGCATTAGGAAGGGTCCCATTCGACACGATAACCGTATAGGTCCCGGCATTAGACGACTGGACATTCGATAG
>Ga0182027_10003917_pt1 | contig 23323 bp, 21 predicted proteins | sample 712E1DmetaG_FD_121300 | JGI IMG/M metagenome (GOLD analysis project Ga0182027, IMG submission 121300) | Permafrost microbial communities from Stordalen Mire, Sweden - 712E1D metaG (Illumina Assembly) | ecosystem: Environmental > Terrestrial > Soil > Wetlands > Permafrost | place: Sweden... | reverse complement strand
TATGATTACGAGTACGATTATGATTACGAGTACGATTATGATTAAAATACTAAAAGTGCGCAAGCACAATTGCGATAATACTATAAGTCGCCGGTGATTGGACGGACAACAACATTTTCAGCAACTAGATTACTTTTTTCAGAATAAAGATAAAAAACTAATTTAGCCAAATCAGCAGGGTTCATCATTTTTTCGGTATATTTATTAATTGTTCTTTCAGGCCAGATAGGCGTTTCCGTTGGTCCCGGAGAGATATTTATTATACGAATATTCTTATCACGAACTTCTTCACGCAACACATTGGTATAAGCAAGCAACCCTGATTTTGACGCGGAATAAGCACTGCTTAGCGTAAATACTTTTTGGGTTGCTACAGAAAGGATATTAATTATAGTGCCGGATTTTCTTTCCAGCATACCCTCAAGGACTGATTTGATTGTATAGATTCCGCCAAGAAGATTAACATTAATGATATTTTTTATTAATTCAATTGAATCGTTTTCAGCTTTTGTAAAAGAAGTTATGCCGGCATTATTAATAAGGCAGTCGATTTCAAATCTTTGGGCAGCCGATTCATAAAACCCCTCGACTGCTTTATCATCAGATATATCCAGTTTGTACGTATGGAAATAATTCTGTTTATCACCAAGGTTATTTTTAAGCGAATTAAGAAGATCAATCCTTCTTGAAGTCCCGATAACGGTAAATCCATTTTTAATAAACTCAAGGGTTAATTCCTTCCCTATCCCCGATCCAGCGCCTGTTATCCAGACTGATTTTTCCTTTACAATCAAATAATTCTCCTACCTGCTTTTAGGAACGAAATCAATCCAATACTATTGCATATGGTATTGATGAACCCCTTCCCCCGACTTTGTCGGGGTACTCCCCTTTGAAAAAAAGGGGAGAATATTTTGATTTATCAGACAGAATTACGAATTGACCTATCTACCTAAGTTAGTCCTAAAACCGCCGTTGGCGGATTAAATTCTCTTATGTGAAATAAGATCCAGGAATTCACTGCGTGTTCTAGCATCCGTTTTAAATGTTCCTAACATTGCACTGGTAATAGTATTTGTATTCTGCTTTTGTACTCCGCGCATCATTTTACACATATGGTACGCTTCAACAACTACTCCTACGCCACGCGGCTGTAAACTGCTTTGAATTGTTTCAGCAATTTCCTGAGTCATTCGTTCCTGAACCTGCAGTCTTCTCGAAAACATATCAACAAGACGCGGAATTTTGCTCAGCCCGATAATCTTTCCGTTAGGAATATATGAAATATGAACTTTACCGAAGAAAGGAAGCAGATGATGTTCGCACATACTATAGAAATCAATATCTTTAACGATCACCATCTCATCATATTTTTCATTAAAGATTGCGCCATTAAGAATTTCCTGAACATTTTTAGTATAACCTTGCGTAAGAAATTCATATGCTTTAGCAACTCTATTAGGAGTTGATTTCAATCCTTCTCTATTAGGATCTTCCCCAATCTGCTCTAAGATTGTCTTAATACTCTTTTCCAACAATTCGAAATTCAAATTATTCCGTTCCTTTATATTCAACATAGTTATTTTCTGTTTCATATAATTTTACCGCAAAAAGTTTACCTGCAGGCAATTTGTTTACAAGCTGATTCCAAATTCCAACAGCGATATTTTCAGCTGTAGGAATAATTTCCTGCAGAAAATCCACATCAATGTTAAGGTTTTTGTGATCGACCTTAATCAATACATTCTCATTAATAATTTCTTTTAAGAGTTTCAGGTCAATCAGATAACCTGTTTGAGGATCAATTTCACCGGCAACAACAATTTCAACCGTATAATTATGACCATGTCCGTTTGGATTGCAGCATTTACCAAAAATTCTAAGGTTTTCTTCGGAAGAATAATTCTTATTATAAAGCCGGTGAGCAGCGCTGAAAACCTCACGGCGTGTTACATAGATCATATAATTTATATTTCTCCCAATGCTTTCATAACTTCTTCAACATGTCCGTCAACTTTCACTTTAGCGAATATATTTTTAATTATCCCATTTCCGTCGATTATAAAAGTAGTACGTTCAATTCCCATATATTTTTTACCATACATACTTTTTTCCTTCCAGACACCGTATTTTTCAACTACTTCCTTATTCTCATCACTTAAAAGAGTAAAAGGCAATTCATATTTATCCGCAAATTTAATATGTGAAGAAACGGAATCCGCACTAATACCAAGAACAACCGCCTTTAATTTATTAAAAGTCGGGAAGGCATCGCGAAAATCGCAGGCTTCCTGAGTACATCCGGAAGTCATATCCTTTGGGTAGAAATATAAAACAACTTTCTTGTCTTTGAAATCTTTAAGACTGACTTTTTGGTTGTTTTTATCTAAAAGTTCAAAAAGCGGGGCTTTATCACCTATTTTCAGCATTTTATTCCCAATTATTATTAAATGTCTAATCCGAATGTACTAAACTGCGTGATAAAAAGGGAGCCAACAAATTATAGAATAACTTTATCAGTAGTCTGTGATCTGTTTTTTGTTGAATCGTTGAATTGTTGAATCGTTGAATCGTTGAATTGATTAGTAGTTGCTTGAAATCATTTCATAACATTCCTTTTTACAATTCAACAGTTCTCCATAGGAGTCCTTCGGACAACAACTCAACAACTTAACAGTTCAACAGTTTTTTAATGCTTCCTGAATTGCGTTATAATTCGGTTCTTCACCGGGAGTTTCAAGAATTTCAATATATTTTATTGCTCCCTTTTTATCAATTACAAATGCGGCCCGTTTGGCAACCCCTTTATAATCAAATTTTCCCGGTAAGAATACATCAAAGAATGCACCATATGCCTGGCAAACTTCTTTATTAAAATCACTAAGTAGCGGGAAATTAAATTTTTGTTTATCATTCCACAATTTCTGAGAGAATGGGCTATCTATACTTATCGCGAGTACCTGTGCATTTGATTCTTCATACTGATTCATACTGTCGCGTGTTGAACAAAGTTCTTTTTCGCAAGTACCGGTATTTACAAAAGGGAAAAATAAAAGCACTACATTCTTTTTCTCTTTGTAATCGGATAACGATACATCTTCCAATAAATGACTTTTCAATTTAAAATTAGGCGCATTATCGCCGACTTTAAGACTCATATTATTCTCCTTTATTTAATGTGTTAAAGTTTTCTTCCAATTTTTACTTTCACCTGGAATTCGATTTTTCCTTCCGAAGTAATTCTACCTCTAGTATCAATAATTTCAAACCACTCCACCTTTTTTGTAAAACCAGCTTCAGAGATCAATTCTTTTACAGCTATAGATATACTTTCTGTTGATATTCCCATCCTTTCAATCACTTCAAATGATTTAGACATAGTAACCTCAATTTAATTGTAAAAGTTCAAATGAATATTCATCTGGGGCTATAAATCCATTAATTCTAATTATAAAATGTTTTTATTGATTAAAAAGTTCAACTTTGAAGATAAATTCCGAAAAGAGAATAGCTGAATAACCTATTCTTATTATTAATTGCATTTATATCAAAGTATTCCTAAGTTTATATAGACCAAATCTAAATAAAGCATTGAATTGAATGGATATTGAAAAAGCACATGAGGATTTCAGACGGTTTTTGAAAAAAGCAGAGAATCGGATTACACCCGAGCGGTTTGAAGTCCTTGACGCAGCAATTGATTATCCGGGACATTTCGGAGCGGATGAGCTTTATATTCAGATGAAAACGAGTCATTCCGAAATTTCACGTGCGACAGTATATAATACCATAGAACTTTTGGCGCAATGCGGACTATTAGCAAAAAGAAATTTCGGAGAGAATAAAACCCGTTATGAATCAAATGTTGGCAAAAGAACTCACGACCATTTAATCTGTACAAACTGCGGTGCTATAAAAGAATTTTCAAATCCAAAGATTCAGAAAATAGTAAGGAATATTTCAAACGAAATCGGATTTGAAGCCAGCGGTTATTCATTTAATATATTCGGAAAATGTACAAACCCAAATTGCGGACAAAAGAAAAAATGACAGGTGTAATTAAAGTTTTAACATTAGATAAAGCTAAAAAAGGAAATTCATTGACGGTGACTAAACTGCCAACCGGTGAAATTAAATCGCAATTAATCAGATTAGGTATTGGTGAAGGCGACTTGCTGAAATGTATCGAACGTCTTCCGGGCGGAACTATTGTTGTTCAGAAAAACAGACAGGAAATTGCGATTGGATTCGACCTAGCGAAGAAAATAAAAATATCACTTAGGTAAGTAATGTTTGTGAAACAAAATGAAATACAAGTAATAGATCAGGGTATAGCTGCTGCAAAAAAAATAGTGCTCGTTGGAAATCCTAATGTAGGGAAATCATGCTTTTTCAATTATATGAGCGGTATGTATGTTGATGTTTCCAATTTTCCGGGAACAACTGTATCGATAACAAAAAGTCATTATAAAGGTAATGATGTTTATGATACACCCGGTATATACGGCGTCGCGTCATTTAACGATGAAGAAAAAGTTGCTAGAGATATTATTCTTTCTGCGGATGTTATTATAAACGTAGTTAATGCCGTTAATCTTGATAGGGATTTGTTTCTTACACTTCAATTAATCGACATGGGTAAACCAGTCTCAGTATTATTGAATTTCAGCGATGAACTCAAGAAAAGAAAAATAAAAATAAATGTCGAGCAGCTTTCAGAGCAGTTAGGAGTCGACGTAATACCAACTGCCGCGGTTGACAAATTCGGTTTCGACAGAATTGAAGAGGCTATTAATAATGCGCGTATAGGAATTCAACTGGATGAATTGACTTTAATTTGTAAACCGTTAATGAAAAATTCAGTCCCTCAGGCTGAATCGATATTAATTCTTGAAGGGGACAGTTCAATTGCGGAGCGCTACAATTCAGTATGCGGAACTGCAGACGATCGTGAGAAAATTTATGTAGCCAGGAGAAATCGTGTTAGTGAGATTATTGATACAGTTGAGCATGAAGATTCAAAAAAAGGAGAATTATTTAATTTATTCGGTAGATTGACTTTGAATCCAATAACCAGTTTACCAATTCTAGCCGTTATGCTGGTCCTTGTTTATTTATTTATAGGGGTATTAATATCTCAAATAGTCGTGGATTTTACGGAGAATACACTCGGACGCAATTTATTCGAATACAATGTTAAAGGGTTTGTTGGTAATTTCACTCCTGTAGAAATTGATGTTTCGACTTCGGATGCTAAAGGAAATTCAATTATTCAAAGAACATTCAAATTTCCCGGGGGATTAAGCGCAGATCCGGAATTAAAGGATGAATTCCATAAAATTTCAAAGCAGAATGGAATGAAGTCGGATTTTCAATATCATAACCCCATTGTAAAAATATTTTTCGGTGAATTCGGAATTATTACGATGACGATTAGTTATTTATTATTCCTACTCCTCCCTCTTGTTATCGGATTTTATTTTGTTATGGCAATGCTTGAAGACAGCGGATATCTTCCAAGGCTTGCCACAATGCTTGACCGATCATTTAACAGAATAGGATTAAACGGGCGGGCAGTTATTCCAATTATGTTAGGCTTCGGCTGTATTACAATGGCAAATATTACAACACGATTACTCGGCACTGAAAGGGAAAAATCAATTGTAACGGCAATTCTTCAATTTGTTATTCCCTGTTCGGCTCAATTAGCTGTAGTTGCCGCATTATTAAGCGGTGCAGGTCCAGGTGCAATGATTTTATATATTTCTGTAATCGGGACTGTATTAATTGTTCTTTCAACCGCATTAAATAAAATGCTTCCGGGTGAAAGTTCTCCGTTACTTATAGATTTACCAATGATGGGTTTTCCCCGTATGCGGAATGTTTTGAAAAAAACAGTTTTTAGAAGTTTTGGTTTCATGAAAGAAGCAGGAGTTTGGTTTTTTATCGGCGCGCTCGGAATTGGTTTAATGGAAATCACAGGTTTACTAGTTGTATGGCAGAATCTCTTAGCTCCATTAACTACTGTATGGCTGAAACTTCCAAAAGAAGCGGCAAACGCTTTTGTAATGGGAATGGTCAGAAGGGATTTTGGAGCGGCCGGGCTATTTCATATGAATTTATCAATAATGCAAAAGACAGTTGCAATAATTACAATCACAATTTTCGTTCCATGCATCGCTTCATTTGTAGTTATGTTAAAAGAACGCGGATGGAAAGAAGGCCTTTTAATTTGGTTCGGTACCTGGGTAACAGCTTTTTTAGTCGGCGGAATTGTAGCACAAATAGTATTGTAATATGAAAAATGTTGGACATCCAAAATATCCCCTCATATGGCGAAAAGAAGATTTCTTTATTAAGATATATGCATCAATTCCTAACATAGCAACCGGAATATTAATTACTACCGATAAAGCAACTTTTGTCGTTGATCCGGGTGACGGAATTTTAAGAGATTTAAATAAAGATATAGGTGCGGTAACAATATTAAAAATTTCAGACATCTTTATCAGTCACGGCCATCATGACCATGTAGGAGGAGTATGGGCACTACTTACTTATCTTTCAGTTATGAGGAAAAAAAGGGCTTTAAATATTTATTATCCTAAAGGGTGCATAGAGATTGAAAGTATTCATAAGGCTTTCATAGGAGTTTACGGCAAAGAATTATCCTATAAGATAAATCTCAAACCGATAGATAAATCAAAGAGTTTCAGAAGAGATTCCGTATCGGTTATCCCATTCAAAGTTAACCATAAGGAGCCATCTCAACAAGGCGATGCAAATGAGATAGTACCTTCATTAGGTTATAAATTTATTTATGACGGAAAATCAATTTGCTATGGCGGCGATACCGCTTATTGTGAATCGCTTGTTAAGATGGCAAAAGATTCGGATCTCGCTATTATAGAAGCCGGAGCCACGGATGAAAAAGCATCGGATTTACATATGACAATCAAACAAGCCAGCCAAATCGGGATGACAGCAGGTGATTATTTCTTAGTACATGTGCCTGAATAATATTATTTTCCTATCAGTGACATAAAATCAATCGAGGATATTTATGAAAAAAGCATTTCTACTATTACTTTATTTATTTTCCCTTTCAGCACAAGCTCAGAATAAAATACACAATCCTGAAATTACTTCTGAAGAGATAAAACAGATAATATATTTTCTAGCTTCGGATTCAATGAAGGGCAGATTTACCGGGAGTCCTGAAGAACATAAAGTTGGTGATTATATTAAAAATGAGTTTCAGCTTTACGGATTAAAACCGGTTTTCAATGGTAAATGGTATCAGGAATTTCCATTTATAGAAAAAGTTGAATTGACAAAAAACAATTCAATCAATTTGATAATTAAAGGAATAAATAAAAATCTGATAGTTAACAAGGATTTTACAACTGCTCCTTTTTCAGGCAAAGGAAAAGCATCAGGTGAGATTATATATGCCGGATATGGAATTTCAGCTCCGAAATTGAACTATGATGATTATGACAAACTGGACGTTAAAGGTAAAATTGTTTTAGTGATGACAAATAATCCCGAACATGACAGTTCCAGATCGGAATTTGACAGATATTCATCTTACCGCACTAAAGCAACAACCGCAAAAGAAAAAGGTGCCGCAGGGATAATATTTGTAAACGGATATTCTCCTAAGAATGATGAAGATCCATTAATAAAACTTCATTACGATGGAGCACCCGGGATAGCCGACTTCCCTGCACTTCAGATTAAGCGAAAGATTGCCGATGAATTATTCAAGTCAAGGAAATTGGATTTTTCTGTTCTCCAGAAGAATATTGATATCAATAAAAAACCAAATTCATTTATTCTAAAGAATGTTAAAGTTTCTTTAGAAACAGAAGCTAAAGAGATTTCAAATAAAGGGCATAATGTTGCTGGATTGATTGAAGGGAGCGACCCGGTATTAAAAAATGAATATATCGTAATTGGGGCTCATTATGATCATTTAGGTATCGATCAATTATTAGAAGCTTCAATGTATAAAGGTAAAGAAAAATTAATACATCACGGTGCTGATGATAATGCATCCGGCACAACCGGCGTACTTGAAATATCAGAAAAGTTGGCTGCAATTAGAAGTCAACTAAAAAGAAGCATTATATTTGTCGCTTTCTCGGGTGAAGAACTTGGAATACTAGGTTCAACATATTTTGTTAATAATCCTCCTATTGAATTAAAAAACATTGTAGCAATGCTGAATATGGATATGATAGGTAGATTAAATAATGATAATGCTTTGACAGTAATAGGCGCAGGCACATCATCAAAATGGAAAGATCTTTTAAATGAAAAGAATAAATACGGATTTAAATTGGCATTCAGCGACGGCGGACTTGGCGGCAGTGATCATCAATCCTTTTCAAATAAAGGAATACCGGTTCTTTTCTTTTTTACCGGGATGCATTCGGATTATCATAAACCGTCCGACACGCCCGATAAAATAAATACTTCCGGTGAAGAAAAAGTTGCCAAATATGTACTCGATATTGCTTTGGCGATAGATGATTTCGCAACTCGTCCCGATTATGTGAAAATTGATGAACCCTCCAATAAGGGCAAAGGTTCAACCCGGGCAAAAGTGTCGGTTGGTACTGTACCTGAATTTGGTTATAATGGAGCAGGATACAAAATTTCAGGAGTAACCGAAGGCGGGCCGGCATCAAAAGCAGGGATGCTTCCCGGAGATATAATTATAAAATTCGGGACTAAGACAATCGGCAATATATACGATTTCATGTATGCAATTGGCGACTACAAAGCAGGCGATAAAGTAAACGTCACTGTATTGCGGGAAGGAAAAGAGGTTCAATTAATGGTCGAATTAGTTTCAAAATAATGTGTGGCCGTCAAGGACCACTCCTTGACGGAAGAAACCTACATTGAACTGTCAAGGAATGGTCCTTGACAGCCCAGGGAAAGATCTAACTTTCAATTAATAAAAAAGCCGTCACGACTAGTCGGGGCGGCTTTTATTTTTACTATTCAATAATTTATCTAACTGACAATTTCTTTATCCCTTCATACTTTTCAATCATCTGATTGATTTCAGGATCATTCGGGTAATAGGATTTAAGTTTAGTAAGGAGACCAATTGCTTTATCATATTCTCTTGTATTTTCATATACTTGCAATAGAATAAAGTAAGGGTTGTAATATGAATTTACATCCGAAGGATTAGATTCGATATTTTGCAAAGCTCTCTTTTCTACACTTTTTATTAATTTCTTATATTCATCCATATTTCCAACAGCAAAATAAACATTTGATATATCAAATAGAGTCCTATAATCAGTGCTTTCGAGATCATATGGAAGTTTTTTCTTGAGAATTTCGAGTGTATTTACCGCTTTATCAGGCTGCCTCAAATTTGTATAATAACTTGCAAGACGAAGGAACAAACTCCTATAATTCTGAATCATCCTTTCATGATTATCATCAAAATAAATACTCTTATCATTCATACCTCTGTACTTGAAACCCGACTGAAATGTTTTGCTATAGGAATAATTTTCATCGAGCAGGTTTTTTGCCAATAGATTTTCATCTACCATTTCCATTCTAGATTTACTCTTAAAAGGAACAAGCCTAAAAGCCATTCCTTCAAGACGTAAATATTTGTCCAAGCCAATTTTACTGTCTTCCGAACAAGTTGTGGAAAAATAGATCGGTCTTTTCCAATCGTTAGCAAGAACAATTCCAAGAACCGCTAAATCCTGTGGTCTTACAGCACCAATTTCTCCGTACTGTACCGTAGGTTTCAAAGTAAATTCTACTTTTTCAACTTTAACCTGTGAAGTATCTTTTATATCGAATGTTTTATTAATCTCTTCCGAAACATCATATCCAGCAGGGAATGGTAAAGTAAAGTTTTGAGTTTCCCATTTCGTGGGAGAAATGTTCTGGATGTCTTCGTCGCTCATTTTCATATCAACTTTTTTAGCGCCGTGGGGTTCGTCATATTTAAGTTGATTAATATACCATGGAGTATTAATCAAGCTTAAATTTGCTAATCTGACATCCTGACGCACACCTTCGACTTCCTGCAGATACCAAATTGGGAATGTATCATTATCTCCATTTGTAAAAAGAACTGCATCTGGCGCGCAGCTTTGCAGCAAATTATATGCGAAATCCCAAGGCAGCCAGTCTTTTGAACGATCCTGCTCGTGATAATTTGAGGAGAATAATCTTAATGGTAAAAATATAAATGCAAGAGGTAAAACAACAACAGGAATAAATTTCGAAACCTTATGTTCTTTGAATTTATTTTTTAATAAATCTATTATATTATAAAGTCCTATAGAGATCCACATACTGAAAAGAAAACACATAGTCCCGTAGAATTTAATTCTCTCTCTTGGCTGGGGTTCCTGTTGATTTTGATAATAGGCTGTAATATAAGTTACCATAATAAACAGCACAAGAAAGACAGAAGCCATTTTCCAATCTTTCCTAAAATGGAAGAATATTCCTATCAATCCGATTAAGAAAGGCAGGCCGAAATATGATTTGGAAACATCTCCTGCAAAATGAAGATGGAATAATTTTCCTATAATATTTGCCGCTCCGTTAAAAGGAGCAACGTTAGGACCTGAATCCTGGTCCCATGATTCCCGTCCGGCAAAATTCCAAAGAATATAGCGGGTCATCATATGATTCATCTGATAACCCCAAAGAAAATCTAGGTCGCTTGAATAAGCTGTATAAATACCTTGCTGATGATTTTCAGTTGAATATCTTCTTTGGAAAGTAGGCCATTCTCCGTACTGTTCCCTGTTTAAGTAAGTTACCAGTTCAGTAAAATTATGTGGTGCATTTTCATTGATAGGCGGATTAGCATTTGATCTTATTATAATAACGCCATAAGAAGTAAAACCTAGAAAAACAAAAAAGAATGATTTAAGAAGAAGATTAAGAGTAGGTTTATTTTTCTTAGCGCTTAGATAAATCGAATAACATAGTCCGCCAAAAATCACTAAAATTACTAACATAGCTAACGTATTATTAGATCCTACAATCTTTGCGATTAAATTTGGAAGGTATCGAACAATTCCGGGATAGATTAATATAAGAATAATGCTGCCGACCAGAAAAATAAAATAGATTGAATTACGTGTCGCTATTTTTTTCCAGAATACTCCGATAAAAACAGCCGATGCAAGGGCCATAAACCCGGCAAATCTAGTATCAAATCCTTTATATTCCTCAGTTGTTGGTCCTTGAGTCAATGTTTGACTTGACCATAAAATACAACCAAGAACCAAAAGAACACCAACGTGAATTAAGAAATAATAGACTGTACGTTTGAGTTCTTTTTCATCGGTAACATATTTTCTAAACATAATCATCATAACAATAGATAATGTTGTCAAAGCTCCCATAAGACGTAAACTAGTTGAAAGACCCACTAGGTAAGCGATAAATAAAATGAACTTTTCGCTGTCAATTTTATCTGCGCGTTCATTCCAAATAAGGAGAAACAATACTATTGCGCCAAAGACAAATGTATTTGTAGCATATACTTCTGTTTCAACTGCATTCCACCATGAGATCATAGTAAATGCATGAGTTAAAGCACCAATTGAGGCAATTAAATAAACAACAAGGGCTGCAGATAAATTTTCATAAGTTTTGCCTCTGAAATTTTCAATTACTTTAATAATAACAAAATAAAGTACAGTTACTGCGGATGCGCTGGCAAGTACAGATATTAAATTCATTCTGTAAGCAATATTTGCGGCAATTGGCAGCATCGCAAAAAACCTTGCAAGTATCAGAAAGAAAGGGGCTCCGGGAGGGTGAGGAATTTCCAATCCGTAAGCAGTTGCAAGATATTCGCCGCAATCCCAAAATGAAAGTGAGGGTTGGACAGTTAAGTAAAATGTAATTCCGGCTAAAATAAAAACCAGAAATGCTAAACTTCTTCTGTAAATTTTGTAGTCAGTCATTTATTATATCTATTTAGTTTGAGAATAAATCAACCGTAGATTAATGTAAAATCAACTGCAAAAGTAAATCCGATAGAACTTATAAACAAGTTAAATGATAAATGTTTCAGAAAAGTATAAATAAGCTATAAAGTAAAAAGGCGGATTGATAATCCGCCTTTTATAGGAAATTTAATGTTATATAAATAGTGGGAAAGAATTATTTTTTTGAAATTTTTAATATAGGTTTCTGAATATGTCTTTTTATACCTTCGTCATGATCGTTAAGTTTAAATTTTATAATTAATTCCTGAAGATTTAAGGTCAGTCGTGTCAAGTCTTCAGCCGCATGAGCAATTTGAGCTGTACCGGATGCGGATTGCTGTGTAACTGTCGTAATACCATCTATATTCTTGCTGATTTCTTCAGCGGCACTTGTTTGTTCTTCGCTTGCCGCAGAAACATGATTTATGACGTTGGAGACATTGTTTGTTCCGTTATAAATATCTTTAAGTACAATATCGACTTCTTCAGTAAGTTTCATACCATCTTCAACGGATAATTTAGCATTTATCATTGAATTATCGGCTTCTTTTACTTCTTTCTGAATTGATCTGATAGTTTCCGCAATTTCTTTAGTTGCTTTGGTGGTTCTTTCCGCCAGTTTTCTAACTTCATCGGCAACAACTGCAAATCCTCTTCCTTGTTCTCCTGCTCTTGCTGCTTCAATAGCGGCGTTTAATGCAAGTAAATTTGTCTGGTTGGCAATATCTTCTATGACAAGAGTAATTTCCCCAATCTGATCTGTTTTACCTGCCAACGAAGTAATAATTATTGCAGTATGGTTTGAAGATTCAACAATTTTAGTCATTCCTTTCTTTGTATTTTCTGTTTTATCAGTGCCTACTTTAGCGGAGATGCTTGCTTTTTTTGACATGCCTGAAACTTCAGTAATGTTTCTTGATGTATCAATAATTGTTTTAGTCATTTCTTCAACAGATCTTGCAATTTCAATAATTTGTTGAGTTTGTTCCTGAGCTCCTGCTGCCATTTCTTCAGATGATGAGGAAATTTGTTCAGATGCACTAGCAGTAGCTTGAATTGCTTCCTTAATCTTTTCTAATGTATTGCGCAAATCATTAATCATCTTATTTACATTTTCACTTAATTCAAATAGTTCACTTGATTTATCAAACTTTAGCTGATTTGTCAAATCGCCATTTGTAATATCTTTAAAAATGTTTTCTATTGGAGCTATTTCACCTTTTAGATATTCTTTCTGTTTATTCTCAACTTCTCTTAGATCGGTAAAGAAAATAAAAATACAATCAATTTCATTTTTACTATTTTTAATAGGTCCTGATTGTACGATAGCTGGGACAAGTTCCCCTCTATGATTTTTAAGATTTATTTTTTCATTCCTTAAAAAATCTCCTCTTAAAGCTCGTTCAGTGACTGAACTTTGTTGAAAAACATCTTTAATTTTTAATTTTCCATTAATTTCTTCTGGACTCTTACTATAATTCACTAAATCACATGCAGCCTGATTTATAAACCTTATAGTATGATCTTTTTCTGCCATAACGAAGGCGGTGTTGACTCCTTGCTGAAAACTCATTGATCTTGCAATTTCGTCCTGTACTCTTCCAATAATTGTTTCAAAAGAATGATATAGATGACCAATTTCATCATTCCTCTCGGTTTGAAGATTTATACTTTTATTCCCTTTAATAACATCTTCAGAACTATTTACAAGAATATTGATTGGTTTTATAAGGTATACATATATTAAAGGAATAAATCCAATTACAATTAAAATACTTATTAAGATTGTAATATCAGTTATTAATATAGAATTTGATATAGTCTCTTCCTGATTATTGATATTTTGAAATCCCAGATATCCGTTATAACAAGTAATCAAAAGAATAATTCCGAAAACAAATATTATCTTGTAAAGGATGGGAAGGTCGTTAATATACTTCTTCATGAGTTATTTAGTCTCCATAATAATTATTGATAACGACTTTAATTGAATTGAACGAGACACAGTTCTTATTGATTATTATCGCAGGATTTACAATTTATTTCAATCGATTCTTACCACTTTTATTAGAAAAAATTATATAGGATTTTCATCGATTTGGAATTCGATAAGTTTGGGAGGGCAAATGGAATTGGAGTATTTATTAATTTTCCGGTAGAGTTCTATTACTATAGATTGAATAATCGGTTAATTTCGGATCATATACCCTTGTTAATAATTCAGATGAGATAATAAAGTCTGCTGTTGATCTATTGCAGGCTGAAGGGATATTATATAAAACAGAAATCCTTAATAATGCTTTTACATCGACATTCATAACTCATAACTATTTAAAAAAGTTTCCATTAATTCATAACCGTTATTAAAAATAACTCCGGTTTTAGCTGCATTTGATTCACCGTATGTCAAGTTTGAAAAATTTTTAATGTCGTTTCCTGAAAAAGTAAAAGGAATTGGTTCACCCGAATGTCCTCTTGTAATTACAGAAGTCGGATGATCCGGCATTACGAGCAAGCGCCAGTTTCCATATTTTTGAAGTTTTTGCATGACAGGTCCTACAATAAATTCATCTATATCTTCGATTGTTTTTTTCTTAATCTGAGCTTCGCCTGCATGTCCCGCTTCATCCGGTGCCTCAATATGAACGAGAACTATATCATAATTATCAATTGCTTTCACCGCCGCAAGGCCTTTTGCCTTATAATCGGTATCAAAATAACCTGTAGCTCCTTTAACTTTTATAAAATCGAATTCAATAAGTTTTGCAAGTCCTTTTACCAGATCAACTGCCGTAATTGCAGCCCCTTTCAAACCGTATTTTTTTTCAAACGGTTCCATATTAATTTTCCTGCCCTGACCCCAAAACCATATTGAGTTTGCCACATTTTCCGAGAGATTTATTCGTTGTTTGTTTATAGGGTGATCTGCGAAAAGCATTTTGCTTTTATTAATAAGATCAATAAGGAAGGAAGCATTTTTCCCTTCAGGCAATATTTCAGAAATATTTTTACCTATCATATCATGAGGAGGCGAAGTAACGATATCGGAAAAATCAAAACCTTTAATTATCATTAAGTGACGATAACCAACGCCCGGATAAAATTTAACCATGTCATTTCCGAATTTAAGATTCAGTTCATCGATAAAAATCTTACCTTCTTCGCTGGAAATATGCCCTGCACTATGGTCTGCCATTTTATCATCGGTGATTGTTATAAGATTTGTACGAAAAATCCAGTCATCTGATGAAACATTTATTCCCTGAGCTACAGCTTCAATAGGAGCTCTTCCGCTGTAATATTTAACGGGGTCATAACCAAGAACTGCCATCATAGCGACATCACTTCCGGGTTGAAGAGAAGAAGGAACTGTATTACAGAGTCCAAGTATGCCATTTTTTGAAAGAGAATCTATATTTGGTTTTAACGCTGCTTCCAATATTGTTTTTCCATTGAATATTTCAAGCGGTCTGTCTGCTGCCCCGTCAGGTACAATAATTACATACTTCCTGTTCGACACAAGAACTCCTTTCCCTTCATAGTGGATTAATTTGGATTTTACAAAAAATCAGATGCAAATATAATCAATTTGTTTTAATGCGCCTGCCTGCTTGCTTCTCTAATGCCTTGAGACAAATCGGGTCTGCAGAAAAGTCGAAGGCGGTTTTAGGTATAATTTTGTCAGGAAATGATTATTAACAAAATCTATAAGTAAAAAATAATTTCCTTATTTTTGCAATGATTTTTCTTAAGCTTTTTAATTCCGGAATATTTTGATACTGATATTAGCACCAAAATTTTCTATGCCATAAAATGTTATAACAGTGGAATCATCGTTATTTAAGAATAATTTAATAGAGTAATGAATTGGATCTTACAACAAAAGATATTGCTCATCTGCTGAATCATTCGGAAAAAGAAATTCTGCAATTGATTAAAAAGAAAGATATCCCCTTCCAAATTATACAGGATAAAGTATTTTTTAATAAACATCAGATCATTGAATGGGCGTTAAGTCGCAGTATGCCGATAAATATATCCGGTCATAAAAAGTTAAGTGAATATCATGTTCAGACATTGAACACACTCCTGGATGAAAAATCATTTCATTATAACTGTGAATTAAAAATATCCAATTATATAGAACAGATGGTTTCCGATATTGATTTTGAAAAAAATGTTGATCGTGATATAATTGTTCAACTTCTTAAGAATAGAGAAGAAATGATGAGCACAGCAATCGGCAATGGAATAAGTCTCCCCCATCCAAGGGTTCCTTTAATGGTTGGAAAGAACTTCCCATTAATACATTTATTCTTTCCCGTAAACCCTCTTGAACTGAAGTCAGTTGACGACAAACCAGTACACACACTTATACTTCTTATTTCTCAGACTATTAAACAACATTTAAGTTTAATAGCCCACTTAAGCTTTTTGTTATCGAATGAAACATTTCGTTCAGTTTTAGAAAAACGCTTAAATTATAAGGAAATTTTGAATACTATCAATAAAATTGAGAATACGAGAGAGATAGCGAAATAGACAAGAATGGATAGAACTTTAACAAATGGAAATGATTTACTTATTTTAGCTTTTACAATTCAGATAATCTCATTGATTTTTCCTGTAATTATTAAAGATGAAAGAAAATCCATAATTGTTTTTAATATAGCCCTCGTAACCGGCTTGGTATTAGGATTAATTTCTACATTATTTTCTTTGCTATTTACATCTGTAATTTTACCGGATTCCATAATCAGTACATTATCCAACAATTGGATTCGTTTGGACGGATTAAGTCTTTATTTTCTATTCATTATACAGATTATTGCAATTCCTACTACACTTTATAACATTTCATATTTTCAACATTATATAAATAAGAACATGCCGATAAAAAGTTTTATGACTTTTTATTTACTTATAATGGTTTCTACTCAACTGGTTGTGATAGCAAATCATGCAATTTTATTTTTGGTAAGCTGGGAAGTAATGAGCATATCGGCATATTTAGCGATGCTTTTTGAAAAAGAAAAAGAAGAAGTACAAAAAGGAAGCTTTTATTTTTTGATTGCAACTCATACTTCAGTATTTATTTTATATATTTTCTTCTTTTTACTCCACCATGAAAGCAACAGCTGGTTTTTTAATGATTATCATATTTCATTCAGCGGTAATCTTGCAGCGATTTTGTTTATACTTTCATTTATTGGATTCGGAATAAAAGCCGGATTCATGCCTTTTCATTTTTGGCTACCGCGGGCTCATCCGATCGCTCCTACAGTATTAAGTGCCTTTCTATCGGGAGTAATTATAAAGACAGGGATCTACGGGATATTGAGAACTTTTTTATTCCTAAAACCTGTACCGGAGTGGTGCGGATGGCTACTTCTTGTTGTTGGAATTGGAAGCGCAATTTTTGGAGTTTGGTATGCACTTGCGCAGCATGATATTAAAAAGTTGCTTGCCTATCACTCTGTTGAAAATATTGGTATCATAGGAATTGGTATTGGTATTGGATTTATAGGATCCGCGACCAAAATGCCTGTAATTGAAGTTTTAGGATTCGGCGGAGCTCTCTTACATACATTAAATCATGCAATATTCAAAAGTCTTTTATTTATTGGCAGCGGTGTAATTTATCAAAATTTAGGGACGAGGAATATTGAATTGATGGGAGGGCTTGTTCATAAAGCGAAATATTTGACAATACTTTTTCTTATCGGATCAGTTGCAATCTGCGGACTACCTCCTCTTAACGGATTTATTTCAGAGTTTATTATCTATAATAGTTTTTTCCAAACTGCAAAAGAATTAAAAAATTATTATCCGCTTTCGATGCTGCTATTTGTTGTTGGACTTGCTTTTGTAGGAGGTTTAGCTGTAGCCTGTTTTGCAAAAATTAACTCAATTATGTTTTTAGGAAACGAGCGAAAACCAATATCGCATTTTCATACTTCATTATTTGATTATTTATCGCTTGTTATTTTCGCAACACTTTGCATTTTTATCGGATTTTACCCGCAACCATTTATCGGTATAGTAAATAAGGTTTTAAATAACGGATTTGCACCTTTAAATTCTACTTCAGCATTGATAAATATGAATTGGACTTATCTCTCACTAATCTTTTTATCCATTTTATTCGGAGTAATAATATTATACAATGTTATGCGAAGAATTCAGAAAAAATATGGTAGAAGGACTTCTCCGGCCTGGGGATGCGGTTACTCAGGAATAACGCCAAGAATGCAATACACCGCGTCATCATTCGCCGATGAACTTAACAGTATATTAAAGGTAATATTGATTTATAAGAAGAAAGTTAAAATATCAAAAGAACCTTTTCCAAAACAAGTAACTTTTGAAAGTCATTCTCAGGATTTAATTGATGATAAGATAGTTACACCGGGATTTAATTTCCTAAAATCAATAATAATGAAAATAGAATTCTTAAGTCAGACCGACATCAGATATTATATTTTATTTATTTTAATTATTATAACAATTTATAGCATTATAGCATTTATATGGGTATAGAAATAATACAAGGAATAATTTCTATAATTATCATTATAGGATTAGCTCCTTTATTCGCAGGATTTATTAATAAGCTGAAAGCGATACTAACGGGAAGAATAGGAGCACCGGTATTACTACCATATTATGAGCTGCAGAAACTTTTCAAAAAAGAAACAATTGTAGCAACAGATTCTTCTTTTATAAGCCGTTTTTCCCCTCTTCTTAATTTTATAATAATGTTAATTGCTTCAGCCATGCTTCCAATCGGGTTTTGGAAACCGCTTATTAGTTTTAACGGTGATATAATTTTATTTGCTTACATGCTGGGACTCGCAAGATTTTTCCAAATATTAGCCGCAATGGACATAGGCAGTTCATTTGAAGGAATGGGGGCTGCACGGGAAGCAACATTCGCATTATTCGCAGAACCGATATTTTTTTTCACTCTCGGCAGCGTGGCATTTATATCCGGTCAAACATCTATGTATGAAATATATCATTCTATCCGTTTGGATAATGTTTCGTATATAGTGTTTATAATAATCTGTTCGATTTCCGCTTTTCTTCTTGCGGTAACTGAATGTTCGCGAATGCCAATAGACGATCCAAACACTCACCTTGAATTAACAATGATTCATGAAGTAATGATTTTAGATAATTCAGGGTTGGATTTATATCTTTACCAATATTCCGGATATATAAAACTATTTATATATGGAATACTGGAAATATCTTTTTTCTATCCATTCAGTGCACATAGTTACTTGGTTGGACTAATAATATTTATTTTCGGTGCGATTATTTTGACATTTACATTAGCAATAGTAGAAACAATAACTTCACGATTCAAGATGAAGAATATTCCGCAGTATCTTTTGTTTGCCACTGCAATAGGAATATTGAATTTATTGATTTACACATTTACAAAATGAGTTAATTATGGGAAATGTTTTAAGCATACTATTTTGTTTATCGCTGTTTTATGTTTGTATAACGTCGCGTGTAAAAGGTTTTGTTACCGTCTTGCGAATACAGGGCATATTATTATCCATAATAATTGTAATTCCATTTATTTATCACTTTTCTGTTTTCGGGATAATTCTACCCGTTACAATTCTTTTGGTAAAAGTTTATTTGATTCCAAAGTACATTAATAAAATTATTCTTGATCTTGATATAAAGAGAATGATCGAACCGACAATTCAGCAATTTTCCTTTTTATTACTTGTTATTGTTACGATGACGGTAATATTTATCGTAACACATATTTTATCTCAAAGTACCGAATTAAATGTCATTCCATTTGCGAGCGGTTTCTCGGCAATCATTATAGGCATCTATATAATAATGTTTAGGAAAAAACTAATTGTCCATGTAGCGGGATTTTTAATCTTAGAAAACGGAATATTTTTATTCGGCACATCTGTGGCTTCAGAACTCCCTGTAATGATTGAAATGGGGATGCTCCTTGACGTATTTGTAGTAGTATTTCTGATGGGTATAGCGATTAATAACATCAGTACAACTTTATCCGGATTTGATGTAACCGCACTAGGGAGGTTGAAAGACTGATGTTTGAGTTTTTTATATTCATTATACTGCCTCTAATTACCTCCTTGATATGCTATTTCATAAAAAATTTGCGCATTCAATATTGTATTTCATTAGTTCCGGGGATTTTACATTTTGGATTAGCGCTTTGTATATTTATTGGTTTTTATCATACAAATCTACCCTTTCTATTTGGAATTGATGCATTAAGTAAACTATGGATATTGATACTTTCTAATGTTTATTTCTGGGTAGTTCTTGTTTCCTATTCCTATTTAAAAAGACCTGTTAATTCAAAAGCAGAGGCAGGCAAGCAATATTATTTTCTGCTTCTCAATTTTTATTTAGCTGCAAATTCCGCGGCAATTCTAAGCAATCATTTCGGAATGTATTGGGTAGCTGTGGAAGCAACTACGCTAAGCGTTGCGCCTTTAATATATTTTTACCGTAATGAAGAAGCTCTTGAAGCAATGTGGAAGTATCTTTTTTTAATATCTATCGGAATTGCTTTTGCATTCATAGGTATTTTATTTTTAACATTATCAGCAAAAGGTACAATACTAGAGGGAAAACAATTATTTTTTTGGGAATTTATAAAGAATGCCGGCCAATTAAATCCAATCTGGTTAAAAGCTTCCTTTGTATTTATTTTTGTAGGATTAAGTACAAAAATAGGATTAGCCCCCATGCAATCCGGGGATATAGACGCAACGAGTAATGCGCCAAGTCCGATTGCCGCTTTAATGTCCGGTTCCCTTAGAATTACAGCTTTACTGGGAGTTTTGAGGATACTCGAAATAATCCGTCCAACTGCTACATATGAATTTGCCAAATTGATTATGATTATCGGAGGTATGCTTTCGATTTTCGTAGCCTTCGTTTTTATGTTCAAAGTAAATAACTATAAAAGAATGCTTGCATATTCAAGCGTTGAGCATCTTGGGATCATTACTCTTGGTATCGGCATCGGCGGATTGGCATTCATCGGAGCAATTTATCATGCAATTTATAACTCAATTACAAAAGTTATTTTATTTCTCACTGCAGGGAATATTCACAGCAGGTATCAATCAAGAGAAGTATCAAAGGTAACTTCCGTAATGAAATTAATGCCGGTGACCGGCTGGCTTTTTTTGATTTCCTTTTTTGCTATATCCGGCATACCTCCCTCAGGGATATTTTTCAGTGAGATTAAAATCTTTGAAGGAATACTTTTCTCAACTAAACCCGGTCTGCTTTTTATTGCAATGTTCTTTCTTCTCTTCATATTTATTAATATGGGTAAGATCATTTTTAGTATGCTTTATAATAAAGGAACAAATGATAAACAGGACAATTCGATTGAGAAATTTGAATTCATTCATTTTGTAACAATAGCTCTGTTGATCATTCTCATCGCGCTGGCAATTATTTCCCCGGATATTCTTTTCAATAGAATTTCCAGTATTGGAAAAGACTTTGGTATAAATTTATGAGATCATTTGAAATTCAAAATAATCAGCCATTTGATTTAAATACTATTTCATTTCTGAATAGGAGTAAATTCATAGATTTTGCTCTGGAAGAATTATCAAACGGCAATAGAATGATAGGGCTTTTTCCGGTTGATAAAAATAAACCGGAGAAAATAATGGCACTCTTTGCAGATTCCTCTACCTCTCAGATTCACATTATAGGAGGAGAGTTTGAAAATCATCAACTCGAATTCGAAAGTTTCGCAAATGAATATACGCAGACTAATTTATTTGAGTGCGAACTATCTGAAAACCATGGATATACAATAATTAATCACCCTTGGCTTAGACCGGTACGGAATCAAAATGTTATTTCAGGTAACAAACCATATCAATTTTATAGTATGCAAGGTGAAGAGGTTCATGAAGTTGCAGTAGGTCCAATTCATGCCGGAATAATAGAACCCGGACATTTCAGATTTCAATGCCATGGTGAAATGGTTTATAATCTCGAAATTAGTTTAGGATATCAGTATAGAGGAATAGAGGATTTATTAATACGATCAAACTCCGGTCAGAGAATTATATTGTCGGAATCAATTGCGGGTGATACGGTTATAGGGCATGTTCATGCCCATTGCAATGCCGTTGAAAGTTTATCGGGGACTCAAATCAGTTTACGAACCCAGGTGATTCGTTCAATTACAGAAGAGATTGAAAGAATCGCAATGCATTTATCCGGACTTAGCGGTATCGCAAATGATATAGGTTTTTCATTAGTTTCTTCATCTTATGGAAGACTCAGAACTCTAGCTATAAATAGTTTAGCTTTATTATGCGGTTCAAGATTTGGAAGAGGATTGTTCGTTTATGGCGGTGTCAGATTTGATTTTAGTGATGGAGTAAGAAAAGAAATCGAAAATAATCTTATGATTATTCGAAATGACATTTCTGCAATAAATCATTATTTATTTTCTTCTACAGGAGCTTTATCAAGATTTGAAAATACCGGGACAGTTTCAATTGATTTAGCCAGACAGATTGGACTAGTCGGTATGGCAGCACGCTCATGCGGTATTGAGAATGATATAAGAATTCAATATCCATACGGCGCATATCGTTATACGCCTGTCTCTTTAATAACATTACAACAAGGGGATGTTTTCGCACGTACTCGTTTAAGGGCGATGGAAATTGATGAATCTCTTAGATTCATATTTGATCAATTAGAAAATCTGCCTGATGGAGAAATCTTAACAAAGGTTAGTCATCTATCTTCAAACAAAGGAGTAGTTTCAATAGTTGAAGGTTGGCGGGGAGAAATTGTCCATATAATGATCACTGGTGAAAATGGAAATCTAGTTCAATATAAAATTAAGGATCCATCGTTTAACAATTGGTATGGATTAAGTTTGGCATTAAAGGGAACAGCAATTTCAGATTTTCCACTATGCAATAAAAGTTTTGATTTATCATATGCCGGGCATGATCTGTAATATTAGTTATGCCTGCCTGCGGCAGGTAAAAGTTATGAGATATGAGTTATGAATGATATAATAAAAGTTAGAATACTTCAGGGTGATCCTGTAATTCATGATGTAAAAAATGCATCACCTCCAAAATTATTTCGAGGACTGCCAACAATTGAAGATAAACCTTGTGCTGATAATTGTAAAAAGTGCGCTGATATATGTCCAACAAACGCGATAAAGATAAATCCAATAAAAATAGACTTAGGGTTATGCGTTTTCTGTCCAATTTGTGAAGAAGGCTGTCCGGAAAATATAATTC
>Ga0182027_10003916_pt1 | contig 23324 bp, 19 predicted proteins | sample 712E1DmetaG_FD_121300 | JGI IMG/M metagenome (GOLD analysis project Ga0182027, IMG submission 121300) | Permafrost microbial communities from Stordalen Mire, Sweden - 712E1D metaG (Illumina Assembly) | ecosystem: Environmental > Terrestrial > Soil > Wetlands > Permafrost | place: Sweden... | reverse complement strand
GTTGGCCAATTACAAAACCCTCAAGCGTTCAACCGACCAGTGGATCGGACTGGCCATCCAAAAAGCTGGCATGAGGCGCAAACTCAAACCTTGATTACCCGGCGAAAACGTTTCACTCTCCAGATTATAATCTCTAGTGAATATATGTACTTTATGATCACGCACTGCGACAATGGCTTTTTCCGCGCGTTTCGAGCCATTTGAGGAGAATAATCGCAAGTTCCTTTCCATGAACACTTTACGAACACAACGAGTCTTTTTAAATCAAGTCTGGTCAAGGCTAATCAAGGCTAATCAAAGTATATTTTAAACCGGAATGCCCGCAAATCCACCGTGCCAATACTCCACCAAATAGGTAGGGATTTCGTTTTTCGTGGTCGTAACCAGCTCCAAGACGAGGAACTATGTGTTCCCAGGGCCTTTATGAATTGGCCCTGGGCATCATCGCCGCCATTGCCGAAAAGGCTGGACATCGGCTCGTCCAGCCGTTAAAAATGGCTCAGAAAGATGTTGAATTATGACTACTAACTCATTCACTTCCCGGAGAAATTTCCTCAAAACTTCAGTGCTCGGCGGCGCGGCGGCGCTGGCCGCCTGGCGGCTTCCCTCGGCACGGGCCGCCGAAGCCGCTCCCGGGGCCGCGGGCAAATTCACCAGCCGTGTCACGCTGACCACCGGCGGCGACCGCGCCAACCTGGCGTTCAAGGCGCTGGAGCCGTTCAAGAACGAGATCGCCGCCGCCATCGGGAACAAGCGGGTCATCGTGAAACCCAACAACGTCATCATCAACGTGCCGCTGTGCGCCAGCCACGCCGACAATTTGGAGGGCATCCTCGAGTTCCTGAAGTCTATCGGCAAAAGCAACGTGGTGATTGCCGAGTCGCCGGCCAACGGTTCGGCCCTGGATGGTTTCGCCAACTATGGCTACAACAAATTCGCCGGGCAGTACGGCATCAAGCTGATCAACCTCGATACGGAGGGTTTCGAGGTTCTTCAGTGCATTGACGAGAAGGATTTTCGGCCGCATCCCTGCCGGGTGTCCAAGCTGATGCTCGACCCGAACAACTTCATCATTTCCGCCGCCAAGCTCAAAACGCACGACCTCGTCGGCATCACCCTTTCGCTCAAGAACATTGTCGTCGGCGCGGGGATCAAGGATTCGGGCGCCGGGCTGGGCCGCGGCGGCGCCGGCGGAGGCAAGTCCGACAAGTCCCTTATGCACGGCGGGGGCGCACACGGCATCAATTACAATCTCTTCGCCCTCTCGCCCAAACTGCATCCGCACCTGGCGGTGATTGACGGTTATGAAGGCATGGAAGGCACCGGCCCGGTCCACGGCACGGCGGTGGACCATAAAGTCTGCGTAGCCAGCCTGGATTGGCTGGCCGCCGACCGGGTGGCGGCGGAACTCATGGGCGTGGACATTGGCAAGATCGGTTACCTGACCTATTGCGTCCAGGCGGGAGACCGGGGCGAAGGGGACTTGAGCAAGATTGAGGTCCTCGGCCCGGCGATCAAGGATGTGGCGAAAACCTACAAACTGCCGGCCACCTGGGAGCAGATCACGAGCTGGCAGAAGCCGGTTTGACCGGCCGCCCTGCCGTGAAAACAGATGTTATGATTGACAATAGAATTTCGCGCCGCCGATTTCTCGGCGCGGCCGCCCTGGCCGGGGCCGCGCTCCCCTGCGCCTGGAACCGCGCGCCGGCGGCCGAGGCGCCGGCCTCCGCCGCGGCCCCGGCGGACGCCATCCCCGTTATTGACACCCACATTCACCTGTTCGATCCGTTTCGCCCTGGAGGAGCGCCCTGGCCCAGCGCGACCAACCCCGCGCACGCGGTGATGTACAAGACCTCGTTGCCCGCGCGCTACCGCCCCATCGCCGAGCCGCTGGGCATCGTGGGCGCGATTGAAATCGAGTGCAGCTCTTTGCTCGAAGACAACCAATGGGTGCTGGATGTCGCGGACAAAGACGACATCATGGTGGGAACCGTCGGGCATCTGACGCCCGGCACGCCCGATTTTAAGCCCAATCTCGACCGGTTCCACAAGAACCCGCTGTTCCGTGGAATTCGCTACGGCCTGGGGAGGCAGGCCGGCGGGGAAATCGCCCGGCCGGAGTTTGTCGCCGACCTCAAAGCCCTGGCCGACGCCGACCTGGTTCTGGACACGGCGAATCCGAGCGTGGCGCTGCTGGCCGATGTCGTGCGCGTGAGCGACCGCGTTCCCAATTTGCGCGTGGTCATAGATCATCTGCCGCAGATGTTGCCGCCCACCGAACCGGCCGCGCGGGCGTCCTACGATGCCAGCATGAAGGCGTTCCGGGAACGGCCGCAGATTTACGTCAAGGTCTCCGAGGTGCTGCGCAACGCCACCGCCAGCTTCCCCAAAGGCCCCAATGAAGAGGTCCGCACGGACACCGAGTTTTACCGCCCCAGGCTGGACGAAATCGTGGACGTTTTCGGAATGGACCGCGTGCTCTACGGGAGCGACTGGCCGAACGGTGATCAGTGGCGGCCGGTCCCGGTCGGATTCAAGATCGTCCAGGAGTATTTCCTGGGCAAGGGACGGCCCGCGGCCGAGAAGTACTTCTGGCGGAATTCGATCAAGTGCTACAAGTGGGTCAAGCGGACCGCGAGCCAGTCGCGCCTCGCCTGAGATTGTCAAGCATCATGACAGCCAGCCCCAGGCCTGTTCAGGCCCGTCTTCGCAAAAGAACGCGTTGAGGCGTCTTGGCCTGTGCTTCGCCGCCCAGGTTCGCCCGTAAATGAAGAAGGGTTTGGTCCATGCCTCGCTGTCCATGGCGCGCGGAGCGGTGACCGAAACCGAGAGCATCCCCCGGGCGGGATAACCGGTTCGCGGATCCATGATGTGGGAGTACCTCCGCCCCCCGGCCCAGAAGCTCTGGGCGTAGTCCCCGGAGGTGGAGAGCGACATGTCCTTCAAAAACACCTCGGTCGCGGAATGCTGGCGCGGATGCCTCGGATCGCGGATGGCGACCTTCCAGCCCCGCGCCTCGCCGGGTGGCGCGCCCATGCCGTAGATGCTGCTGAACGATGCCGTCACCAGCGCCGCATCGAAGCCTTTCTTTCTGAGGATGCCCACCATGCGGTCCACCGCGTATCCCTTGCCGATGCCGCCGGGGTTGATTTCCACGCCTTCCCTGTCAAATCGCACGGTGCGGCCCGCCGGCTCCAGAAAAAGATGGCGGCAGCCGACTTTGGTGAGAGCCGCCGCAACTTCATCGCGCCCTGGAAGCCGCCCGGGGCCTCTGAAAAACCCCCAAGTCTTCATCAAGGGGCCGACGGTAATATCGAAGGCCCCCTGGCTTCGCCGGCTGTAGCGCAGGCACCGGGAAAGGAGCCGGAACACTTCCGGCGATACCGCCACCGGCCGTTGCGCGGCGAGACGGTTGATCTCGCTCCACACGCTGGCAGGCCGGTAAATCGAGAGGAGATGGTTCAGCCGTTGAACCTCGTCCAAGGCGCAGTTGGCCGCCTCTTCCATCTGGTCGCGGTCGTTTCCGTAGAGCACGACCGAGAAGGCCGATCCCATGGCGTCCACGCTCGTTTCAAAACGGATCAAGCTTTCTTGGCTTCGCGCAGGATTCTCTCCCGGACCGCGTTGAAGTCGAAACGAGCTTCGGCGATGGGAACTCCCGCCACCTCGTTGCGCTTGAGGTCGCGCAGGCCGACTCCCAGCTCCTCGCCGAATCGCAGCATGCTGTCGCAGTTGGCGAAGGGCGCGGTTCCCCGGTCGGCCAAGGGATCGAATCCCATGACGGACATCGCCACGGCGTCCGTGGCCACGGTGTTGGTTCCGGCAATGATGACGCCTGGGTTGACCGCGGCTTGGGGTCTGCTTCCGTAGTTTGTCTCCGCGCCGGTGGCGGTCCGAATGCCGTCAATGATCGCCAAATCCGCCGGCCGCGAGGCGTTGATTTCGGCGATGATGCGCGGAAGACGGACGCCTTGGTCCTGGGAAAAATTGGGGTCTATCTGCTGAGGCGCGCTCTTGGACGGGGTGCGCCGCCCGAAGTGAAAGACGTCGCCGCGCCCCCCTTGCGGGCGCACGGCCGGCTCGTCAATTCCCGCGCCCTGCCCATAGATGGTGATGGGCGTGGTTCCATAAATGTTCTTCATGGACAGGGTAATCCCCGTGGCGGCGTGCTCCTTCAGTTTGGCGCACGAGACAAACACGTCGCAGTCCTCGTACGAATGGTTCCGGTCGTAGCCGGGGAAGACGACACCCCCGCCCGGCACCAGGAAGCGGGAATACTTCTTGCCGCGCCCTAGGAAATTGGTGTTTTCGAACTCCACGTCGGGCGCCGCGCTCAGAATGTCCTCCGGCTTCCAGCCTTGAGACAACATGACCTCCTCGAGCGTTTCGGCGGTGGACCACGGGCCTTCGACCACGCGGATCTTGCGCGCTCCGGCCTTTCCCAGCAAATGGACCATGGCTCCGATCATTTTCGGATGCGACCAGAAGGTGTCTTCCATCGTCGCGTTGCCCAGGCGCTGCCAGCGAACTCCGATGAAGTTGACCTTCATCGCCACGGTCTTGCCCTTCACCAGCTTCTCCAAGCCGCCCAACTGGTCGAACATCTTCTCCAGCGTGGGGACTAGGTTCGAACCGTAATCCTTGCATTGGCCAACGGTGACGCGCCCGGCCGGGGCTTTGGCGGCCAGGCCATACACGGGGGTTGTGGCCGGGCTTGCGGGAGGGGCGGCGGCAAAACTCAGTGCGGGACGCGCGAGCAGATAACCGGCCGCCGCGCTGGTTCCGGCCAGCCATTCTCTTCTGGTAAATCGCTTTTTCATGGCAGTCTCCTTCATTTTCAGGCCTCCATTTGGACCGCGCCATAGACGGAAATACGCGGCAACGACAACTCCGCCCCGCCGATTTCGTAGGGAGAGGTTTGAGGGTCCCACTTCAGGTCCACCGGCGAGGCGATTTCCGGGCTGACAAAGCGGGCCGAACGATAGGGCGTCTTCAAGTAGATGATGGCATTGTCGCTCCCGGACCTCCGCGAGTAGTTCAACACATGAATCACTCCCTGCCGGCCCTGCGGCGAGGCCTGGTAAAAGTAATTCATGGACGCGCCGTTGTACAACCGCGCCGGATCGCCGCGGTGACTGAGGATGTTCTGGACATCCATGCAGGTGAAGTAGGAGTCGGGCTTGGCTTCCTTGGCCACCGCCAGACGGCCTTTGCCCAGGCTGCGCACGCTGTAAAGCAGATACGCTTCCTCGGAGGAGAGCGGTGTCGGCGAGCCTTCCGGGTTCGGCCACTGGGAAGGCACGAACAAGGCGCCGCCCTCATTGACAAAGGCGATCAACTTCTGCCGCAGACTGGCGTCCGGCGGCGCCTGATCCACGTACAAAATCCCCTGCAAACCGCTGAGGGAAGCCGCCAGGGCCTGCGTCCTTGAAATCACACGAAATGGCTCGCGCAGCCGGGGAAGCATGTTCAGCACGTCCTCGCCGAAAGTCCGGTCCGGCTCCGAAAAATTCGACATCACGGCCAGCCGGCCCATCCGCTCATAGCTCCTGGCCGCCTGGTTCTGCTCGAAGAAGGCCAGCGCGTCCGTGACTTTCTTCCAGTCCTCCGCCGCCTGCGCGCTTTTGGCGGCCAGACCCGCGCGCGTCTGGTCATCCAACGAGATGACCCAGCGTCCGCCGTAGGCCGCCGCGTCCGCCACAGTCAAGAGAAAGTTCTCGACGGTCAGCTTCGCCTTTCGAGGGGGATCCACGACGGCCCACACGGCTTTGTTCGGCGCCTGCGCCTGCGTCATAGCCAGCAGCGCTCCGTTGGAATCCACCCAGGGCAGGTTCGTCGGGCCGCCGGTCGGAGTTTTCTCTTGCGGAACTCCGGGCCAGATGCCGTCCGAAATGGCCAGAACCGGGGAGGCGGCGCTCCAAAGCGCCTCGCCGGCCTTGCCCCAGGCAATCACCGGAATGCCGGCGTTGCCGGGCGGAACGGCTTCCATGGCGACGGCGGAAAGCCCCGCCGAGCGGGCGGCGGCCAGAGCGGCTGGCTTGTCGGCCGGCCCCTCCACCAAACCCACGAAATCCAGTCCGGCCTGCCGGCCTTTTTCCAGCAGCGGCTTCAACGCTTGTTGCTGTTCGGCGTCCGCCGGCAAACCGGAAGCCCAGCTTACCACCAGGCAATTGACGGGCGTGCCGCGCAGGGCGTCCAACAAGGACGGGTCCAGCCACTTGCGAAGAACCTCGGCGATTTCCGGCGTGAAGTCCTTTTCCTTCTGTCGCCTGGCATTGTCCTAAGGACCTGCCGTCCATCGCATGGGAATAGATTGAGTGCCAATGGCCATTGTTTTCGATTTTTGTATTGCGTACCAGAAAAATTCATTGCATACAAGAAAAAAATGAAAACAATCGAGCGGAGAATATCCAGGTCAGGCATCGTCGCAATGGCCGCCGGAGCGGCGGCCTGGCTGCTCGCGGCGCCGGCCATCGCTCAAACCGTTCGTTATGAGGCACAGCCGGCCGGCAGCAAGGTCAAGATGGAAGGCACGTCCACCATCCACGATTGGACGGTCGAAAGCACCAATGTCGCCGGCTTCATCGAAGCGGACAGCAACTTTCCTGAATCGGCGCTCAAAGACCCCAAAGCCGCCAAGCCCGCCGTCCAGGTGTCCATCCCGGTGAGCACCCTCAAGAGCTACGCCACGGCCATGGACGAAGTCATGCAGGACCATTTGAACATGGAGAAATATCCCCGCATCGAGTATCGCCTTATCGAGTTGAAGCCCAAGTCCGCCGCCGGCGCCACCGGGCCGCTCCAGTTTGACGCGGTGGGCGCGCTGACGGTGTCGGGCACCACTTGCACGAACACGATGCCGGTGACGATTGAGCGCATGGGCAAGACCAAAATCAAGGTGATCGGTTCCACGCCGTTGAAGATGACCGATTTCGACGTGGTGCCGCCCGCCCCGCGCATCCTGGGAATGCCGTTGATCAAGACGGGCGACGACATCAAGATCAGCTTCGAATGGCTGACGGAGCAGAAAGCCGTCACGCCCAAGACGCCATAGCTCTCGCGGGGGCGCAGGACAGCAAAACCGCGTCTTCGGGTAGGGCGGCGCTGCCGCGCTCCCCAAGAGTTCAGGGCAGAGCAGCAGTTCTGCCCTGCCAGGAAGGCGAAGAATCTTGTCGTGCGCCCCGGACGCTCGCATGGCCAATTCACAAAGGTCTTGGGAACTCATTCTTGCTCCAATTGCCGCTGGTTTGGACCGCGAAATGCGAAAACCCTACTAAAATGGTGAAGTATTGGAGTGATGGAGTGGCGGGCATTTTGGTTCAAAATAATAACTTGATTTACCTTGATTAGCCTTGATTGGGCTTGATTGGGAAAGCTTCGATCCGTGCGTAAATAGTTCATGGAAAGTCACTTGTGTATTTTTCATTCCAATTTGGCCAAATTGGCGGAAGAAGGCATACGGCTGGCGATGAAATCATAATCATTACTAAGTTAGTATAGTATCGAATGATCAAGGGCCGGGCGCGGGATTCCGGCGCCGGTGCAATCGTCGCCGCCGCCATCCGGCCCAATCCGCCATGCGAAATGCTGGCGCATCCCGTCATGGTCCCGTTCCCCGTTTCCCATACGTCTCTCACCCTCACTCCAGGATGTTAGCATATAAGCCAGAATTGTCAAAGGAAAAATGCCGGAAAATGTAACGTCAGTGACGGAGGGGGAAAAGGAAGGGCGGGTCCTGACGCATCGGGACCCGCCGCGGCGCGCACGGAGTGCGCGTCCTACCAGCAGTGACCGACGCATTGCCGGAAAATGCGGGTCGTGTGTGAACAGATTATCGCCGGAATCCCCAAGAACGGACGGTTGTCCATACGAATCCGCGCAAAACTTGGCACGGAAGTATGCACTTTACGCAAGGGGGCTGGCATGAAGCCTGCTTGCTGGTGGAACCGATTCTGAACCGCGGTGAGGCGGATTTTCAGGGGCACCGCTACTTTTGTTGGAAAACTAAAGGAATTAAACCTGCGGCCTTTTTTCGTTGCTTTTCAGCATCCACCGCGTCGTCGGGGACGAGCCGGGAGCATTTGCCCCGCTACATCAATGAGTTTGACTTCCGGTGGAATACGCGCAAGATGAACGACGGCGACCGGACAAAGCTGGCCGTCCAAGGGACGCAAGGCAAGCGTCTCCCGTATCACACGATCAGGCAATGAACCAACTGCTTTTTGGAGACAATATCAAATGGCTGCGGAACGTGGAGATTTTCCCATCCGGCAGCGTGGACTTGGTTTATCTGGACCCGCCGTTCAATTCCAACGCGGATTACAATGTGCTTTTCAAAGAGGCGTCGGGAGAGGAAAGCCAGGCGCAGTTCCACGCCTTCACCGACACTTGGCATTGGGCGGATGCGGCAGACACATATAGGGAGTTCCGAGACCACTGCAAAAGCACCGTCATTGTTGACGTGATGGAATCCCTGTACGGCTTTCTCCGGGCCTCACCCATGATGGCCTATTTGGCGATGATGGCCCCGCGTCTGGTGGAACTGCATCGCGTCCTCAAACCCACCGGCAGCCTGTACCTCCATTGCGACCCGACCGCCAGCCATTACCTGAAAATGATTTTGGACACACTTTTTGGCAGTGATGGATTTCGTAACGAGATCATGTGGAAGCGAACGCCGTTTGCCGGCAGCAGCAAGGCCCGCGCAAGACAACTTCCAAAGTCTCACGACATAATCTTCTTCTATTCAAAGGGTGATGAATGGACTTGGAATGTGCCAAGCAAACCTTACTCGGAAAAATATCTCACCAGATTCAAATGGGACGATGGAGACGGGAGAGGCCCATACCGCAAAACTCTTTTGAAAACATTTTCAGACGAAACGTTTGAAAGGTTGAGAGCGGATAACCGTTTAATCTCCCCACAGAAACCTGGCGCAAAATGGAGCTACAAGCAATACCTGTCAGAAAGCAGCGGCGCTATTCAAATTGATGACGTTTGGACGGACATTAACGCCCTAAATCCTATGGCGAAAGAACGGCTGGGCTATCCCACACAAAAGCCGCAAGCATTGCTGGAGCGTATCATTGAGTCCAGCAGCAACCCCGGCGACACGGTGTTGGACCCGTTCTGCGGGTGCGGAACCACGGTGCATGCGGCTCAAAAACTGGGCCGTCCGTGGATTGGAATTGACATCACGTATTTGGCAATCAATCTCATTAAGCGACGGCTTACAGATGCTTTTAAGGACGATGTTCAATTTGAGGAAAAGGGCCAACCCACCGATTTTGGGAGCGCAAAGGCCCTGACGGAATTGGACAAGTGGCAATTCCAGCAATGGGCGATCTCGCTCATAAACGCTCTACCGAGAACGCCTGGCGATGGCAAGGGGGCAGATCGGGGCGTGGATGGGATGCTCTATTTTTACGAGAGTGAAGACAAACGCCAAAGAATCTTGGTGCAAGTGAAGGGTGGCGGCGTCCAACGCAACGACGTTTCGACCCTGCTTGGCGACGTGAACAATCAGAAGTTTGCCGGGGGAATCCTGCTCACGCTGGAAAAGCCGTCGGGGCCAATGCGAATTGAAGCAGGGGAAGCGGGCCGGTACACCTCCAAAATCTGGCACGACAAGGACTACCCCAAAATCCAGATTCTCACGATTGAAGGATTGATGAACCAAACCGAAAGGGTTGACGCCCCGCCCCAAGAGAACCCGTTTGCCAAGGCGCAACGGGAAGGCAAGCCGGAGATACAGGAAGGATTGAAGATATGCTAGTCCCATGAAAGCCCTTCCGCAAATCGTCGTGTCGCTGCTGCTCGTGAGCAGCGCGTCAGCCCAGGAGCGGCCCTGGCAGCAAATCTCTGATCCCGCCGCCGCGCAACTTGCCGCCCAATTCGCCGCGCCGCCGCCGGAATACAGCGCGCAATTCGACTGGGGCTTCAGCGACCAGCTCACCCGCGAGGACATGGGGCGCGTGCTGGACCGCGCCAAATCGGTGAACGTGCTGGCCGCTTACTGCGAGCCGAAACGCGGCAAATCCCCCTACCTGTCGCCCGGCTATTTTGAGGCCGTGAAGATGGTGGTCGAGGAGGCCAAGAAACGCAATATGCGCCTGTGGTTCGATGACGACGGCGGGTATCCCTCCGGTTTTGCCGGCGGCAAAATCAGCGTCGAGCGCCCGGACCTGCGCATGATGGCATTGGCCTCCTCGCGCGTTCCCGTGAAACCCGGCGACCAATACTCCTACAAACTCCAGCCTGGAACCATCTGCGTGCTGGCCGTCAACCGCGACACCGGCGCCGCGCAAGTGCTCGACAGTTCGTCCGGCGCCGTCAACTGGACCGTCCCCGCGGGCAACTGGGAAATCGTCCTGCCCCGCTCCCAGTTCCGCTCCGGCCCCACGCGCTCGGCCAATAACGCCACCGGCGCGAAGGACGGCACACACTCGCTGATGGACTACCTCAATCCCGAGGCCAACCAACTCTTCGCCCAGTGGACTTTCGATGGCTACAAGCAAGCCGTCGGGGACGAATTGGGCAAGACCGTCCTGGGTTTCCGAGGTGACGAACCGGCTTTCGGCTTCAACCCCTGGTCGCCCGTCCTGCTCGCCGAGTTCCAAAAGCGCAAGGGTTATGACTTGCGCCCCTACCTGGCGACCGTCGCCTCCATCAACATCGGCGGACGCGGCGCGACCGCCTCCGGCGGCGTTAATCTCGACGAGGGCCACCGCGTCTTCGCCGACTATTGCGACGTGTGGTCCGATCTCTACGGCGAGAATTTCTTCGGCATGGAAGGCAAATGGGGCGCGGAGAACCATGTCGAAATGCAGACGCACGTCGAGCACGAGGAAATCCTGCCGCAGCTTGCCATCGCCGACGGCGATTTCTTCAAGTGCATGCGGAGCATCCAGGTGCCCGGCATTGACACGATCTGGCACCAAATCTGGCACGATGTCGTCGCCGATTTTCCCAAGCTGGCCTCCTCGGCCGCGCATCTCAACGGCCATCCGCGCGCGATGTGCGAGGCTTTTGCCGCCTACAATCCCGCGCCCGATCTCAAGGAAGCCGGCTGGATTCTCAACCACCTGATGGTCAGCGGCATCAACCGCATCGAATATATGGGCCTGGGCGGGCCGGGCACAGGCCCCATGCGCGGCTTCTATGGCGAGCCGGGCTTTCCCGGCGTCGCCGCCTATGTCAATCGCGTTTGCTACCTGCTCGGCGAAGGCCGGCCCGCCGCGCAAATCGGCGTCTATATCCCTTCGAGCAGCTTCTGGTTCAACGACGCCGCTGCGGACGTTGCCTTCCGCGCCATGGTCCACCAACTCCTGGAGCATCAGCGCGACCTGGATTTCGTGGACGAATACGCGCTGTCCCAATCGCTCCGGTTGCAGGGCCGGGAACTGGTCAACCAGAGCGGCCAGGCTTATCGCGCCATCCTCATTCCGCCCGTGGACGCGATTTCCAAGGCCGCCTTGGACAACCTGCGCGCCTTCGCCAAAGCTGGCGGCAAGGTCATCTTTTTCGGGAGCGCGCCCAAATTGGTCATGGACAAGAATTTTCTCACGGCCACCGGCCCGGCGGACATCAGTTGGGCCACGCTGGAGCCGGGAACCGAAATCACTCCCCAGGTTCTGGCCGCCGCGCCCGCGGCGATGAGAGCGAATGTGGAAACGAATTGGCCGGCGGAAATCACTCCCCAAGTCCTGGCCGCTTTGCCCGCGCCGGATGCCGCGTCCGCCCCGCCCGCGCCGTGGCTGAGGTATAATCACCGCCGCCTAAAGGATGCCGAGTTGTACTTTTTCTTCAACGAAGGCGAGCAACCGTTGTCGGTCAAAGCCACGGTCGCCAACAGCGGCACGGCCCGGCAGGCTCAGGAGTGGGACGCCGTCAGCGGGAAGATCGAGCCGTGGGCGGGCGCCACGTTTGCCAGCGGCAAGGCCACCCTCCCTCTCGAACTGCCACCCTTTGGCACGAAGATCGCCGTGGTTAAGGCCGCCGCTCCGGTTGCGCCGTAACGCCCCGGCGAATGACAGCCTGTCTGGGGGGCCTGGAGTTCGAGGCCGGAAAGGTCCAGGTCTTTTGCATTCTCAACGGCCGGCCCGCTTTGCGCCGTCTCCTTGCATTTCTCGACGCGGCGTCGCCGGCGCAGGATCGTTGCAAAAGCAGACCGAGTTGGGAAATCTACGGCACCGGGATGACTCGATAGAACTGGTTCTTCGGCGTTTTTTTGTGGGTTCAACAGCCTGGGAGGTTTGGCTCGCCGGGAGGTTCGCCTTGCCCAGCCGGGGAAGGCTGCGCGGGGTTTCCAGGACAGACTGGCGTCGAAAACGGCACTTTATATCAGTTTGCGAGCCAAGTGAGCCAAGACAGGCACGGCGGAAGCCCTTTCCCAACCCCGTGGCACTTCCCCCAAAAGCGCCCGCGATCAACTTGGCCTTTTATTCGGAACGCCGATCCGTTATCTTCTTCCCTATGATGGACCCTTGCGGGAAGGAGGGAATGCGGGTTGTGAAGATGACGTGAGGATAAAGTATTTGCTGACGTGGAATTGCAATCACCTGGCAAACGCGCAATTGCTGGATCGGTTGGACCCAATCGCCGGCGCGGCTGGCTTCAAACTGCCAAGAGTCTGCACACCTGAAGAATTGATGGGAGTTTCCAATGATGAATGATGACCCGATTGTTGCGGAAGTCCGGCATGTCCGGGATGTATTGGCCCGGCGGTTTCATTACGATATCCATGCCATTTTTGCAGATCTCAGGGCGCGCCAGCGTTTGGACGATCCGTCCCATCCCCTCGTGACAGACGCAAGCCAATGGGAAGGTGCCCCGTCAGAAAAAGATGCGCTGGTTTTGCGCGAAGAACCGCCCAAGTTCGCCAAAAAAGCCAAAAACCGCGCTGCGCCGCCAAGCCAGGTTTGATGCCCGTGATTTGCACGGCAAAAGAGTTCATGTTGAAATCAATCCAATGAACAACGATCTCTTGGAAGAAATCCGGCGCGTGCGCGAACAGCAGTCGGCCCGGTTTTATTCCGCCTTGCGCCGGATGGTTGTTCGCCCGCAAAAAGCGCAGGCCACACACGGAACACCGGGCAAAACACTTTCGAAAACGGCCACCGCCCAATCGCTCGGCGCCTCATCCATTCCGCGCGCGACACCGTGCGCGATGACAAGGCACTCGATTGCGACCTCGCCCGCCTGCCGATTTCATGTAGCGCATCCGTCCTCGGCTGCGGGTTCGCGCACCGTCCCGGTGCGCACACCGTGGACTGGCGGCGGGACGCCGCCAGAACCCGCAGGCGAAGACGCCTGCGCTACATGACTTAAACAGAGAAGCATAGACTTGTGTCCGCTCAACCCACCAACCGCCTGGCGCGCGAAAAATCGCCCTACCTCCTCCAACACCAGCACAATCCGGTGGATTGGTTCCCGTGGGGCGAAGAGGCCTTCGCGCGCGCCCGCCAGGAGGAGAAACCGGTCTTCCTAAGCATCGGCTACTCCACCTGCCACTGGTGCCACGTCATGGAACGGGAATCGTTCGAGAACGCCGCCATCGCCGCCTTTCTCAACGCCCATTTCATCAGCATCAAAGTGGACCGCGAGGAGCGGCCCGACGTGGACAAGATATATATGACAACTGTCCAGGCCATGACCGGGCGGGGCGGATGGCCGCTCAATTGCTTTCTCACGCCCGATCTCAAGCCCTTTTACGCCGGCTCCTATTTCCCGCCGGACGGCAGGCACGGCCAGCCGGGCTTCTTGCAGGTCTTGCGCCAGATCGCCCAGCTCTGGCAAACGAGCCGGGGAAAGGTGCTGGATTCGGCGGAAGATTTTCACGGCAGGCTGGCGGGTTTTGTGTTGCCGCAGCCGGGCCGCGGCGCGCTTGCGCCCCGTCTGCTGGAGAACGCCGCCGCCAGGTTCAAGGCGGAATACGACCCCCAACACGGCGGTTTCGGCGGCGCGCCCAAGTTTCCGCGCCCGAGCGTGCCGGCGTTTCTTCTGCGCCACGGCGCGCGCGCCGGGGACGCCGAGGCGGTGGAAATGGCCCTGCGCACCTGCGATGCCATGGCGGCGGGCGGAATCCACGATCAACTGGGCGGCGGATTCGCCCGCTACGCGGTGGACGCCCAATGGCTCGTGCCGCATTTTGAAAAGATGCTCTACGACAACGCCCAGTTGGCGAACCTGTACCTGGACGCCTGGCTGGTCAGCGGGGAGGCCCGGCACGCCGCCGTCGCCCGCGGCATCCTCGCTTACGTGCTCCGCGACATGACCCATCCGCAAGGCGGCTTTTACTCCGCCGAAGACGCGGACAGCGAAGGCAAGGAGGGCAAGTTCTACTGCTGGACGACGGCCGAACTGTCCCGTCTGCTGACCCCGGAGGAATTCCAGGCCGCCTCCCGCTATTTCGGGCTGACGGACTCCGGCAACTTCGTGGACCACAGCGATCCCGAGCCGCTGCCCAACCAGAATGTCCTGAGCGCGGCGCACCCGGACCTTTCCCCCGCCGGGACGGGCTGGCTCGAATCGGCCCGGAAAAAAATGTTTGACGAGCGCTCCCGCCGCGTCCGCCCCCACCTGGACGACAAAATCCTGGCCTCGTGGAACGGAATGATGCTGGGGGCGTTGGCGCGAGCGGCGGCCATCCTGGGCGACGATAGTTACCGCGCGGCGGCGGAGAAGAACCTGGCGTTTCTGCGGGAAAAACTGTGGGACGGCCACACCCTGTATCATCGCTGGCGGGACGGGGAACGAGACACGGTGCAATTGTTGCGGGCCTACGCGGAACTGCTGGCCGGAACGCTTGATCTGTATGAGACGACGCTGGAGCCGGCGCATCTGGATTTCGCGCTGGCCCTGGCCGGGGCGATGCTGGCCCGGTTCTACGATCCCAGCGACGGCGGCTTTTTCGACAGCCCCGCCGGGGCCAAAGACCTGATTTTGCGGGTGAAAGAAGACTACGACGGGGCCGAGCCGTCGGGCAATTCGGTGGCGGCGCTGGGCTTGCTGCGGCTGGCGGCGATCACGGGCCGGACGGAATTCCGGGACGCGGCGGAAAAGACCCTGCGGTTGCTTTCGGGGCGGCTGGAGGAATTGCCGCAGGCGGTGCCGCACCTGCTGCTGGCGCTTGATTTCTACTTGACAGAACCGTGCCGCGCCGTCGTTGCCGGCGAACCCGGCCGGGAAACCCGCGCTCTGCTGCGGGCCGTCCACTCGGTCTATCGGCCGGACAAGGTGGTGCTGGGCACGGTTGGGGCGGTCGAGCCGTTCTCCAAAACGCTGCCGGCGAAAGGCGCGCCGCTGGTTTATCTCTGCACCGGCTCCGCCTGCCAGCCCCCGGCCGACGACGCCGCAAAAGTGCGGGAGTTGTTGAAAGCCCGCTGAGAGGAAGAATGCGGAATCACGGCTGGCTCTGCGTTTTCAGCCAGCGCTCGAAAGCCTTGGCGCCGATCAGTTTCTGGATGGCTTTTTGCTGCTCCGTGCGGGTGGATGCCAGCGCCTCTATTTTGTCGTCGGGCGAAAGCGTCGCGTCGTTGCGGATGCGGTCCAGCTCCGCCTGGGTGGCGCGGTTGATTTCGTAAAGCTTGGTGACGTTTTGCGCGGCAACGCCGGCTTGCTGGGCGGCCGCCGTGGCGGAAACGTAGAGCGGGTCCTGGTTGAGCCGGAGGGCATGGTAGGTTTCACTGCCCAGCCCTTGTTGGAGCGCGGCCTCGTATCGCGCCTGGAGCGCGCGCTGGCGCGCGAGCAAGTCGGGGTCGTCGCCCCGGTAGTAAAAATCCGGCTGAAGGGCGATGGGATCCACGGCCGCGAACAAATTCTGAAATTGCTCCGGCGAAAAATTCACGCCGCGCAGGTCCGCGCGCAATTGCGCGGCGGTTGGGGAATAGCGCAGGAGGTATTCGTTCATGGCCAGGGGAGTCAACAGCATCAGCAGCTTCCCGCGCTCGTTCTGCCAGGCGCGGACCGCCTCCGCGGGGTTTTTGCCGGCGGTATCTTCCTGGGCGCGCGCGGCCAGGTCATAGAGCGCCTGCTTGATTTCCGGGGGAAGCGTGCCCAAACGCGGCCCGGTCAGGCCATAGTTGGACTCGACCCAGGCTGCGACGTCCGTCTCGGTTTCCCAACTGGGGCCGAGCAAGGAGGTGAGCAGGGCGCGCCGCGCGGTTTCCAAATTGCGCAATTGGGCGCTGGCGGCGCGGGCCACCGCGGGATCCGGTTCGGTCTTCCACCATTGCTGGTCGGGCGTGGCCACTTCGGTGGCGCGGCGGCGGGCGAAGGACTGGTTGACCTCCGCCAGGACGAGGTCGCGAATGGTGGGATTGGGGCAGCCCACCGCCCGGAGATTGGTGATGTAGGCGGCCAGGTTGGTGGAGGCAATTTGCGGCCAGGTGATGTTGACGTAGCGCACCACGGTGTTGGTCCGGGTCATCCGTGGTGTCAAGTCGAGATTTGGGGTGTGGATAGGGGGAGAGCGATCCTCCTGGATGTGCGCGATGTACCAGGCGGCAACGAGGATTAGATTCAATCCTATGGATGCGATAAACCAGGGCCGCAAACGCATGAAGGCATCATACCTGGGCCGCGGCTCCGTTGCAACCGTTGTTGTCACCATGTCGCTCACTCATTCACTCATGGATTTTTTCTCCATCCGCCAGCAGCGCCTCAAACTCGCGCAGGCTCGGCTGGATCTCGCACGGCTGGCCGCAATGGTCTTGCCCGGCGTCGAGTGTTTTCATGGCTTTGCCTGCTTTGGAAGCAGGTTGAGCACAAAATCATAAATGGCCTGCGCGTGTTGCAACGCCGCATCAAATTCCGGGCGGGAGGGCATGGGTTCGTCAAAATCGCCGGGATCGCGGAATGCCGAGACATAAGGCGTCAGCACGGACGCGGCTTTGGCGAATTTTCCGAAGTCGGGGTGGATGATCGAAGCCCGTTTCACCAAATCCTCGACGTCGTGGGTTTTCGGGAATGGATCGTCCTTCGATTGCAGCCAGGCCTTGACGGATTTTTCCGCCGCCTGCTGGCAATGGTATATGGCCGTGTCGAGCAGCGGTTCTTTCGACGACGCCAGCCATCGCGCGGAGCGCAAGTCGTGATCGGCACGCGTGAGCCATTCTCGGACGAGTTCTAATGCGGCCTCATCCATAAAGTTTGCGGCCTTGCGCCAGTACTTGATGAAACAAGGAAGCGCGCAGATGTTTGTAGCGGTCCACTTGGGCGCGCGTGGGCACAAGCACGTCCTTGCTCATCCGCAATCCCCGGAGGCAATGATGCGCCCGTTGCATCCGTTGAATGCTGCGTTCGGCGCTGTCCCGGACGATGACCATCAAGTCCACATCGCTGTCGTCCGTTGGGGTGCCCCAGGCGTGAGAACCAAACAGATAAATTTCCTCCGGCTGAAACTCGGCTTTCAACCGTTCAACGGCTTCTTCCAACAGGCCTTGAGGAATGGTCTTCACGGCGTTACGCTATCACAGGCCGGGAACGAGGGGAAGCCGGAGTTCACTCATGGATTTTTTCTCCGTCCGCCAGCAGCGCCTCAAACTCGCGCAGGCTCGGCTGGATCTCGCGGGTGAAGCCGGCGCGGAAGGCCACCGCGTCTATGGTCTTCAGCCCGTTGCCGGTGACGCAGAGCACGGCGCTGTCCCCGGCCGGAATGGCGCCGCTGGCAATCAGTTTGGCGGCGACGGCAACGGTGACGCCGCCGGCGGTTTCGGCAAAGATGCCTTCGCACTCGGCCAGCAGCTTGATGCCCTGGCGAATCTGGTCGTCGGTGACGTCGTCGGCCCGGCCTCCGGTATCTTTCATGACTCTGAGCGCGTAAAAGCCGTCCGCCGGGGTGCCGATGGCGAGGGATTTGGCGATGGTGTTGGGTTTGACGGGCTTGAAGAAATCCAAGCCGGCCTTTTGGGCGGTGGAGATGGGGGAACAGCCGGCGGCCTGGGCGCCGTGAATCTTGTACTGGGCTTCGGGCGCCAGCCCCAGTTTAATGGCTTCGCTGTAACTCTTATGGATTTTGGTGAGCAGCGAGCCGGAGGCCATCGGGACGACGGTGTGGGGCGGGATGCGCCAGCCCAACTGTTCGACGATTTCCAGGCCCAGGCTTTTGGAACCTTCAGCGTAATAGGGGCGCATATTGACGTTGACGAAGGCCCAGGGATATTTGCCGGCAATCTCGGCGCACAACCGGTTCACTTCGTCATAATGTCCTTTGATGCCAATGACATTGGCGCCGTAGATCCAGGAATTGACGATCTTGCTGTGCTCCAGATCGGAGGGGATGAACACGAAGGCTTGGAGGCCGGCGGCGGCGGCATTGGCGGCGACGGAATTGGCCAGATTGCCGGTGGAGGCGCAAGCGACCGTGGTGAAGCCTAGTTCGCGCGCCCGGCTCAGGGCCACACTGACCACGCGGTCCTTAAACGAAAGGGTGGGATAATTGACGGCGTCGTTCTTGATCCACAATTCCCTGACGCCAAGGCGTTGGGCGAGACGGCTGGCCTTGATCAGCGGCGTCCCGCCCACCTCCAGCCCCACGGTGGGATCGCCGGCCACCGGCAACAGTTCGCGGAAGCGCCACATGCTCATCGGGCGGGACTGGATGACGGCGCGGGTCATGGATCGTTGGATGCGGGGGTAATCGTAAACGACCTCCAGCGGGCCGAAGTCGTACTCGCAAACGTGGGTTGCGGCCAAGGGGTACTCGCGGCCGCATTCCCGGCATTTGAGCGCCTTCATGAAACCGCTGTTTTCTTCCTGTTTTTCCATAAATCCTGATCTGCGCGGGCAGGTTGCAGGCGGCCCGCGGCTGGCTCAGTCCATTGGTTATGACAACTTTTAAATCAACGAATACGGATATATTGATATATGATTTTTAAGGTGTCAAGGACTTATTTTTAGGATATATTGAAAAAATGAAGGAGGAGGAGGTTTGAGCTTGATTGCGCGTGCCAACAATTTAAAATGGAGCGGTTGGGAGATGCATTATCGCCAGATGAAAACTGACCGCCGCAACTGGTGCCTGTTGGTGGTGGCGTTGCCGCTGCTTTGGGGTTGCCTTTCCAGCAGAGCCAATGTCTATGCCACCAACATCAAGCTCAACGGCTCCACCAATAATGCCGCCATGGCCACCAACCACGCCGGGGCGCGGATCAGTTACATTCTCAATGAACCCGCCACGGTCGGCGTCACCGTGCAGATTCTGTCGAATGGGGCGCCCCTCTGGACCACCAACATCCCCGGAGGAATGGCGGGCACCGGGTCGGGGAGCAATTCGCTCACCTGGGACGGGACCGATCAGACGGGCGCCATCATCGCGCCGGGAATTTATCAAGTCAGCATCACGGCGGCGGCCGCGGGTCATGCGGCCTGGACCAACATCACCGACGACAGCGCGAGTTTTTCCGTGCTCGACCCGATCAGCATCGCCGTCAACAAGAACACGAACAGCCCTTATTATGGCCGGGTGTTCGTGGGCAATGACACGCCCGACAGCAACGCGGGGATTTGCAAATTCAACGCCGATGGAAGTCGCGCCGACGAGGGGGGATTCAGCCGGAGCTATCCCTGGAACAACAGCGCCGGCTACTTCTACAGCCCGTGGAAGATCGCCGTGGCGGAGGACGACAAGGTCTATATCAACGATTGGAGCGGAGGCTCGGTGCTGGCTTTTGATCAAGTCATCTGCAGCAATTACCTGACCGTTCTGGATTCCGACAATTACTCGTATTCCGGCCAGCTCTTAAGCGGCCCCTGGGTGGCCGGCGGCGGCGCCGGCACAAGGATCTGGATGGCGGATGTCAACTGGGGCGGCGGCAGTGAGGGTGTGGTGCAATGGGACGTGGCAGCCGGCGGCGTCCTGGCCCCCAATGACATGGGCACGGTGGTGGTGGGAATCAGCCCCTCCGGCTTGAACGTCTGCCCCTGGGACGTGTCGGTGGATGCCAGCGGCAATTTTTATGTCATTCAATGCCTGGATGGCGTTGCCGACCCTGAGTATTTCAGCACCAACCGCGTTTTTTGTTTCCCGCCGTACAACAGCAACAACCCGCCGGACCTGGCCCCGAGTTGGAGCCTGAATTCCACCAATTACTCGCTGGAAAACGCCGTGGGCATCGCCGTGGATCCGACCGGCCTTCTGGTCGCGGTGGCGGTGAGCGGCTACAACAGCGGCGGCTCCATCTTCGACCTGCAAAACGGCGCGGTGAACCTCTATCGCGCGACCAATGGCGCCCTGGTGGCCCGGCTGGGGGACGGGTCCAATGACGAGTTCTGGGGCGTGGCCTGGGACAATGTTGGAAATTTATATGCGACAGACTTGACCGCTTCCAAATGGCGCGCTTATTCCCCGCCGGGGGCCAACCGGGCCGCCACCACCGCGGTGCCCATCCTCCAGGTTTACGGCGCGCTGACCCGCCCTGTCCTGAGCGCGCCCGCCGCGCCCGCCAGGCAATTCGGATTCACCCTGACAGGCCAGAGCAACGTGACCTACGTCATCGAGTGTTCCCGGGACCTGGTGAACTGGACCCCGGTCGCCACCAATTACGACACGGTGGACGTTCGCGCCGTGACGCTGCCGTCGCCGGGCTGCACCGGTTTTTACCAGGCCGTTGTGCCGTAGGAAGATCAGGCCCCGATTTGCCGGGAATAATCGGCGGGCGCCAGCAGGGCGTCCAGTTCGGAGGGTTGGGAGAGCCGGACCTGGAAAAACCACCCGGCGCCGTAGGGATCGCGGTTGACCAGTTCGGGATGCTGAACCAGTTGCGGGTTGACGGCGGTGACTTCTCCGCTGACGGGGGAATAGATGTCGCTGGCCGTCTTGACCGATTCCACCACCGCGCAGGCCGCGCCGGCTTGGAGTTGACGGCCCACCACGGGCAATTCGACAAAGACCACGTCGGACAGCTCGTGCTGGGCATGGTCGCTGATGCCCACGGTGGCCACGGTGTCGCGGACGCGGACCCATTCGTGTGTTTTGGCGTGCTTGACGTCGCCGGGAATGTTTGCGCTCATGAAGTATATTTGACAATTTGGACGGATGAAACGGGACGGGACAAGGATGGCTCAACTCTTGCGGTAGAGGGGCTTGGGCACGATGGTGGCCGGGGCGTGTTTGCCGCGGATTTCAATGGCGATGGCGCTGTTGGCGGCGGACATTTCCGGGGGGACATAGCCCATGCCAATGCCAATCCCCAGCGAGGGACTCTGGGTGCCGCTGGTGACCCGGCCGATGGGCCGGCCATCCGGCCCGGCGCTCCAAATCGGATAATGGGGGCGGGGCGGGGCGGATTTCTCGGCGCTTTTGAACGCGACCAGCTTCTTGGCGGTGCCGCGGGCCTTTTGATCGGCCAGAACGGACCGGCCCATAAAATCGCCTTTGGCCAGCGCGACAAACGCGCCCAAACCGGCCTCCAGCGGCGTGGTGTCTTCGTCCAGCTCATGGCCGTAGAGCGGGTAACAGACCTCCGTGCGCAAGGTGTCCCGCGCGCCCAGGCCGGCGGGTTTGAGACCAAACGGGGCGCCCGCTTCCAGGACCTTGGCCCAAAGCGCGGGCGTGATTTCGGCGGGCGCCACCATTTCAAAACCGTCCTCCCCGGTGTAGCCGGTGCGGGAAACGAAGACGGGCCGGGCGAGAAACTCGCGGCGGGCGATTTCATTCTTGCGCAAAGTGGCGGCCAGGCTCTGGCTGGAGGAGGAGGAGGAAAAACATGCGTCAATGAATTGCGCCGTCTTGGGGCCTTGCAGCGCCAGGGCGCCGAAATCCGAGGAGAGATTCTTTAAATCCACGGTGGAACGCCCGGGAAAGGCGGCCAGTTGCTGGTTCAGCCAGGCGGCGTCCGCGCTGATGCGGGAGGCGTTGACGACCAGGAGGAATTCTTCGGCCTCGACTTGATAGACGTAAAGGTCGTCAATCGCGCCGCCGCGCTCGTTGCACATGAGGGTGTATTGGCCCTGGCGGCTTTGCAGTTTGCGGATGTCGTTGGTGAGGACGCGGTTGAGGAATTCCGGGGCGCCCCCGCCGCGCACCACGATTTGGCCCATGTGGGAGATGTCAAAAAGCCCGGCGGCGGTGCGGACGGCATGGTGTTCCTCCAGGATGCTGGAGTACTGGAGGGGCATCTCCCAGCCGCCGAAATCAACCAAGCGGGCGCCCAGCTTTTGGTGGGCGGCGAAAAGTGAAGTTCGCTTAAGCATCGGATCGCAACGTCGTCGTTAAGCGAACATATATCGCTTTCCGTTCCGGCCCGCCACAAAAATCGGCGGCCTGCCAAAGCCGCAGGGCTAATACTCGCCCCCCCGTTTGGAACGAGGCGGGAAACTCTCATTTGGGGAGCCGGCGGCGGCCGGAAGATGGGGCGGAGTTTGATGGTGTGAGGCGGGGTTGGTGTTTGGGGAGTGAGGAGTTCCGGCGGGAACTCCTGGCGGCGGCGGCGGAGCATGTTGGAGCCGGCCAGACGGGGCGGACCGCCGGGAAAGCGGGCAGCAAATGGCCGGCCGCATCGTGAGGGAGGAACTGCGGCGGGAGGGTGGAAAGAAGGTGGAAAGAAGGGGACTTGCCGGGGAGGCGCAAAGGGGATACGTTCCAGGTGCGGCTGGCGCGGCGGCTGCGTCGGGAAACGACGATGAAGCCCGAAATGGATCGCGAGGCGGCTGCACATGGGAAGTTGGACCTATGTCTCCAACCTGCTGCCTGAAAAACGAAACCACTAAACTTGTGTCAATAGTGAGGACACCAGCATGAACAAAAAGGGACAAAATGTGGAAATGCAAGGAACTGACCCCTTTATGACCCCTTTACGGAGTTTCCAAAACACCTCTTTGTCACTGGCCTGAGTTTGGCCCGGACTGGGCCTGAATTGCGCTTGACTTGCCGGCTCGGATGGCACAGGATTGGCCCATGCCACGGCAGCGCCGAATCGAATACGAAGGGGCCCTCCATCACGCCCTGAGCCGAGGGAATTGCCGGGAAGCGGTCTTGCTGGATGACGCGGGCCGCCAGCATGGCCTCAAGACCCTGGCGGAGGCGAGAAGTAGAGGGGAGATGAAGCGGCGCGGATGGAAGGAAGCGGAGCGAAGGCGGCGGCCCAACAGCGATGGGGCCAAAATGGCGCCGGCGGCGCGGCTGCGCCGTGAGACCTCGTTGACGCTTGGGAACATTGCGGAGCGGCTTCGGATGGGTAGCCAGAGGAGCTTGGGCAGCAAGCTTCACCACTGGAGGAAGCACCATGAGAAACAGACCTGAAAGCACCCCAACATGGCAAAACTATGGGGACCCCTGCTACTTCAGCGGCGGCGCTCCAGCGCTGTCGAAAAGAACTTCAAAT
>Ga0182027_10003915_pt1 | contig 23332 bp, 16 predicted proteins | sample 712E1DmetaG_FD_121300 | JGI IMG/M metagenome (GOLD analysis project Ga0182027, IMG submission 121300) | Permafrost microbial communities from Stordalen Mire, Sweden - 712E1D metaG (Illumina Assembly) | ecosystem: Environmental > Terrestrial > Soil > Wetlands > Permafrost | place: Sweden... | reverse complement strand
TTTATTCGGGCAAAACCTATAGGCCAGCGCTTCGCAGGCAGGCCGTTACGGTATATGATCGGATATCGCTCTGTGCGTAGGCTCTTGAACTATGTTTCGGCTAAAAGAGCAGCAGATGTCCTGGAAATAAACCAGCAGACCTTTAGTAAACTTTTAAAACTTTCTAAAATCAAGGAATCATGGAAAGCAAGAATGATGGGAGGTATCTGGTTTATTCCGCTCGGACCGCTTAAGAAATTCTTCTCGAGAGAATTATACCTGGTTCCTCTTAGCGTGGCCTATAGAAAATTACGGGAAGCCGGGTTTCTTCTTTCCTCGGCGGGTTTTTATTACTATGTGCAGCATTTAGATGAGTTGGTTGGCAAAGATCGGATGGTTGAATTCTTTGGTGAGAAGGCATATGAATCCGGATGTCCGTCCAGCATGCTGCAATACACTTTATTCGGTTTGCTTGGCAGGCAGGGCAGGGCGATCCATCTATTTGATTTTGAACGGCTGGTGCGGGGATTGAAGAAGCTAAAGAATTGGTTATCTTCTGCCGAGGCAGCAAAAGTCTTGAATCGGGATCCTGCGCTAATAAAGAAATGGGCGGAAAAAGGGCTTATTAGAGGCGCAAAGCCAAAGGCATTTGCAGCCGGGGACTGGAGGTTTGCTCCGGAAGAGATAAAACGGGTAACGGGGTTATTGCACGGTATATATGACGATCCGGATGGATTGACGGGCAGAGGAATTTTAAGGAAGAATGGAAAATATCCTTGGAACTACGAACGTCTCTTAACAACTTTACAAGGCGCAACTGTCGAGCAAAGAGAATTGTTTTCCGGGCAGATATTGTGGGTTAGTAGGACCGGCAAAGGCAAATTGGCGGTAAGGCTCGTTGACCACATAAATCAGTGGTTGGTTGTCGGCTATGAGGTCGATACCCAATTAAAAGAATTCTTAACAGGTTTAGTAGAACAGATGTCCTTTTTGCATGAGACTGTCGTGGTTGTTCCCAATCGCCATGATTTAAATGTAGCAGTATCGCAATCCAGCGATTCCCAGGCGCACCCGGCTGCTGCTTCTTCGGTGAATGGAGAAAAGCTTGTCAGTTCTTTGGTTGAGATTAAAGATAATACACAGCGTATTCCTATGCCGGCAGGCAGGTTTGGTTTAGAACCTATTCTTGCTCATGGCATAAAAGGGCCAGGATAAAAAAGATGAGTGAACACAGAAGATTCCCAAGATGGCAGGTAAATCAGCAGGCTAAGCTCAAACTAGGGCAGGCTGAAGAGGATGTGCTCTGCCAGGTTAGGGATATAAACTATAAAGGTATGGGGGTTATTTTGGGAGCTAAACTTCCGCAGGACGTTGCGCTTAAGTTAACTCTGAGACTTGCAGGTGACTGTACTTTTGACGCTGAAGTTTGGGTTGCCTGGGCAAAAGTTATAGATGGGGTTAATCATTATGGGCTTTATTTCTGTAGGTTAAGAGACGCGGACAAGGAGAAGATTTATCGTTTTGTCCATGCGCATTTACCTAAAGAATTAGCAAAGAACTGGTGGCCAGATGGACTCAAGGTGGTTGAAAAACAAGAGGATAATGTAGATAATGGGTATAATAAAAATAACGCAGAGCAGGAAAGTGAGGAGACAGATGATCATCGGATTTTTGAGAGGTTTCCCGTAAATCTTTCTGCGCGTTATTTGAATTTGGATACGGGAAAAGAGGGCTTAGCCAACACTCAGGATGTCAGTGCCAAGGGTTTAGGCCTCTTAACCAATGAAGAACTGAAGTTACATACTGCTTTAGAGATCTGGCTTGAGATGAAAGATAAGGGTGATCTTTTATATACCAGGGGTGAAGTGGTTTGGATAAAGACTGTAGATACAAATAATTATAAATTAGGAGTGGAGCTGGAAAAAGCGGATTTAATGGGTATATCCCGGGTGTTTAAATCCTAATACTTTCGCGGCCAGAAATTATGCCATTTTTTATAGTATAGATAGATTTAGCCGCTCAAGTATTTCATTTTAGGGATGTCTTAGGGAATTCATTTTTTTGAACAAAAAGCCTTGACCAGCGGGTGAAATTATGTTAAATTTTAACATTACGTCTTTTTATAACCTATCCCCAAGGGGTAAATTCCCCATAAAAACGGAAGGAGTATGAGGATGTTGCTTAGGAACGCGTTTCTGGGTATTTTTGTATTATTTTCAGTATTAGGATGTTCCAGCCAAAAATTAGAAACAAAACCCACCATTAATATCTGGCACTGGATGACTGATCGCGATGCAACCTTCCAGGAGCTGGCAAAAAAATACGAAACTTTAACCGGTGTAAAAGTAAACTTTGAGCTTTACGCTCCTTCTGACGCCTATTCACAAAAGATACGCGCCGCAGCGCAAGGTATAAATCTTCCGGATGTATTCGGAATCCTGGGGGAAAAGAGGGATTTCGCTTCTTTTATTAAGGCGGGGCACATTTTAGACATTACTCCTTATATGGAGGCGGATAATGGAAATTGGAAAAATAAATTCTTCCCCAAGGCTTTAGCGGTAAATGAATTCAACGCAGGGAATAGCTATGGGGTCAAGCCGGGTATATTCGCTGTCCCAATAGACATTATGACTATTCAGATGGTTTACAATAAAAAACTTTTTAGCCAATTGGGGCTAAATCCTAACCGGCCGCCAAAAACTCTTCAGGAGTTTTTGGATATAGGAACTAAAATCAAAGCTGCCGGAATGCAGGGTTTAGTCTCCGGATGGGGCGAGGTCTGGATGATTGATTGCTTGGCCAATGATTATGCCTTTAATATTATGGGTAAAGATAAAGTGTTGGCTACAATTAGAGGTGATGTCCCCTATACTGACGCGGATTGGATTAAGGTATTTTCGATTTTTAAACAAATGCAGGAATCCGGTGTTTTGGCAAAAGGCCTGGTAACAATGATTAATAAATCGGCGGAGCAGCTGTTTGCCAATGAAAAAGCGGTGTTTGCTTTTAACGGCTCATGGTGCGTGAATGTCTATAAGGGCATGAATCCTAATCTTGAATATGGGGCGATGCTTCCTCCGGAAGCATCCAGTCAATATCCTATTTCTATTTGGGGGGGAGCCGGGTCTTCTTTTATGGTTAACGCCCGCTCTAAAAATAAAGAAGAGGCGGTAAAGTTTTTAATTTGGTTGACGGATCAAGACCAGCAGGCTTATTTGGCGCAGGCTACTAACAATTTACCTGCCAATAAAAACAGCTTAGCTAAGATTCCCGAGATACTCGCCCAATTCGCCCGCGGCATGGATTATGCCACTCATCCAAATGTATGGGGGGTTTCAGAGTTCTCTTTGGTAATCGAGGCTTTAGACAGAGGTATCCAGTCAATTATTATAGGAGAGAAGTCCCCTGAGCAGGTAGCCCAAGAAGTGCAGACAATAAAAGAACGCGAAATGGCGAAGAAAAGAGCGCAATGAAAATAAAGGATACTTTAGAAAATTACACCTTTGTATTGCCGGCGGTAGCGATATTTTCCGTGTTTTATATCATTCCGTTTATCTGGGTCTTTCAACTGGGGCTGTATGAATGGGATGGTATCTCTTTTACCAAGGTATTCGTAGGCCTGCAGAATTTTAAAGAGATATTCTTCCAGGATAGGAATTGGTGGCAGGCAATGTGGAATGCCTCCTACATTACCTTAATTGCGCTTACCTTTCAGAATATCCTGGCTTTTATGCTTGCCTTGGCATGCGACCGTGAAATAAGAATGAAAAATTTCTACCGGGTGATCTTTTTTATCCCCCCGGTTTTATCAGAGGTAGTCGTAGGCATGGCTTGGCGTTTTATTATCAACGATATTGACGGAGCAAATATTATTAATCGTATGCTTATTGGTATGGGCTTGGGTAACTTGGCGCATAACTGGTTGTCGGATCCAAATACCGCGCTTACTACTGTTGCTTTGGTGCACTGCTGGAAAGGGTTTGGCTGGGGTTTCCTTATTTTTCTTGCCGGCCTGCAGACTATACCGCGTGAACTTTATGAGGCGGCGCGTGTAGATGGGGCCAGCGCCTGGCAGTCATTCAAGAAAATAACTATACCCTTGATGATCCCGGTTATGGTATTAGTTGCTATTCTTACAGTTTTAGGCACGATGCAGGTGTTTGTATTGATTGTCAGCCTTGTAGGCGGTGAATTCGCCGGTCATACATCGGTGCCGGTTTTAAGGATTTTGGCCTCTATGCGTGGTTCATCACGTTTTGGCTATGCCTGCGCGCAGGGGATTACTTTTGGGATGGTGCTAATTGCGATTTCATTTATTCAATACCGTTTTTCCAAGAAAGGCCATTAGTTTAGAATGAAGAACGCAGTTTATTATAAAAGTAAGAAAATCGCGATAAATACGTTGATACATATTTTTCTCATTAGCGTATCTATAACCTGTCTGTATCCGCTACTTTGGATGATTGCCTCAAGCCTTAAAACCCAGGATATGATTTTTAAGGACATTTCTTTGATTCCACATCAATTCCGCCTGGAAAACTATGTCTTAGCCTGGAAAGAAGGAGGCTTTGGCCGCAATTTCCTCAACAGTATTATTTATACTGTCTCGGTAGTTTTCGGTATAGTGATTATTTCTTCTATGGCTGCCTATGCTTTTAGCCGCTTAAAATTCGTAGGAAGTAAATTTTTGTTTATTATGTTCATGGCGGCAATGATGATCCCTATTCCGGGGAGCTTTGTCGCTCTCTACGTTTTATTAAATAAGCTGCATTTAAGGAACACTCCTATTGGTTATATATTATGTATGATTAATGTGGGGCTTTCTACAAGCATATTTTTACTTAAGACATTTTTTGACAAGATGCCTAAAGAGCTGGAGGATGCCGCGCGTATTGACGGTTGCTCTAAGATTGGGATCTGGTGGCATGTTGCCCTGCCCCTAGCCAAACCGGTATTGGCAGTTGTGATTGTGTTTAATGCTTTGGCCGTATGGAATGAATATATCCTGGCCTTAATTATCTTTGATAACCGGCAGTTTATGCCGCTTCAGGTGGCTTTACAGAGTTTTCAGGGTGAGTTTGTTACCAATTATCCGCTGTTAATGGCAGGTTTAACCATTACGGCCTTACCTATTATTATAGTTTATTTATTGATGCAGAAATATATTGTCAAAGGGGTTACCCAGGGGGCGGTAGTAGGATAATGCGTAAGTGCCTGTTTATAATATTTGCTTTAATTTTGGGTGCGGGTTTTGCTTTTGCCGAGGATAAACCTGCTTCCGGCGACCTGACTACTAAAGCCTGGATTGCTCACGGTAAAAGGGATATTGAAGCTACCTTTAAATATACTCAGGAGTGTATTGACCTGTATAAACAGGATGCGGGCAAAGAGCAGGCTTCTTTGACCGCCCTTCCCAAAAACAGAAAAGAGATTGAAGCAGTGCAGGCTTTGAATGATGTAACCACCTGTTATTTTATCCAAGCAGAGAGCCTGATGCGCCAGAAGAAAATGGATGAGGCTAAGAAGATATTTAAATTGATTATGGATAAGTATTCTTATGGCCAGGCCTGGGATCCCCGCGGTTGGTTTTGGTCGATAAGGTTGGCTGCGGAGCAAAGTATAAAGAAGATTGATACGGGTTCCATTGAAGTGGAGCAAAAGAAAAAAGTCAGCCAGTTAGCCACAAAGCTGGTTTTATTTGATCCCGGTAAAGAGGATTTTGTGGATTATACAAAGTACGGACAGTTTAAAAATATCGGGACTAAGGATTATCAATATGTGGTTACTGATCAGGCGGGTTTAATGGCTGCGGCAGGAGAGGGTGTTTATCCGAACAGCAGTTCAATCAGGAAGGACCCGATTTTTAAACAGGTAATCACAGATAAGCGCTTGGAAGGTGAAGCCTGGGATTTTCTTTATTCTCCTGATTTGCAGGCGGCATTTGTAAAATGGACAACTTCAAGCGAGCCTCAGGGGGTAAAATTATTCTGCACCGGATTGATCCTTGAGCGCGCAGGGTTAATTACCCAGGCGATTAAATGTTATTACTCTATTGTCGTGCATTTTCCGGCAAGCTACGGCTGGACCTATTGGCATACCCCTTGGTATGTCGGCGTAGCGGCGATTGCCAAGATAAACTTTCTCTTAAGGCGTAATCCACAGTTAGGTTATAAACTGGAAGGCGCCGAGATTAAGATTATTAATGGTTTTGATAATGATATCTTAAATGATATCGCGGTAGTTAATCCGGGAGAATTTGTTAAAGTTGATTTAGCTCAAGAGGCAGTCAAAGTTAAACCTACGGCTGAATCTTCAGGAATAAAAAAGAAGGTTGGCCTCGGTAAGGTACGCCTGGTGCAGTATAATAATGATGATTGGCAGTTGTTGGTAGAGGATAAACCGTATATTATTAAAGGAATTACTTATGCTCCTACTAAAGTCGGCCAGTCTCCGGATGACGGTACCCAAGGTAATTGGATGGAGGAGGATTTTAATAAGAATGGTAAGATTGACGGCCCGTATGATGCCTTTGTGGATAAAAATAGAAACAATCTGCAGGATGCGGATGAACCGGCAGCGGGAGATTTTAAATTAATGCAGGATATGGGTGTAAATACTATACGTCTTTATCATCATCCGCTTAAAGTAAATAAAGAACTAATGCGCGATCTTTACAAAACTTATGGCATCCGGGTGATTATGGGGGATTTTCTTGGTAAATATGCGATTGGTTCAGGAGCTTCCTGGAATCCGGGCACGGATTATAATAATGAAACACATAAAAAGAATATGATTGAATCGGTGAAGCAGATGGTCAATGAATTTAAGGATGAACCCTACATTCTATTCTGGCTTTTAGGCAATGAAAATGTTTATGGTTACGCCTGTAATGCCAATGAACAGCCGGATGCTTTTTTTAAATTCGCTAATGAAGTAGCCAATATAATTAAATCTATTGATCCGAATCACCCCGTAGCCATATGCAGCGGGGATATCTTGTATTTGGATAAGTTCGGTAAGGATGCTCCGGATATAGATATATTTGGCACTAATGCTTATCGTGGAGATTACGGATTCGGGGCTTTCTGGCAGCAAGTTAAGGAAGTAGCGGGTAAGCCGGCTTTTATCACAGAGTTTGGCTGTCCGTCTTACGCAGAGGGCAAGAATACCGATGAAGCCGAAGAATTGCAGGCGCAGTACCACTTAGGCTCCTGGGAGGATATCCAGAATAATATGGCATTTTCTCAAGGGGCCGGCAATGCCTTAGGCGGAGTAGTTTTTGAATGGCTGGATGAATGGTGGAAGGCTTATGAGCCGGCTATTCATGATACTAAAGGTTTATGGGCTGGGCCCTTCCCGGATGGATATATGCATGAAGAATGGTTGGGTATGACTGGCCAGGGTGATGGAAAGTTAAGCCCATTTTTAAGGCAAATACGCAAGGTTTATTATATGTATCAGAAGAAATGGAGATGAAAATAAAGGAGGTGACAGGATAAACATTAAAATTAATACCGTAAAGAATTTATTAAAAGTTGAGAATGAAAACATGGTTAGGATAAAAACAGGAGGTGTGGATATGAAAAAGTTATTAATGATGATGTTAGCCTTGATTCTTGCAGCCCCGGTAGTTGCCATGGCTCAAGATAAGGCTGCCAGCCCTAAGGAGTTTGTGGTTTATGCGGATAAAAATGCCAAAGATAACCACTATATTCCTTCCGGTTGGATGGGTGATTACGGCGATATCAAAATGAATGATCAGGCTGCGGATAATCCGCATGCTGGAACAACTAGTATCCAGTTTATCTATAGCGCCAAGAAATCGCAAAGTCAGGGTTGGGCCGGAGTTTATTGGCAGAATCCTGCGAACAACTGGGGAAATAAAAAAGGCGGGTTTGATTTAACCGGTATGACTAAGCTTACTTTTTGGGCGCGCGGCGCAAAAGGCGGCGAGGTAATCCAAAAAATAATGATCGGCGGGATTAAGGGAACATATCCTGATTCTGCGGCAGCTGAAATGGGTCCTATTGAGTTAACCACCGATTGGAAACAGTATGCGGTTAATCTGGTAGGCAAGGATCTCTCTTATATTAATGGCGCTTTTGGATGGACCACTACCGCGGATTTAAATCCTGAAGGAGCCACATTTTATATTGATGATATAAAATTTGAAGCAGATACAACTTTAAAGCCTGAGGGTAAGAAGCAACAAGCTATGCCATTTTATGTTTATGCCGACCGCTCATCTTTAGCCAACCATTTTATTCCTTCGGGTTGGATGGGTGATTACGGAGACATAAAATATGATGGTTCTTCAAAAGAGGATCCTTATTTAGGGGATACCTGCATTAAGATAATCTACAGCGGAAAAGCCACGCAAGGCGCCCGCTGGGCAGGGATCTTCTGGCAGAATCCGGCAAACAACTGGGGTACTATTGATGCCGGGTTTGACCTTTCCAAAGCCACCAAGCTTACCTTCTGGGCGCGTGGTGTAAATGGCACAGAGCGCATTGAAGAGTTTAAAGTTGGGGGTATTATGGGAGAATTCTCGGATTCGGATAGCGCGACTATTGGTCCGGTTATCTTGAATAAAGAATGGACACAGTATACTATTGACTTAAAAGGCAAGGATATGTCAAATATTATCGGAGGTTTTGCCTGGTCAACTAATGTGGATAATAACCCGGAAGGCGCTACATTCTATCTGGATGAAATCAAGTTTGAATAACAGGAAGCGTGTTGTAACTACAGCTACAGGTTGCAGGCTTTTTTTGCTTGCAGCCTGTAGCTTTTTGTTTTTATCTATTTTATCAGGCTGTCAGCCCAGGCAGGCTGTTTATATCCAAAAACTAAAGAATCGACACTACCGCCTTATAGTGAAAGGCTCGCCATATATTGTAAAAGGTGTCTGCTATAATCCTATCCCCACAGGATATAATCATGAGTATGATTGGTGGAGTGATAAAGCTAAGCCCTGGTTAGCGGACGGCAAGCTCATGAAGGCGATGGGGATTAATACTATTCGTCTTTATCAAGCGCATGAAGATGTGCAGGAGGTAAAGCAGGTAATTAGAGATTTGTATAATTTATATGGTATCCGTACGATTATGGGGGATTGGCTGGGGTTTTGGGAGTATCCTTGTCCTTTTTATGCTGACGCGAAGTTTCAGGATAAAGTAAAAAAACAAGTTTTGGAGATGGTAAGTTTATATAAAGATGAACCGGGCGTATTAGGTTGGATTTTAGGCAATGAAAACAATTATTCTTGTCTGGGAATTTTAAATTCCTGGTCAAATGATGATATCGATAAAGAGCCTAATCCGCAGAAACGCAAAGCTATGCGGGCGGAAATTTATTATTCTTTTGTGAATAATATATCTAAAGAGATCCATAAAATAGACTCGAATCACCCTGTAGGTTTAGGTAACGGAGAGCTGGTAGGCCTGGAGTTTGCCAACAAATTTTGTCAGGATGTTGATTTTATCGCCTGTATAATTTACCGTGGAAAGACTTTTGGCAATCTTTTTAATTCCATGAGGATGACTTTTGATAAGCCGGTGTTATTAGCTGAATTCGGCGCGGATTCTTATGACGCTTACCTTAAAAGAGAAGACCAGGATATGCAGGCCTTCTTTTTGCAATCACAATGGAGCCAGATTTATGAGAACTTAGCTAACAATAAAGCAGGCGCGGGTAATTGTATCGGAGGAACGGTCTTTGAATGGACGGATGAATGGTGGAAGCATGATTCCGATAATCCCGAAAGCTGGAAGGTGCATGATACTGAAGCCGGATGGTCTAACGGCAGTTATTATTTTGATATACGTGCCAAGGGTAATATGAATATGAACGAGGAGTGGTTTGGTATTGTTGCTTTAGGGGAAAAGCTGGAAAATGGTTTAAATAAACGTATACCGCGCAAGGCATATTACGTGATTAGGGAGTTCTGGAAACATCCGGTCTTAAAAAAAACGCGGGGCAAGAAAGCTTTGTAGGAAATCAGGAGGTAAACCCATGTTAAAAAAATTAAGCTTTGCGGTATTTATTCTAAGTATATTTTCTTGCGTGCCTGTTTTTGCTCAAAAGGCGCCCGCCGAAATAGCCGGCACGAAAGTTTCCTGCTGCGAAAACATTGAGGAATTAAAAACTAATTATTTTAAAGATAACCGCTATAATGAATTTGTTGATTTTTTAAGTAATTTTAAAGATAAGAAAAGTCTTCCCGCCGGATGCATAAGTTATTATAAGGCACTTAGCCGTTATGCGCAGCTTAAATATTTAGAGGAAAAACAATTATGGGATGATTATTTTGCCAATGGCAATGCTTATCGCGAGCAGATATTGGAGAATGCCAAAAAAGCTATTGCTGAAACGGATACCGGTAATTGCGTAAGGCCTAAGAGCAGGCTTTTACTTTGGCAGTTTTACCACGATCAGCAGGGCACTTTTGGCGGGCAGGGTTTGGATGAATTGACGGCAGATGTTAGTGCTTACGCCAAAGCGGTTAATGACCCTGAGCTGATAAAAGATATCGCGGATAAGCTTTTAGCATATGATGAAAAGGCAGGAGCACGCGCGATTTATAAACTTTACGTGAATAAGCTCGCTGCGGGGCAGATTAGCGACGCCCAGTTGAAAGCCGTAGGCGCGGGGTTTTATAAAGAAGGTAATTTAGAGTTAGCGGAAACCGTATATGATATTTACATCGAAAAGATTTCCAAGAACCTGGCGGTTGAAAAGTTAACTCCGGAGTTATTCGAGATCGCCAGCCTTTTTGTTTATAAGCAAACAGGTTTATATGATATGCCTTACGCTGAAAAAGTTTATACCAGGATTGAAGGGTTAGGCCAAAAAAATAGTTTTGATCAGGAAACAATCTATCTGCGCGCCTTTAACTTAGAGAAATCAAAGGATTATAAAAAATCCGGCGAGTTATATCTTCAGCTCATTCAGCTTTATCCGGATTCCAGGCATTTTGATGAGGCTGTTTATAAAATCGCTATGATTAATGCGTATGTATCGGCGGATATTCAGACTGCCAGGGAGTATTTTAACAAGTTGATCGTTAAGACAACCTTTAGCCCCCAGGTAATCTCTAGTTTTTATCAATTGGGTTTGCTGGCGCAATGGGAAGGGGATCTGGTTAAAGCCAAAGGGTATTACGATACCTTGCTAAAGAACTCCGGAGATAAATATATGCAAAACGTCGGACAAGCCAAAGAGAGACTTAAAGAAATTGCGGAGAATAAACAGCTTAACTATAATTTAAGGACTTTCTTGGACGCAACCTTAAAAAAAGAAAACGCGCCGGTTAAGCTAGGTAGCTCTGAACTAAAGATTTCCGGTTTTATATTGGGAAAAGAGCAAAAAGTGACGGTTTCTGCCTTTGCTAATATGCCGGAAAGTGGTTGCAATCAGATCCAAGTTCAATATCTCTGGTCAGGTAATTTAGGAGGCGCTAATCCTCAGGCAACTGATGCGAGTTTTGAGGGCTCTTATCCGGATAACGGGACAAAAGAGATAAACATGGTTGTAATCTCGCCCGCGGGAATAACCGATTGTTCATTTACGATGTTGGATGTTTATTGATTTATTACCCGTCAGAAGAATCTTTCCTTACTTCTTATGGTACATGAAAATATAAAAAAAGCTTTCTTGTACCACTGCGAGAATTATCTAAAATGACTGATTCTCTTGAAAATACTTGACTTATACCTTTTTTAGTAGTATAAATAAGATAATTATTTTCTCTAATTTGCCGCAGAAAGCGGCACACCAATCCTTCCGGTTGGATTGGGTGTAATACAGTAAGGCAATTTTATACATTCGCCGTTTGGAAATTCTCAGTTTTTAATGCTGGTGATGAAAACGGCTCAGTATCAACATTTAACAAACCCGGATTTACTTCGGGATAACCGCAGGTTGATTTTATGCACACATTGGATTTACAAAAGGAAATTTTTAGCGAAAAAGAAAAGCGCAACATTGAAATATTTGATATACTTAGGAAGCAGGGTCCGATAAGCCGTTCGGATATTTCGCAGGGGATGGGCATAAATGTGGTGACCGTCTCTAACTATATTGATGATTTCATAAAATGTAACCTGGTTTACGAAAAGGACCTGGATGTATCTGAAGGTGGACGCAGACCGGTATTGTTGGATTTAAATCCACGCGCCGGGTTTGCCGTTGGCGTGGGATTAAACCTGATGAACATGGTTGGTCTGCTCGTAGATTTAAAGGGTAACATCATCACCAAGACCCAAATCGCCCGCCCGAATACATCAGTATCAGTAAAAGAAGTTTCTGAATGTCTTTTAGAAATCGTACGCGAGATCTTAAGGCGCTCCAAAGGTTATGCTGAAAATATAAAAGGTATCGGCATAGGCGTTGCCGGCTTAATCAATAAAAAAGACAGCTCCATCCATTGGCCGCAGAAGATGGACCATTATTATACCTATGCTTCAGTAGACCTGCCCTTAAAGGGGTTAATGGAAAAAGAGTTTAACCTGCCGACCTTAATAGAAAATGATGCTACCAGCGCTTGTTTTGGCGAACACTGGTTGGATTTAGCGGAAGGGTATAAGAATGTTCTTTATATGTTCTCCGGAGTGGGTTGCGGAATTATGATTAACGGGGAGCTTTACCGCGGCTCACAAGGTTATGCTGGAGAGGTCTCCGTGTATAATTATAAAGAACAGGATTCGCTCAGCTGCCCAAATAATGAGCCATGTTTGGTTAAGCGATGGGATATGGATTTGGGAATTATTAATGATGTAAGAACAGCTTTGCAAAATGACAAAGAACAAGCAGGGGAATTTTTCCGGATTACTTCTACCAGAATAGAAGATATGGATTTAAAGAGTGTTTTTATCGCTGCGCGGGCAAAGAATGAAATAGCTTCAGCAGCTTTAGATAGGGCAGCTAAAAGGTTAGGCATTAAGATCGCTTATTTAGTGAATCTCCTGAATCCTCAGGTAGTGGTTATCGGCGGCGGCTTTGAAGAGTCGGGAGAGCCTTTTTTGAATAAGATCAGGTCTACGGTTATGGATTGGGCTTTTCGTGAATCAACCAATGACTTAAAAATTGTTTATTCTCAGTTAAGGGAGAATGCCGTAGCCATGGGTGCGGCAAGCTTAGTTTTAGAAAGAGTATTCGCCCAATTATAAGCAAAGCCATAAGTTAGCGAACTATGGTTTGCTTTCCATTAAGCAAAGCCATAACAGGGGGGATTATGGAGCAGAAGACAAAATTCATTATTATCGGCCTGGCAGGTTTTTCTTTGGTTTGCCTTTTTCTTTTTATCCAGGCAACCAGTTCGCAGCAGATGCTTGTCAGGGAACGTAATGATTTAAAGAGTGAGAATATGGCCCTTAACGGTAAAATAAGCCAACTCGAAGGGGATTTAAAAGATAATCAAAAAAAGCTTGGTTCTCTTAAAGACGAAAGGGATAAGGCTGCCCAGGAGCTTACTGATTTACAGCAGAAATTTGAACAAGCCAGCCGCGCCAGAGATGAGCTGGTAAGTAAATTAGAGGAACAGAAGCAAGCTGCTGCTAAACGTCAGGAAGTAGTTGTTGCTAAGCAGGAGGAACCTATTCCGCCTGATACATCTGATGCTTATTGGGCAGGAGTGCTTAAGGCAAAAACAGATTTAGAGATGCAGTTATCCAGCATGCGCGGAGAATTAAGGAGGCTGCAGATTGGCAATGAGTCATTACAGAGGGATAAGAGCGCTTTAGAGATAGATATAAACAGTCTGAGCAATGAAAAAAAGGATCTTTTAAGGCAGCTTGATTATAACCAAAAGCTTTTAGACAGCATGGCTCAAGATTTGGTTCGGGAGAAAAATGATAAGGCCAAGATCCAGGATAACATTAAAGTAATCAAGAATGAGAATGTGGTCTTCGGCAGGCAATTAAAGAGCCTAAACAGCCGTAAGGCGGCTTTGGAGAGAAGAATTCAGGAGCTTCAGGAAGGTAAGTCTACAGTTGAAAGACGCTTAAGCGAGATGGAGACAATGCTTGCAGACAGGGTCTCTCAGATCGGTTCTCTTAAAAATGACTTGGATTTAATAAGAAATGGTAAGACTGTACCTGTTTCAGAAGATAGGTCTAAGGGGTCTGTGGAGTTACCGGCGATAGTCGTGCGTTCTTTGCCGCCTTCTGAGGAGAAGGTAAAAACAGAATCATCTTCGCCTATCGGGAAGGTTCTGGCGGTAAATCCGGATAGTAACTTTGTGGTTATAGATATGGGTGCTTCCTCCGGTGTTAAAAACGGAGATGTTTTTAATGTTTACCGTGATGGGAAGTCTATAGGTTTAATTGAGGTAATCCAGACAAGGGGCAATATCTCCGCCTGTGATATAAAGAAGAAGAGCACCATGTTAAAAATTGGAGATAGTATTAAATAGTTTATTTTCCCTCTATGTAAAACCTGGAGGACCCTTGCGCTTCGCGTAAGGATTTCATTAAACAAAAATTTTTGCTTTCAAAATATAATGACACGTACTAAAAAACTCCCCTCTAAAAATATTTCTATTCTGGATGTTGCCCGGGCAAGCGGAGTATCCATTACTACTGTCTCCAGGGTAATCAATAAAATAGGAACTGTCAAAGAAAAGAACCGTATCAGGGTGATGAATGCGGTTAAAGATTTAAAATTCCAGCCTTCTATTTTTGCCCAGCGCCTGGCAACCGGAAAAAGCAATGTGGTAGCTTTAGTTATCCCGCGCTATGAAGGAGTTTTTTATTCATTCTATGCCCTAGAAATTATCCGCGGCGTAGGCACGATGTGCGAGGCTTTAAAACTGGATTTACTGCTGCATTTGACTGATGCGCGCACTCCCTTGTCTTTGCGCGGAGTAGGCGGAATGATTTTTTCTGATATTATAGGTAATCGCGTTCAACTGGAAGAAAGTTTAGCCAAAGGTATTCCTACCGTAGTCATCAATTACTATGTGGAAGATTTAGATGTTTCCTGTATTGCCGTAGATAACTGCGGAGGTGCGGAGAATGCGGTTAATTATTTGATTGAATTGGGGCATAGAAAAATCGCGCATATTACCGGAGATGTAATGACCCAGGCAGCGGCAAAGCGGCTGGAGGGGTATAAACGGGCGTTAGAGAAGAATAGTATTGAGTTAAGGGAAGATTATATATTTCATACCGATTATTCCAGGGGGCAGGCCCGCAGTGCTGCCGAAAGCTTGATTAAGGCTGCTGATCCTGCTACTGCTGTTTTTGTTGCCTCTGATTCCATGGCTCTTGAGGTAATGGCAGTTGCCCGCGAACTGGGTAAGAATATCCCCGGAGATTTATCAATCGTCGGTTTTGATGACAATCCCTCGGGACTTTATGGCCCGGTTGCCCTTACCACAGTGCGTCAGCCGTTGATTCGCATGGCTGAAGAAAGTGTTAAAGAATTAAACCGCCTGATTGCTTTAAAGAAAAATGCGCCAAAGAAAATTCTGCTTCCCGCAGAATTGGTTGTCCGGGAATCCTGTAAACCATTTTCCGGCTAGCAAGCTCTTAATACAATCTATTGTATATTATAGTGTGTGTTTACACCACATCTTGTAATTTTTTTGTTGACAATACGGACTCCTTTTGTTATATTGCTGAAGTGATTTGAAATTAACCTTCCTTATTATTCGAGGTGAAATATGGATTTAAGGTTATCCCCCAATGCCATCAAGGTCCTTGAACGCAGGTATCTGCGTAAGGATGAAGAGGGCAGGCTTATTGAAACTCCGGAGCAGATGTTTATTCGCGTTGCCAGCGCCATCGCGATCGCGGATAAGCAATACGGCAAGACCGAACAAGATGTAAAGAAACTCCAGGACTCATTTTTCAAAATTATGACTAATTTAGAGTTTTTGCCGAACTCTCCGTGTTTGATGAATGCAGGAAAAGAGTTGGGCCAGCTCTCTGCTTGTTTTACCCTTCCCATTGAAGACTCCATGGAGTCAATCTTCGAGACCTTAAAGGTTACAAGCTTAATCCATAAGTCAGGCGGAGGTACGGGTTTTAATTTTTCCCGGCTGCGTCCGAAAAACGCCGTAGTTAAAACTACAGGCGGGGTGGCTAGCGGGCCGATCTCATTTATGCGCGTTTATGACGCGGCAACCGAAGCGGTCAAGCAGGGAGGCACACGCCGCGGCGCGAATATGGGGATCCTGCGCGTGGATCATCCGGATATTATGGAGTTTATCACTTGCAAAGAAAACAATAACCATATCACTAACTTTAATATTTCCGTCGCTATTACCGACGAATTTATGCAAAAACTTTCCCGCGGCGAGGATTATGATTTAATTGATCCGCATACACATAAGCCTGTGCAGAAGATTAATGCCAAAGAGGTGTTTGATTTAATTGTCAAGCAGGCGCACAAGAATGGTGAGCCGGGAATTATTTTTATTGACCGCATCAACCAATATAACCCCACTCCGAAATTAGGAAAGATCGAGAGTACTAATCCGTGCGGAGAGCAACCATTGTTGCCTTATGAGTCTTGCGATTTAGGCTCGATAAACTTAGACCAGATGTGCAAGAAGGTCGGCTCACGTTGTGAAATTGATTGGGAGAGGCTTAAAGAGGTAACTGCTCTAGCGGTGCATTTTCTGGATAACTTAATTGATGTAAACAAATTTCCATTGCCGGAGATCGAGAAAGCTACCAAGGCTACCCGTAAAATAGGCTTAGGTGTTATGGGATGGGCAAGTTTGTTGATCCGGCTGAGTATTCCTTATAACAGCGAAGAGGCTGTGGCTTTGGCAGAAAAGGTAATGGCATTTATCCTGGATGAGGCGGATAGAAAATCTTTGGAGTTAGGAAAAGAAAAAGGGGTCTTTCCGGCTTTTAAAGGGAGTATCTATGATAAAAAAGATGGCCCAGTAAGGATGCGTAATGCCACATTGACAACTATTGCTCCTACGGGGACAATTAGCATTATTGCCGGCCCATGTTCTTCGGGAATTGAACCTTTATTTGCGATATCGTATTACCGTAGTGTTATGGATAATGATAAGTTGATTGAGGTTGAGCCGTTATTTGAACAGGTAGCGCGTGAAAAAGGATTTTATAGCCTTAAACTTATGGAGAAAATTGCCGAGAGTGCATCCATAAAAGATATTAAGGAGATCCCTGAGGATGTGCGCAGGATTTTTGTTACCTCGCATGATATTTCGCCTGAGTGGCATGTGCGCATGCAGGCAGCTTTTCAGAAATATGTGCATAATGCGACAAGTAAGACGGTTAATTTTCCACACGAAGCGACTATTGAAGAAGTACGCAAATCCTATGTCTTGGCATTTGAGCTAAACTGCAAAGGCATAACTATCTACCGCGATAATAGCCGGGAAGAGCAGGTATTAAATGTCGGTAAGCCTAAAGAAAAGCAAGAAATAAAGTCCACGCAGGAAGTTAAGAAAGAGATCGCTCCGCGTCCCCGTCCGGAAGTAATCATTGGTACGACAACCAAGGTGTCTACGGGCTGTGGTAACCTCTATGTAACTATAAACGTTGATGAAGACGGCAAGCCCTTTGAGTTATTTACCCAGATGGGCAAGGCCGGCGGCTGCGCTGCCAGTCAGCTTGAGGCAACCGGGCGCTTAGTCTCGTTGGCTTTCCGCGCCGGGATTGAAGTAAAATCTATCATTGAGCAACTGCGTAATATTCGTTGCCCGTCTCCTTCCTGGGAAAAGGGGCAGAGGATATTTTCTTGTGCCGATGCTATTGCCCGTGTTGTGGAGCGCCGCCTAGTAAATGCGCAGGTTCCTAATATGGCAGCGGCGGAATCAATGACTATCCCCATGAAACATTCACATGATGATCAACTGCAGACCTCAGACCTAAATGAGCAGGTAAATATTGTCGGGGTTTGTCCTGATTGCGGAGGCGCTCTTCGCCATGAGGAAGGCTGCGTTAAATGCCATGCCTGTGGTTACTCTAAGTGTTAATTTAGTTTCCTTATAAAACATCTCCATGAACAATTTTGATGTGATTGTTATCGGTGCCGGCCATGCCGGCATCGAAGCAGCCTTGGCTTCTAGCCGCCTGGGTGTAAAAACCCTCATGTTTACCATGGATATTAATTCTATTGGCAAAATGAGTTGCAACCCGGCTATCGGCGGGGTGGGCAAGGGGCAGCTGGTAAAAGAGATCGATGCCTTAGGCGGGGCTATGGGAAAGGTGGCGGATGCCTGCGCAATACAATTTCGCATCCTTAATTCTTCTAAAGGCGCGGCTGTGCAGTCAAGCCGGGCGCAGATTGATATGCATAAGTACAGCCGCTATATGCAAAAGCTGCTTAAACTCCAGAATAATCTTGCGATAAAAGAGGCAGAGGTAAAGAAGCTAATCGTTAAGGATGGTAAAGTTTTAGGTGTAGTAACAGATAAAGAAGAGATTCTTGCTAAATGCGTAGTTATCTGCCCTGGGACATTTTTAGACGGCCTGATGCATGTGGGCTTGAGGCATTTTAGCGGCGGTAGGATTAATGAGCGCGCAAGTATAGGTCTAGCGGATAACTTAAGGGAGTTAGGTTTTAACCTGCTGCGTTTTAAGACCGGGACCTGTCCGCGCCTGGATAAAAACACAATAGATTTTTCTAAGCTTATCAGGCAGGATGGTGACGCGTTGCCTAAGCCGTTTTCATTTTCTACGGCAAGGTTTAAGCAGAAACAAATCCCCTGTTACATAACATATACTAATAAGAAAACACATGAAATTATCCGCGCTAACCTGGATCGTTCTCCGCTTTATTCCGGAAAAATTAAATCTACTGGCGTAAGATATTGCCCGTCAATAGAAGATAAAATTGTTAAATTCAGCGATAAAGAAAGGCATCAGGTATTTTTGGAGCCTGAAGGTTCAGGGGTTTGCGAGATTTATCCAAACGGCCTCTCAACCAGCCTGCCGGAAGATGTACAGCTTAAGATTTTAACTTCTATCGCGGGCTTAGAAAAAGTCAAGGTAATCCGTTTTGGTTATGGCATTGAGCATATTGTAGTCGAGCCGACGCAGATTTTCCCTTCATTAGAAACAAAAATCATTAATAATCTTTATCTGGCAGGTCAAATTAACGGCACTACGGGTTATGAGGAAGCTGCGGCGCAAGGTTTAGTTGCCGGGATTAATGCTGCTCTGCGCATACAAAATAAGGAGCCGTTTATTTTAGACCGTGCAAGCAGCTATATCGGTGTCTTAATTGATGATTTAACTACTAAAGGAACGCTGGAGCCTTACCGTATGTTTACCTCGCGGGTGGAATACCGCTTGATTCTTCGTGAAGACAACGCGGATTTACGTTTATCCAAGAAGGGGCTTGATCTAGGGTTACTGAAACCGGCAGCTTATCGCAAGGTTGAGAATAAGCAGAATGGTATGAAAGAGGGAATAGCTTTCTTAAAGAAAACGCGTATTAAGCCTAATAGGCTTGTTAATGCGAAGTTAACCCAGATTAATTCTGCTGTTCTTCACAGGCCGTCAAGCTTAGAGGATTTATTAAAGCGGCCGCAAATAAGTATTAAAGATTTAAGAACAATGCATAAGCTAAAACCGCGGATACCTGAATCTGCTTGGCAGCAGATTGAAATAGAGGTAAAATATGCCGGATTCATCCAAAGGCAGCTTAAGGATGTAGAACGGTTTAAACATCTGGAGAAGATCAGGCTGCCGTTTGATCTTGATTATAGCAGTTTAAGCGGGATATCCCGTGAGATAAGGGAGAAACTGGTTAAATTCAAGCCGCTCAACCTGGGCCAGGCATCGCGGATTTCAGGGATAACCCCGGCAGCAATATCTCTGTTAATGGTATACCTAAGAAAGGCCGATGGCTTTGGCAAAGGGAAGCCAAACCATGGACCTCTGTCCAATGAATAAGAACGGAAACTATTCAGCTTTGAAAAAGATATCCCAGAAAGAAGGAATTGATCTTTTTGGTGTTGCTGATATAAACGGAATAAAAGATGAGTTTAAAATTTCCCCTAAAACTCTGCAGAATTTAGATAAAGCTGTTTGCTTGGGGGTTATGCTTTCCGGAGCGATACTTTCTGAAATAGAAGTATTGCCTACGAAATTATATTTTCACCACTATAAAATCGTAAATTCATTCTTAGATCAGGTGGCTTTAAAGTTGTGTAATATAATCCAGAAAAAAGGCTATTTTGCTTTGGCTATTCCTGCCACGCAGATTATTGACTGGGAAAAGAATACCGCCCATCTTTCACATAGGAGGCTGGGGGTTTTGGCAGGCTTAGGTTGGATTGGCAGGAATAACCTTTTGGTTAATGAAGAGCTGGGCAGCCAATTCCGCCTGGTTTCAGTATTGACCAATATGCCGTTAAAAACAGATAAGCCGGTAAAAAATGATTGCGGCATTTGCAGGCTTTGTGTTAGAATGTGCCCGGCAGGGGCGATCCAGGAAAACCCCACGGATTTTGATCATATCAAATGTTTTGATAAACTTAAAAGTTTCCAGGCGCAGCGCCAGGTTGAGCAGTTTGTTTGTGGAATATGCGTGAATACCTGTAAAGGCGGGGTTAGAAAATGAAAGAAAAAATTTTAGTTGTTGAAGATGAAAAAGATATCATCAAAATGATCGCGTATAACCTTAAAAAAGAAGGTTTTAAGGTTATTGATGCCAGGGATGGGGAGGATGCCCTGGATTTAGCTTTGCGTGAATATCCGGATCTTATTTTGCTGGATTTAATGCTTCCGGGAATGGATGGCCTGGAGGTATGTAAAACCTTAAAAAAAGAAACTAAAACTGCCTCTATCCCCATAATTATGCTTACCGCTAAAAGCCAGGAATCGGATAAAGTGGTGGGTTTGGAATTAGGAGCCGATGACTATATTACCAAACCATTTAGTCCGCGCGAGCTGATCGCTCGTATAAAAGCGGTGCTGCGCAGGGCAAATGAAAAAGAGAAGCTTCCTGAGGTGTTTCAGCTGGGTGATCTGCGTATAGATTTTGCTAAAATATCTGTGAGCGTTAAAGATAAGCCGGTTGAACTTACGGCAAAAGAATTTGAGCTTCTGAAGACGTTGCTTAAAGCTAAGGGCAGGGTTTTATCCCGTGATTATCTTCTGGATTCTATCTGGGGGTATGACCATGCCATGGAGATTCAGACCCGCACAGTAGATGTGCATATCCGTACCTTGCGCAAAAAACTTAAAAGCGAGGAAAAAAGGATTTTAACAGTAAAAAACTACGGTTACCGTTTTGAAGCAGAGGAATAGAGTTGTTTAATTCTAAGCTAAAAAAGACGATTGTTGATTTGAACTCTGAATTAAGCCTGCTTAAAGAGCGCATCAATACTTTAGAGAATGAAAACAACCGCATACATGCTATATTAAACAGCATGGTTGAAGGTGTGGTGGCGGTAGATAAAGACACGCGGGTTCTTTCGCTTAATCCCACGGCCGAGCATATTTTTAATATTCCCCAGCAGAATGCGGTAGGCAGTATTTTCTTAGAGGCGTTTCCCAATAATGATATAGCGGAAGTTATCGGCCAGGTTTTAAAAAAAGGCGAATTTATCTCGAAAGAGCTAACTCTTGTCTGGCCGGTACAGAAGTGTTTTCAGGTAAATGCCTCGCCAATATTTGAATCGGGGGCTGTCAACGGCTGCCTTTTGGTTATACACGATATTACCGAAGTAAGAAGGCTTGAAACAATGCGCCGGGATTTTGTGGCTAATGTTTCGCATGAGCTCAAAACTCCGCTTACCTCCATAAAAGGTTTTGTAGAAACTTTGCTTGAAGGCGCGCTTGATGATAAGGAGAACAGCGTTAATTTCCTTAAAATCATCAACAACCACGCCAACCGGTTAAATACTTTGATAAATGACTTGCTCGATCTTTCGCATATCGAATCAAAAGAGATCATACTTAAGAAAGAAAAATTCATTTTAGCTGAACTTGTTGATGAGGTAATGCTCGGGTTTAAATCTCAGGCAAAAAAGAAGCAGGTAGAGCTTAGGCCTGAGATTCCTGAGGGCATAGAGATTTTTGCTGATAAAAGTAAGATCGAGCAGGTTTTTACCAATTTTATTAATAATGCTATTAAATATAATAAAGATAAAGGATTTGTGCGGGTTTATTGTGAGCAATCCGCAAATGAAATAAAGATTCTGGTTGAGGATTCCGGTTCCGGGATCCCCGCAAGAGATATCCCGCGTATTTTTGAACGTTTTTACCGTGTAGATAAGGCACGCTCGCGCGAGCTCGGAGGCACAGGCCTTGGGCTTTCTATTGTTAAACATATCGTAGAACTCCACTCTGGTTCTGTTGGGGTTGAGAGCACCGAAGGTCTCGGCTCCAAATTCTTCTTCACCATCCCCATTTCTATTTAGTTAAGGTTATCACTAAGCCAATCACAAGGGTGTTGCCGATAGGGGGCACCCTCAGTTTTTAGTTTAAAAACGTTTCCCAAGCTTTTACCTCGATTTTACTTTCCCTTGAAGCAGATTTAACCCTCTTATTTTATACTTAAGCCATGATTAATAAAATATCGGTAATTATAAAATCCGTGGTTACATTACTACGCAAGATTATCGAAGATGAATGCGAAAGTATGGATCAATTCTATGCGCAATATGAATAACACCCTGCGTCAGCAAAGGGCCAGGCGGCGAAAATTGCTCGAGTGTGTCCTTCTGGGCTAACACGCGGTCCGAAAGGAAGTGGCCGGTGTACTTTTGCGGGTAAGGAGATAGTTATGACCAACAATAAAAAGATTATTATCGTGGAAGATGACAAGGATATAAATAACCTTATTGCTTATAATTTAAGGAAAGAAGGTTTTATGGTTGAGCAGTTTTTTGATGGCGCAAGCGCCATGCAAAGGATTAAGGAGGAGGTTTTTAATATTGTTATTCTAGACATTATGCTTCCGGGGATAGATGGTTTTGACATATGCAAAGAAATAAAAAATGACCTGCGGTACTCCAGGTCGTTTATAGTAGTGGTTAGCGCCAAATGCCATGAACAAGACAAGCTTTATGCCCATTTGTTAGGGGCAGATTGCTATTTAACCAAGCCTTTTAACCTCACCAGCCTGTTGGGTGCAGTAAATCAGATAAATGAATCATTGGGTAAGGAATATTTAGTAAAAAATGGTTAAAACCATTTTACATAGATTTTACATGTGCTTAATTCGTAATTAATGTAAGAAAAGTAATATATGCAAGAATATGAAAGGAGGGTAAGAAAAAAATGAATACTATGTCACCTATCCGCAAGGATTTTTTAGCCAGTAACCTTAGATCTCAGCTAGGCAGGTTGAGTAGTATCTTAAATAATATAGAGGAAGAGAGGCTTGATGGTGAATGCGCCAGTGATTCACT
>Ga0182027_10003914_pt1 | contig 23334 bp, 17 predicted proteins | sample 712E1DmetaG_FD_121300 | JGI IMG/M metagenome (GOLD analysis project Ga0182027, IMG submission 121300) | Permafrost microbial communities from Stordalen Mire, Sweden - 712E1D metaG (Illumina Assembly) | ecosystem: Environmental > Terrestrial > Soil > Wetlands > Permafrost | place: Sweden... | reverse complement strand
CGCCCATGGCCCACTGGGCGGGCTTGTCGATGGCCCAGTTCTTCACTTTGGCAATGGTCCTGAGCGCCGCGGCGCTGGCGGCCGTCTCCACCGGATTGGCGCAGTTCGCGGGAATCTTCCTGGCGGCTTTCGCGGGTTTCCTCCTGACCGCGGAAACGCTGGCTTATCTAGTGCGCGGGGACCCCTCGTGGGGCGGTCTTGGCTGGCTCCATAACGCCGCGACGGCCGTGGTCGCGATTTTCTGTGCGGCGGCGATATTGGCCGTGCAGTACGCTGCGAGAAAGACCACACTCTCCCGGTGGATTTTCGCGGCGGGGGTTCTGGCGATGGTTTCCATGATGCGGATGCTGGAACCGCACGCGGCGTTCGAGCTGCAAAGCTGGCTGGACGGGCGGCGTGCGCCGGACTCGACGGCGCGCATTGTCCAGGATTCGCCTCGCGGTCTGGAGACGGCGCCGTTGCCCGAGGCTTCCTGGGGGCACACGTCGATGCGCGCCGTGGAGGTACCGATTCTGATTGCGGGCATCCCTCCCGGCATGAAATTGCAGAGCGACGGAGTCGCCACGTCCGGAGTGCTGCCGGACGGCCGCGTGTGGAGTTCCGGATGGGACTCGATCAACCGGCTTACCAATGTCGTCGATACCGGAAAATCCACGCGCGAAGAGCGTTTGCTTCCCGGCGCCGATCCTTGGCTGTACGTTAACGCCGACCCATCGATGGCTGGCCGGAACCTGCACGCAACCGCCGCCCTCACCCTGCTCGCGGCGGAGGAAATCACGCCGCTCGCACGCCCCGGCCGCCCGACGCGCGTTCCCCAAGGCGGGCTGTGCTGGGTGACGGGAGAGTACGACCTGCACATCGTGTGTTCGTGGCCGGCCCCCACGCCCGGCTACGCCGCCGTTCGGATCCGAATGGCGGGAATGCCCGCTGGCGCCGATCAGCCTCTTCTCTCCGTCAGTCCGGGAGGGCAGAACCTGTCCTACGGCCCCTGCGCAAGCTCCGGAGGGCTTTGGCAGGTTGTCGACGCATCCGCCGAAATGAGCGCCGCGCCATCGGAAATTGTCGTCGTCACACGGCGCGTGGCGGCTCACTTCGAGCGCGGCGTCGGCATTCACCCAACCGGAGGCGGGCAACTTCCATGACGAGAGCCTTGCGGATCTTTCGGAAAGACGCCTGGTGCTTATGGCCGCAGGCGCTGGTGTTTGTGGCGTTGATGGCGATAGCGGCGACGCGCAGCCCCATCGATTCTTTTGCGGATATTCCCTTGCGGATCTTGCTGATGATGTCGCCCTTCCTGGCGGCGCTGGCGTGCTGGGTGCTGACGGTGTCGTTGATCCAGGAAGAAAGGCTCGTCGGGCACGAGCAATACTGGCTCACGCGGCCTTATTCCTGGAAGGACCTGCTGGCGGCCAAGGTCCTGTTCCTGCTGGTGTTCGTGAATCTGCCGCTATTCGTGTGCCAGTGCGCTGCGCTGGCGGCGGCCGGGCTTTCGCCCCTGGAGTGGCTGCCCGCGCTGCTCTGGAGGCAGGCCTTTTTCTCGATGCTGATCGTCTTGCCGGCGGTGGCCTTGGGCGCCGTAACCAGGCATTTCGGCCAAGTAGTGCTCGCGGCCATCGTGACGTTCGTGCTGCTGCAGGCGGCATCGTGGCTCTTGAGCGGGTATCGCTATGCGGATTGGGGCGGTCTCGACTGGATTCGGAGTTCCGCGGCCGCGCTGGCGATGGCGGCGGGAATGGCGGCGGCCACCCTATTGCAATACACCCGCCGCCGAACGGCGCTGGCCCGCGCCATTGTGGCCGCCACGCTGGCGCTCTGGTTCGCGACGAATTACGCGCCCGCATGGGGCGGCGCCTTCGCCATAGAGAGACTGTTCTCGCGGGAAGCGGCGGATGGCGCGGCGGTGCGGGTCTCCTTCGACCAGTTGCGCGCCGGCGCCCGTCCCACGGAATCGGGCCGCAACAGTAACGACCCGGATGGCGTGCGCTTGGAGATCCCGTTGCGCGTCGACGGCCTTCCGCCCGGCGTGCGGATGAGCGTCGATTGGACGTCGGCTGTCATCGAGGGTCCGAACGGCGCCTGGCGCTCGGGCTGGCTGACCTTTCGCGCGTTCCATATGGCGCATGGAGAAGCATGGTTCACGGCCTACGTCGAGCCGCAATTCTACGCGCGAAATCAGGATGTTCCAGTGCGCTTCCGCGGCGCCGTGGACCTGACTCTGTACCGGCGAGCCGGGACCATCAAGCCGTTGGGACCCGGCGTGACGGCCGTCCCCGGCGTCGGGCTGTGCAGGCTCCAGCGCTCATACATGCAAAACTCCGTCGAACGGAACGACGCCGTCTGTTTTTCGCCGTTCCAACGGCTGACGATCGCGCCCGTCGGCCCGGACGACCCGGTGTGGCCCGGCCAGTCCTACGCGCCAATTCCCACTTCGGCCGGCTTCCAGCCATTCGATCAAGCCATGTCCTGGACCTATGTCGAATCCGCCCCCCCGGCGGCGCTCGAACGCCCCGTGGCGCACCTGCAACGCAGCTTCGAGGCGCGCGCCCTGCGCCTGCGGGACTGCCGGCTGCAATAGCGGAAGCGAGCAAGCATCCCTGCCCAACGGTTGACGTGATAGACTGAGATTTCGCCCCCGTGGCGCTATCGTCTAACGGTTAGGACAGAGCCCTCTCAAGGCTTAAATACGGGTTCGATTCCCGTTAGCGCTACCAAGTTTTCATAGACTTACGGGCCTTGCGCTGTGACGCGCTGTGACGCGCAACGCGCCAGAAAGAAAACGCGCCAAACCCCCGTCAATCGGGCTCCAAACGCACATCGGACCCTCCAACCCCCCCCAAAAATCAGCACTTTTGGCCGCGCCTCGCCGGCGGCCACGTTTTCACTTGCTCGCAGCCACCGCCGGAGTGACAAATAGTGGGGCAAGGAGACGGCCATGGCGCAGACGATAAACGAAAACCTACGGATGACCTGGGACGCCTTGATTGTGGCGGTGCACTCCGCACGCGAGGCCATTGCGGTCGCCAAGAAGCACGGGCTGACCTGGTTCGACCTCCAGAGAGTGGAATGCCGCCCGCCAGGCGTGGGAAGCGCTCGGAACGTGGGCCACGGACGACGCCGGCAAGTGGGTGAGCATCCCGGCTTCGGAGCAGCGATAATGACCGACGAGAAAGTCGCGGAGTGCTGGGCGCGCGACGATCTGCTGGACGCGATCTATCGGGTGACCTGGCGGACCGGGGAGGAGATGCCCGTCGAGAGCGCCCGGATGATCGGTCCCAACGCGGTGATCAGCATGTCCATGGACTCCCGCGTGGAGTGGCTCACGGTTGATCAGTGGCTCGGCCACGACGCCGGCTGGAAGCGCCTCGGGACCATCGTGCGGAACGCGGCGGGCGAGTACGAACGGCTCCGTGTGAACTGAAGGATCGTCATGACCACGCCCACGATGAACCTCGCGCTTCCCGGCAGCCAGTACGGGCCGTGCCGAACGGATTGTCCCCACCCGCGATGTAAACGGTCGCGCCGCGCGGCAGCGACCATCTGCCTGCGTTGCGGCCAGCAGATCGGCTACGAAGTCAATCACGCGGCGGGCCCCGCGAAGGCCGGCGCGCTGGTGCATTCCGCGTGCCGGCATACAATCTGATTCCACGGGCACGGTAATCATCTAGTGTCCTGAGTCAGAAATGCGTTTACAAAGCCTCTCGACTTTGCCGAGGATTAGATCTGCGTCCGCAGTCCACACGAAGGGTTTGGGGTCTCGGTTCCGCTGGTTCAAATAGTCGAGCATGGCTTTCTCCAATGTTCGAACCGCCGTATGGCTGCCTCGACGGACGCATCGTTCGGTCAGTTCTGCAAACAAACGCTCCACCAAATTCAGCCAACTTCCACTGGTCGGCGTGAAATGAACGTGGTATCGAGGGTGGCGCGCCAGCCAGACTCGCACTTTGGTCACCTTATGGGTACCGTAATTGTCCATGACCAAGTGAACGTCGAATCCGCCGGCGGGAAGACTCGCGTCGATCTCGTTTAGAAATCGGAGGAACTCTTGATGCCGGTGCCGCCGGTAGCAGTTGCCGATGGTGAAACCTGTGGCCACATCCAAAGCCGCGAACAGGGACGTAACTCCATGGCGCTCGTAATCATGCGACTGCCGGGCCGGTACGCCGGGAGCCAATGGCAGAATCGGCTGGGTGCGGTTCAGCGCTGCACCTGGCTCTTTTCATCCACGCACAGCACCATGGCGCGATCCGGCGGATTCAGGTACAACCCGACGATGTCCCGCACCTTTTCGACGAACTGCGGATCTTTGGAGAACTTGAAGTTCTCCACGCGATGCGGCTGCAATCCGAAAGCACGCCAGATCCGCACGACGGCGGTCTGCGACAGCCCGCTCTTCTGCGCCATGAGCCGGGTGCTCCAGTGTGTGCTGTTCTCCGGCATGGATTCCAACGTCTTGGTGACTACTTCTTCGACCTGCGCGTCGGTAATGGATCGCGGAGCCCCCGGACGCAACTCGTCCAACACGCCTTCGAGCCGATTCACCCGAAAGCGCTCGCGCCATTTACATACCGTTGCTCCGGTGATCCGCAACTTCTTCGCCACAGCGCCGTTATTCAATCCTTCTTCACAGCCGAGCACGATCCGTGCGCGCATCGCAATCGCTTGAGCGGATTTCGGACGACGTGCCAACATCGTGAGTTTCTGCTTCTCTTCAGGGGTCACGTTGAGTGGTTTTGTGGGACGTCCGGTTGCCATACCCAAAGTATGCACCGATCTCTATGCTTATTCAATGGATTTCTGACTCATGACACTAGAATGTCAGTGCCGAAATAAAATTACCTTTATGTCGTGAACAAGAATCTTTTCCCGCCCCTAAAAAGGCACTGTCCGTTGCCGCTCTTGCCGAGATCTCGCGGGACGTCAGAAAGAACAGTAACTGCATGGGCTTGAAAGGCGGGTCGCCGTCGCGAGGCCCCGCAACGCGCCGAAGAGGAGGCGTGCGGTCCTGCGGGCGAACGCCCATCGAAAGACCAGAAGCAGCCGGCCGAGTTCTGCCGCAACTGCCTGCCTAGCGGCGAAAGAAGCCGCCGGTCCGTAAGCAGGCTCACGCCGAGGTGCGACTCGTGGAGGCGGGTGTTCGGCGCAACCACTAGCAGGCATTCGCAGCCGGGGTCAGGCGCGGGCATAGATAGGCTCACGAAATCGGCCTGCCGAATGCGAGCCTAGGCTAGGGCAGCCAGACCGCCAAGGTGATCGCGCTGTTCAAGCAGGACGGAGGCGTCACGCTCGGGAAGGCGAACGGTTTTCGCCCGATCCCGGAATGGCCTTCACGATGCCCGGTATGTTGAAAAACCGCTCAGGAAGGACCGCCGATAAAACGGCATCGCTCCAGTCCTTGTTGGGGGCAACGCTCACTGGCACGGTCTTCGCGGCTTCCTCCTTCTCTTAAGATTGCGTAACGAGCGGAGAATATCCGCCAGTTCTTCATTGGAAACGGGATGGGCTTCGAGAGCGCCCAGGATCAGGTCCTTCACAGAGCCGTCGAAGGCGCGCCGGAGCAGGTCGCCGGCAATCCGGCACCGAGTTTCTTCCTGGCCGGTGGCTGCCTTGTAGACGTGGGCGCGGTAACACTCAGTGCGAGAGAGGAGGCCCTTTTGGGCCATCACTTGCACCTGTTTGAGGGTGGTGGTGTAGCCCGTAGGCTTGCCAAGCGCCTGGTGGACTTCGCGCACCGTGCTCGGACCGAGCCGCCAAAGCGCTACCAGGATGTCCAACTCGGCATCGGTGGGAAGAAGGGACATGCCCCAGACTCTATTACGATTATCATCGTATGTCAACAATTCCGCTGAGGAGTACACGCTGATTGGGACTCTTGCTTACGGCACAAGCATGATGGGCGCCTGCCAAAAGGCCGCCTTCTGCCCTGTCGGATCGAGCACCGTCACCTGGCAATCATACTTGCCGGGTTGCAGCTTGTTCAGCGAAAGGCTGAGGCGGAACGGCGCGGTCTTCAGCTTGTTGTCCATGGACTCGGTGACGGCGAGGGGCGGCGTCTCGAAGGTCTTGGTCTGGCCGCGATAAAAGGTCACAAAGGCCATCAGAGGATGGTCGGGCGTGGCGCCGGCATGATAGGCCTGGAAGTACACAAACATATCGCGGCTCTTGGAGAAGACGCGCGTGACGCTGGGAACCAGCTCCAGGCCGTCCTCAATGAGCGGGTTGACGGAGACCTTATCCTTATCCTTGGCGCTGAAGAGCGCGTCGCGCGGGTCCACGCGCTGGCCGCTCAACACCACGGAGCTGATGGGAATGCGCTGCTGCTCCTTATCCAAATTGGGGACGACGATCTTAGTCATGTAGGTACCGATGCGGCCGGTTTCGTCGTCGCGGGCGAGCAGCTTTAGCGAGTAAGTTCCGGGAAGTTGGGTGAATGCGGTGCCATACTGAATCGGCTGGTGCGCTAACTGGGCGGCGGTTTCTCCTGTAAGCTTGACATCCACTTTGTCGCGCACGTTGCCGACGGTCACGTTGTACTCGTCCTTCAGCTCGCCGATGAAATCGATGACGGTGTGCTCGGCGCCGCCGCGGCGGGCCAGAGCGAGCTCGCTGCCGGGGATCTTGAAAAACACGGGGATGAAGTCCTCGGCGGAATTAAACGGGAAGTAATCCACTTCGGCTTGAATGGTGATCTCCGTGATGGGGTCTTGCAGCATGAGCGCGTCCATGAGCTGGCGCTCCCTATCCACCTCGGTGAACTTGCTGAATTTCTTGCCGGCCCAGTAACCCTGGCGAAAATCCAGCTTCGCTGATGGGTCGCCGTTGTAAGTGACCTTGATGCGACGGTACTTGCCGTCCAGGTTGGTGTTGGCCGAGTAATACCCGATGATGTAGTAGCTGGAGATGGCTTTCTGCGCGTTGACAATGCCTACCGAAAGATCGTTATTGTCGAGTAGCGCCTTGCCGCCGGTGTCCGAGGCCAAGGAATACATGGTGTCCTGGGACTTCTGGAAATTGCTCGTGAAGGCCATCGCGGACGCACCGGAATACATGCCCAGGCCGCCGGGCGACCCGTGCGTGGCGTCGCCGAGCGGGGCTTGCGCCACCAGGCCGCGCGCGTCGATGGTGTAGAACACGACGTTGGCGCGAATGGCCGCGTTGGTGGTGGCCTGGAATTGCGCCTGGTTATCGACGCCATTGAGGTTCAACGTGCTGGCGAAGTAAATGACCACCTTCTTTTCGTTCAGTTTTCCCAGCATGTTGACCGCCGTCTGCAAGGCGGCTAACTGGCGGTCCGTATTGAAAAGGTTAAACTCGCTGTCGTCCTCGCCGAAGGCGGTGCCGTAGTCGGAGGAGCTATCGTCACTGGTGGTTTCGTCGAAGCCCTGGCCTTCTCCGATGAACAGCTTGTTAACGGTTTGAAGAAGCGCATCGCGGTCGTCGGTGAAGTCCTTCTTGACATGCACGCCGTCGGAGAACGACATGATGGCCACCAGGTCCGCGGGAGTCATCTGGGTGCGGATGAACTTGATGGCGGCATATTGGGCGCGCACCTGGTCCTGGATAGGCATGGCACCCATATCGAAATAGAGGACCAGAAGGCGGCGATTGCGGTAGTGCAGGTCGCCGGGTTGCTCGGGAGCGATGTCGGATTGCACGACGGGTGCCACCTTGGCGACCGGAGCGGGCTGCGGCGCGGCGGCCGGAGCCGGATTCAGCTCGGGTTCCGGATTCTCATCCATGGTTTGGAACTCGCAGAAGCTGATGGTCTGCGCCACGCCATCCTCGGTGATGGAAAAATCCTTGGCGGTGAGGCCCTTGACGGGAGCGCCACTCTTGTCCCGGACACTGACGGTCTCAATGACTAATTGCGCGTTGGCCTCAAACCGCGCTGTGCCGTTCGGGAGCGCGGGAGGGGGCGTGGGCTGCTGCGCGAACAGGCAGAATGTCGCGGCGAGAACGCATAACGCGGATAACTTCTGCTGCATATCAGAACCTCATCCGTATGGTGGCTTGCAGGACGCGCATGCCGTTAGCCGTCATGGGCAAGCCGAATTGCGCATTGGTGATGGTGGTATTCCAACTGGGAAACGTGACGTGATTAAGCGCGTTGGTTGCGTCGAAGCGGAAGTCGATGGAATTGAAAGAACCCTTGGGGTTGAACGAGCGCGCCATGGAGGCATTCAGCGAGAACTGCGCGGGACCCACGATAGAGTTCCGTCCGGCGTCGCCCCACTGGCCCGCGGGAGGGGCGGCGTACGCGGCGGGGTTGAGGTTGCGGCCAGAAACGGGCGAGTAAACGGACACGCCGGTGGCGTCGGGGCGGATACCAATGACTCCCGTGCCCTGCACCACTTGGGAATAGATAGGAGTCTCAGGCAATCCCGTGCCGGCCATGGGGGTGACAACGAAGGTCCAGCCTTTGACCAGCGTGCCCACCCAGCCGCTCAGGAGCGTTCCGCCGCCGAGACCCATGCCGCTGGTGTATTGCGCGGTGGCGGATATGGAGTGGCGCTGATCGAAGTTCGATGGGCCACGCTCGGCGCTCAGGTTGAGCCAGTTCTGAGCCATGAGTGAGCTGCCGCCGCCGCCCAGCGCCGCGTCGTCGAAGGAGTGCGAGAACGTATACTGCGCGCTTGCGGCGAAGCCATTGTGCATACGCCGCCGCAGCTGCAAGGTACCGGCCTCACGCGTAGAGTTCCCATTGGAAGTCATATAGGTATAACCCGCGGGGCACAAGGGACACAGGTTCACAACGCCGGTGGGGTAAGTATTCGGTAGAAAGTCCTGGACGCCGCGGGTGCCTTTGACACCCAGGTAAGTGATGCTGCCCACGATGGAGTCCGTCAGGTCTTTCTGTACCGAGAGCTGCCAGTTCTGGGCATAACCTACGCGGAAGTTCGGATCGATGGCGAAGGTGTTCGGCGTAGTAGTTGGGGACGCATTGAATCCGTTCGCCAAAGTCAACGGATCGGCGGGACTGTTGGCTACGGTGAAGCTCTTCGACAGCGGCGACTGCTGCATCATCTGGGCGGCGATGCTCTGATAGACCGAGGTGTTGTAGGACACGCCGTAACCGCCGCGGACCACCATGGACGATCCGGCGAACGGGTGCCATGCGAACGCCACGCGCGGCTCGAACCCGTGCTTATCGGGGCGAACCAGCGAGCCGGGATATGCCTGGCCGGTGAGCGAGCCCAACGGATTGCTGCCCAACACGGGCGCCACCGCGGCGAATCCCTTGGAGATATCGAGATTCACCAGGCGGCCATACAGCTCACTGACCGGGGAGCTATACTCCCAGCGCATGCCCGCATTCAAGGTCAGCGTGGGGCCGATTCTCCAATCGTCTTGGACATAGGCGTCCCACAGATTCGCCCGAAGGTACTTGTCGGCGTTGCCGAAGGCGATGGAACTGGTGTCGGGAATACCGAGCAGGAAGTCGGCGAAATCGCTTCCGGTTCCCGGCACGGCCACGCCCTTCACAATCTGCTCGGTGGCGGTGCCCGTAAAGCTAAAGCTGCCGCGCGCGTTGGCCTGCGAGAAATAGTTGAATTGCTGGCGGCGAAAATCGGCGCCGAAGGTGATATTGTGGGGTCTTGGCATCCATAGGCCGCTGTAACCCAAAGCGCTGGTCTGATTGCGCGTGAAGGACTGTTGCGCGTCGGAGAGCGACTGGATGCCGCTCGATTGGAAGTTCAGCGCCGGGGGACCCCAATTCTGCGGGCTCTGGTCGTCGCCGGTGATCCCGGCCTCGCCCGCTATGTTTTCGAGGTTCGCGAAGTACGGAGTCGTGCGCACGGACTGGCGGCTGTATTCATAAGTGAGGCTTCCGTTGAAGCGCGTGGTGAAGATATGCCGGTAGGCGGCGCTCGTTCTGAACCCGGAGATCAGCGTGGTATCGACGAATCCCAAGATGTTGGGGTTGGTGGTAGTACTGCCCTGCCACGCGAATTGTCCGTTCACGAAGTTTTTTGAATTCAGGTTCCGGTTGAGACGTGAGATCACGGCGTTCGAGGTGGTCCTGCCGATGGTGGGTATTTGATAATTGTATCCGGCGCTCTGCGCGAAACCAGGCGCCGGATAGAGTTTCATGAGCGCCTTTGCCTGCGGGCTGATTTCGTACGACGGGATGCTGCTGCCGATCGTGTTGGTATTGGGATCGAAAATCATGACGGGCTGCCCGAGCGCGTTCGTGACGCCACTGAAATCGCCGTTACGCTCGGCCAGGGTCGGCATCAGCCCCGACACCGTATTGGCATTCCGGTTACGCGTCATCTGGTAGCCCAGGTAGAACTGCCCGTTCGATTTCAGCACGTGCGGAATGTATAACGGACCGCCCAGCGATCCGCCGATCTGGAGGTGGTTGTAAGCGGGTTTGGCGGTATCCTGGCCGGTCAGCGAGAACGTCCTGGCATCCAACGCGGAATTGTCCATGATGAAGTTCAGATTGCCGCTGTACCAGGAGCGCGGTCCTTTGCGCACGTTGCCGATGGCACGGCTCTCAATCCGGTTGCTGACGCTGCCGTTCAGCACGAAAGCGTCGGAGGCGTTCGCATTCGGATCGACGGCCGCCGACGCGATGCTCGGGGCTGCCGCATCGGGCGATGCGTTTACGTCCGTGCGCTGAAAGCCGGACTGCGGATTCGCCGGCGCGGCCGACGCGGATTTCTTGGCATTGGACTTGGCGTTGGAGCGCGCTGGGACCGGGGCGGCCGGTTGATTGCCCTTGTCCGCCGCCGTTGACGCCGGATTCGCCACGCTGACGCTGGTCGCCGGCAGAGCGGGCGGAGCCGCCGCCGCCACCGCCTTCAATTGATCGAGCGGCAGCAGCTTCAGATCCCATTCCGGACTGGGGGCGTCCGCGGCGACTCCGATATCCTTCTTCAGGGTCTCGAAACAGAGCATCTCGACCTGAATGGTCCAGACGCCCTGATCCAGGTCGGGAAAAGAATAAACGCCTTGCAAATCGGTGACAGCGACCAGTTTCTTATCGCCCTGCGTCGCCGTGACGGTGGCTCCGGGAACCGGCAGTCCGCCGAATTCGACCTGACCGTGGTGCTCGGCCGCCGCGAGTCCGACGACCGCCAGACACGCCAGGATTGGATACCACAGGTATTTACGATTGCGTCTCCACATAACAACTTGCCGTCAGTGATACTTCCAGAAGTCTTAGCAGCAGCACCGGTGCCCCGCTTCGTGAGGTTGATTGGCATGGCATAAACCTCCGACCCTTCTCATGTTAAGACGCAAAAAGTTCTCAGTTTGTGTAGGTCAGTTGCTCTTGTCGCCAGCCAACCGCCTCGGTAGGCTCATCAACGACCGCTTACCGATCCGGCTCGGCGACCCTAGCAGCCCATGGTAATAGTAAGTCCCGGCGAAAATGGGCGAGTTCGAGGCCGTTTCGGGGGTGCCCAAACCCTCAACCGGGCCTCAGGAATGCGTTGTAGCGCCTCTGTGCGCATCGCCTTTCCGGCGGTTTTGCACCACGATGAGGGGAGTTACTTCTACCACGGGCTGCTAGGCGCCCCCGAAACCTCTCCAATCGCCAACACGAGAATTCCGCAGTCGCCCAGTCGACCAAGTCTGGGCGGTGGGGTGAACTGCGATCCCAATCCGATGTTGTGATCGCGGTTATTTTCGACGAGCCTTTCTTATATCACGATGCGCGAACGGTTGACGGTGGTGGCCTGCTAATCGACGCCTGAACCACCGCTGCCGGCGCTCGGCAGTATGAGGACAGGTTTTCCGGCATTCCTAGACGGCCTCCCTGCGCTCAGTTTCTTCGTGGCGCGTCAGGCAACCTCTCAACGAACGAGCGCCGCGGACGCAGTCCCCAAGAATAGTCGCTACGAAGAATGACGCCAATCTCGCTTGGAATCAGTGGCTTACATCAAAACCAAGGAGGCTCAGCCTTCGCCTACCTTCGCGATCCCTGGCGATTCCGCGACGCTGGAACCTCTGTCCGTCCGGACTACCAGCCGGCCGGAAGGGATCAGGTCGAGAAGATGCCTACAGGGGCCAAGAGCACAGTGCCCGCGAATTCAGCGTTTCTACAAATTCTCGCTCAGAGCCAACTTCCCTCCACGTTTAACGCCGGCCGTTCGTCTCTAGTTATGTGCTTCCTCAGGGGAGGGAGCAATCATTAGAAATAAGTAGGTCGCCGCCGCTCATTCCGGGGATGCGGTGTGCCCAGGACTCATGCTACCACTCAAGGTGAGACCTTGGTAAGAATCCCGGTGTGGCGGGTTGACCGGTTCGAGCCAGCCCATCCAAGCCGACGCGTCTGCTCGGCACAGTTCTTGAGTTTGGGGGTGGCGATATCATGAACCCGACCGATCTTGCAGAAAAGCGTGCTCCGGCGTGTGGCCGTCCGGAAGGCCGACACGTGAAAACAGCCGACAGTGTACCAGCCGCGCAATCAGGCGTCCAGATGCTGTTGATTTCGGTTATCCGAAGAGATGGGCACACACAACACCGCGTCGCAGTCGATCCCAGCATCATCGCCGAGTATGCATCACTGATGCGAGAAGGTGTTGCGTTTCCACCTGTTAGGGTCTGGTGGGATGGGAGCGACTACTGGCTCTCAGACGGCTTCCAACGGGTCTCAGCGGCGGAAAGTGCAGGCCTCACGCAGATCGCTGCAGAAATACTTCACGGCACCCTTAGCGACGCCCAGTGGGACAGCTACGCGGCCAACGCCGCCCATGGTTCGCGCCACAGTTGGGCTGAAACACAAATCGTCATTGGGCTCGCCCTCGAACATTCCAATTCCGCCACGATGAGCAACGTGCTAATCGCGAAACACCTCCACCTTTCTGAGGCCACGGTGCGGCGCGGGCGACAAAAGCTATCTTCGTCACATGACGAAGATAGCGAGAGAATCGTGACCAGGGGCAAGACGACGTACCTTCTGACGACGACCAATATTGGTAAGACCAGCGGCGAGCGACGAGCAACGCCTCGCCGGGACTTCAGAGCAGAACTCGCCGAGATGAAGGAAAAGGGGTCGCCCACCACCTGCCGCCTTCTGAATATCATCGGGCATTGGGCTCTGGGCGAGGTAACACCAGCAAGATGCATCGAAGCAATAGAAGGGTTCATTCGGAACTGTCATGCACCCGACGAGCCCGCCGGCATGTCGCAGCCACATGAAGACTCTTTGGCACCAGAAGCCGACAGAATCAGGCCGGTTGCCAACGTCCACGTTTGACAGGCACGTCCGATGCAGGATAACGGTATCCGTCCGCCGAACTCACCCCATAAGGCCTCAATCAGACGTCTCGACGATCACGGATAGAATCAGCAGACCGGGCAACAGCCCGTGAGGAGATCTTAATGAATCCGGAGCCCACTCTTCGCGATTTGGACCGGGACATGTTTCGATGTGCGCCGATGATCCGTTTGCCGTTGGGCAGCTCGGCAGAGTTGGTGTATTTTCCGCTGCAAAAGGTGGCGCACGTTCTCACCCCATCGGCGGCTGGCTTGCTCGCGGCGTGCTCGCGATTCGCCAGCCTCGCCGGACACTCGGAACAGATCCTGAGCCAGTTGCCGGCTGGGAGCGCGGGCGTTTCGCAGATTCTTACGGCGTTCGCTGAAGGGGGCATGATGATATCCCGCGCCGAGCTCTCCGACCACCTCGACGCATTGCCTTGCGCCGACGATCCGCCCCAGATTTCCTGCCTGGCAATCCCGACTTCAGACCGGCCGCAAGAGCTATTGCGGGCACTGGCCAGCTATGCTGCGCACTTCTCACGGACTGGCCGTTCCATGAGATGCCTGGTTGCGGACGACGCGCCGTCGCTTCAAGCGAACCGCCTGCTCAAGGAGGCATTGAAGGAGCGGCTTAAAGCCTGGAACGGCGAAATCGTCTATGCAGGAATGGAAGAGAAGCGCCACTTGGTTGACCTGCTGGCGGACAAGGGATCACTGCCCCGGGACGTATTGGAGTTTGGCCTCCTGGGTCCGAGCGACTATACGCCCACAATGGGCGCGAATCGGAACACAATCTTCCTTCAGACGGCGGGGGAAATGGTGCTAAGCGTCGACGACGATACCTTGTGTCGACCGTGCGCTGCCCCTGAATGCGAGGCGGGCACCTTACGGCTCGGCAGCGAATCCGACCCAACCGAGTTTTGGTTCTTTCCCGACCGAAAGTCAAGCCTGAAGTTCGCCCACCCGGCGGATATCGACGTCGTGGCCGCTCACGAAGGGCTGCTCGGCAGGCAGGTGTGGAAGCTCGTTGAGCCGTCGGCTGCAAACGGACGGGTTGATTTGAACGCTGCCTGCGGCCACCTTCTACAGAACATATGGATGGGAAATGGTCGGGTCTCGATCACATTGAATGGGTCCGTCGGAGATTCCGGAATGTACTCCGGAAGGAACCTGCCGATTCACAGAGAGCCGCGGACTAGGGGTCGCTTGGTCAGGTCCGAGGAAGACTATCGAATGGCCCTGCGGAGCCGTGAAGTTGTCCGACAAGTCCGCTCGGCCACGGTATGCCACGGGAGCCCGATTATGACCATGTTTGTCGGAATCGACAACAGGGTTCTGCTGCCGCCATTTTTCCCGGTTTGCCGTAATGAAGATGGAATACTTGGCTATATGATCGAGCGATGCGTGGACGGCTGTTACTTCGGGTATCTTCCGTGGTCCTTGGTGCATGAGCCGCCCCAGGGACGCAGCTACTTTGGCGGCTTTGCGGCGACGGTTCGAATTTCGGACCTCGTAATTGCGTGTATTTCCACCTGGGTCTGCGCGAACCGCGGGGCCGACACCGCGCACCGTCTGCGGTCTCTCGGGAGGCATCTGATCGAAGTGGCATCGGTGGCCCCGGAGGACTTCGAGGAGTTTGTTCGCATGTTGCTATGGAGGCAGGCCGCGCAACGGATCTCTCAAAAGGAAGCGTTGCTCCGTCAGTATGGCGAACAGCCTGCTTTTTGGGCGGACGACCTCCGCCGAGAAATCGAGACTCATCAACTGGCTGTAGTGAATCCCGATTACATTGTTCCAATCGACCTGCCTCACCGCCTGACGGGAGAGCAGCCACTCCAGGAAGCCCAGGTTCTTATTCGGCGTTATGGCGAGCTCGTCTATTGGTGGCCCGCGATTGTGGAAAGGGCAACGGAATTGGCGTCGATACGGTCGGCCGGCGTTCACGCGTGCACGATGGGCGCGCAGGTTGAGCTCTAGCAGGATGCTGAAAAACTCATGTCAGGCCGCAGATAAACGCGGATTAACGCCGATAACACCTTTGCTTTCAATCCGCGTTCATCAGCGTTCATCGGCGGCTAACCCTTTTTCCGCAACCTGCTAGAGGAGCCCTGCAGGAAAGGCAAAATTGATGGGCATTTCCCAGGCCGAATGCAAGTGTCTGCTGGTTGTCGCACCGAATAGCCGTCTGTATGAGCCGCACCTTGGAGTAAGCCTGCTGAAGGCGGGTTTGCTGCGGAACGGCTATCCAGCGGAGGTGTACTACGCGAGCGCGCACCTGGTCGAGACTTTCGGTCTGTGTGTTCAACAGTTGCTTTCAATCGACTGTATGCTGGACGCGGTCTGTAGCGCGCTCGTCGTCCCCCGACCAGAGGCCGCTTTCATCCAGTTTGCCCGCGACCTGCACAGGGCCGGTGTCCTTCCAGACCTTCGTCCTGGTGGCGGGCAACACGAAACTCTTCTCGGGCTGATCCGAATCTTCAGGAGCTTCCGCGAACTCGTGGTCGACCGAATCATTGCAAGCGGTGCACAGATCGTTGGGTTTTCCTCGACGTTTTGGGACAGGCTCTTCTGTGCGGACACGATCTGTGAAATAAAGAAGAGAGCGCCGCATATTCGCACGATCATGGGTGGCCCCAATTGCGACGGCGAAATGGGAGAGGAGCTATTTGCGCTTTTTCCCCAAATCGATTACATCTGCCAGGGGTACGCGGATAGATCATTGATCGACATCGTGAAGTCGCTTAATAACCATGGCAAGTTGCTGGGCCCGATGCCGGGTGTCTTATCGCGCGAGCAGCCGGGCCCCGTGCGCGAGCCCGCGGCGGCCCTGACAACCGAAGAGTACGAGGCGCTACCGGACCCGGACTTTCACGAGTTCTTCGCGCAGATCGACCAGGCGTTCCGCAAGCGCGGCCTGCTTCGCCGGCGGGGCGCGCAAGTGTATCCGGCAGGGGTTAGTTCGCGTCTCTGGCCGGGCATGCCTTGGATTTGGGCGCGGAACCTCTTCCCTTCGCTCGCGATGGAAACATGCCGCGGCTGTTGGTGGGCCAGGGGTTCCAGGGATAGGCGGTGTGCGTTTTGTGGGGACATGCAAGCTATCCAGCCGCATCTACAGAAAAGATCGGATGTTGCCTTAGCTCAGGTCCGACGCATAGCAAAGGAGTATAAGGCCGCCTCAGTATACCTAACAGATCGGCTCGCCAGCACCGCGTTGGCGGCCGGCTTCTGGGATCGGATTGCCGCTGACAGCACGGCGCCGCTGTTCTCTACCGAGGCGACGGGATCCACCAGCCGCGAAATGGTCCAGTTGTTAGCTGAGGCGGGAGCTCATATTGTTCAAATCGGCATCGAGAGCCTTGATGCTTCGGACCTGCGAGCGATGGGAAAGCCAACGACCGTAATTCGCAACGTCGCCACGCTCAAGCACTTCGCCGACTTCGGTATGTGGCCATCTTGGGGGTACCTGGGCCCCACGCCGGCCTCTTACACAAGCAATCCTGACCATGCGGCCAAGGTTATCGATAGCCTGACGCACCTGGCACCGCCGTTTCCGCCAAGCCTCAAGCGTATTGATATTTACCGTTTCAGCAAGTACTTTGAAAGCCCTGAATCTTTCGGCCTCGGCCGGCTCGAAGTATGGCCGATGATGAGAAGGATCTACCCCTTACCCAAGCACTCGCTTCAGCGACTTTCCCACCAGTTCCTCCCGGAGACTGCCCCCTTGGCCGACATGAGCGCCGTCAGGCACGCGCTCGCGTTGTGGACACGCGTGCACTGGCGATCCCATCTGCTCTACGTCGCCAAGAGCCCAGGAGGCTGGATAGTCGACACGCGGACATGTCGCACGTCAGTTCTGCATCGACTGGGAGCCGCCCAGGCCGCCGTGTACGAATTCTGCCGAGTACCCAGGACAGTTTCCTCTATATCTTCGTCTCTGTGTCTGGAAGAAAACACGGTAACCCGTCTTCTGGCTGCGTTCGTGGGCGATCGGACCATCCTACAGCAGGACAGCCACTACCTGAGCCTTGCAGTGCAACCATCGTCGGCGTATCGACGGTTTCGCCAGGCTGTCGGCGCCGATCTCTCCTCCCGAACTCCCCTGGGGGAGGTCCTCCTTCTGGCGGCCTGCTTGCAGTTCGGCTGGCGCGGGACGGCCATCAGCATGGGAAGCGCGCTTTCGGCTAAGGCGCGTTCGCTGCTTCTGACTTTCCGTTGGCGCCTCTCCTGCAGCACCGTGCGTCTCGCCGCCGCATTACTTCGTCACGTGTAGCCGCACAAGTTCGGCAGAGGGAAGTCAAACAAAATCACTCTTGTCCAAGACAGGTTCTTGCAGTCTGAAATAGAAGGAGTGCCCTCCTATAATTGACGTTGGCGAGCCATTCCTTGCCGGGTGCCTCGCCAAACGCTGCCACAGGAGGGCAATCCAATCGTACAAGTCGCGAGCCTGTTCAATCAACTGCTCCAGGAGAGTTGACGCCTGGCGCGGCCCACCATGACGGAGCCGAAGTAGGCCCAATCCACTTGGGCTTGTGCAGCGGGGAAGACCTGCAAGCGGAGGAAGGCCTCATGCGGTTGCGGGCGTAAGCGGGCTACGGTGCGCCGCAGTTGCTCGACACTGCCGGAGTAGCCGCAATCCCGGACCATCTGGTAGAGGCGCGTGGCGCGCAAGCGTGGATGCTGCTGCCGCAGTGCGCCTGGGATAGACCCTGCTGTACTCCCCCTGGTAGGGTACGGTGGTCGCGGCTATGTGCTTCCGTCCCCGGTTTGGGCGGCGGCAGATCTCTTGAGTTCGATACTCCGGCATGGCCCACTTCGATACTCTAATTTGGGGTGATGGTGTTTTTCCGTGCGGGCGGCTATTGGCTGTACACATTGGGCACGTGGGCGTGCACAATACAAGATCGACACGAGGCCCTTCGCGCCGGCCGCCCTGTAGTCTCGGCAGCATCCTCGTCATGTGACGAAGATAAGATCGTCAGCACAGTTCGGAAATCTCATTTCCTCCATGAGCCGCTCGGATTGGTCACTGGTTTGCGCTGGTGTCCGGCTAAATTCTGCGGGAACACAATAAGTCCTTAGGTATCAGGGCGATGGCGGCGTGAGGCGCGGGAACGATTTGAAATCTAAAGTGCTGTTCTGGGGCCGAACGAAGGCGAATTCCGGGTGCGGAACAATGGTGGATGAACACCGGTCGCAGTGTCTTCTCTCAATTGATCGATCACGTTCCAGGCAAGCAGTTTCAGAAAGCCGTGGCCCGATATCATGGCGACGCCCACTACAGAGGCTTCTCTTGCTGGGACCAATATCTGGCGATGACCTTCGCGCTGTTGACTTACCGGGAGAGCCTGCGCGACATCGAGGCTTGCCTGCGGTCGATGAGCGGCAAGCTCTACCACATGGGCTTTCGCGGCAAGGTGGCGCGGACCACTCTGGCCGACGCCAACAAGTGCCACGACTGGCGCATCTACGCCGACCTTGCGCAGGTCTTGATCGGCATCGCCCGGCCACTTTACGCCGGCGAGTCGCGTTGGACTCCACAACCATAGACCTGTGCCTGGCGCTGTTCCCGTGGGCCAAGTTTCGCAAGCACAAGGGCGCCGTCAAGATGCACACGCTGCTGGACCTGCACGGCAATATCCCCACGTTTATCAGCATTACGGATGGCAAAGTGCACGACGTCAATATCCTCGACGAGATCTGGCCGGAGGCCGGGGCGTTCTACGTCCCGGACTTCGAAAACAAATTAGGCGACTCCGGCAACCAGTTGATTCTGTTCGCCTTTTAGCCGGACACTAGTGGCCGTGAACATTCACCCTCGGGTCACCAGGATCGTCCGGCCGCGCTCTTCTGATCCATGCGCACTGGAAGCTCTTCAGAGTCCAGGAAGTTCTCAATCGAACCCCAATCACCTTGCCGACTCAGCCCCCTCTCGCATCACCGCAGCCCAACTCCCCGCACCCACTTCATCCGATCCACGTCGTCTGTGTCGAGGACCTTTGCCACGCGCCCCATGGCCCCAAATGGGTTAGCCATTCGCGAATGATCGAGTTGCAGAAACCTGGTTAGATCTATGCCTGGTCGGGGGAATTTGTGGGTGATTTGAACGGGTTCAGCGAGCCGATTGGCTGAGGAACCTGTGAAGCTTCCGGCAAGTGGAATCAAAGGAGCGCTGCTGCTCTTCGGAATCGATGCCATAGAGCAGGGGGCCGCCCTCATCATCGATCCTCTCGGCGAGAATCTGCTCGATGGTTTTCCTTCTCAGTGAAGGGTTTTCATTCAGATCCCGAATGATTTCCCCGCCCAATGCCCAGAGATTGTCGACGTGCTTCTGTGTGGTTTTCTGCGACCGATCCGAAGCGACTAAGTCCTCCAGAAAGGGCCGGAAGCGGGCCACCAGCTCTTCGCCTGGTGGCAGATCCTTTTCCCACCCCATCCACGAACGCGGCCAGCCGTCCAGCCCGTGGCAGTACCGATCCAAAAGGGAAGACGAGACGGGGGTGGCGCGGTTTATGGTAGAGGTTTTCGCCTTTGCTTGCTTCCGCGCCATGGAACTCATCACGATTCTAAACCGCTGCCATCGCTTCCGGGGATTTGTTTATGATCGCGCCCGGTTCAGCCCGGGCCATAAGAGTATCGAGGTATCGGTGCGGCCGCGCAAAGGCTCGGCCGCCGTCTGTTCGCGGTGCCATCAGCCGGCGCCCGGCTACGACCAACTCGGCGAGCGGCGCTTTGAGTTCATCCCTCCGTGGGGATTCTTCGTCTTCCTCTTGTACACTATGCGGCGCGTGGACTGCCGCCGCTGCGGCGCCGTGGTCGTCGAGGAAGTTCCCTGGGGCGACGGCAAACGCACCTTGACCAAGGTCTACATGCTGTTCCTGGCCCGCTGGGCACGCCGCCTCTCGTGGAAAGCAACCGCCGAGGCGTTTCGCACTTCTTGGGAAAAGGTTTTTGATGCCGTCGAGCATGTCGTCGCCTGGGGTCTGGAGCACCGCACGCTGGGCCAGATCGACGCCATCGGCGTCGATGAAATCCAATACGCCAAGGGCCACAAGTACCTGACGCTGGTCTACCAGATCGATATCGGCATCACGCGCCTGCTCTGGGTGGGCAAGGAGAGAACCATCGAGTCGTTCCAGGGATTCTTCACTACCATGGGCAAAGCCGTCATTTCCAAGATCGCGTTCGTTTGCTCGGACATGTGGGAGCCATATCTGAAGGTCATCCGCGAGGAATGCTCAGAGGCGCTGCATATCCTGGACCGTTTCCACATCGTCGCCAAAATGAACAAGGCGCTGGACGAGGTTCGTGCCGAGGAGACCCGCCGCATGCAGCGCGAAGGCCGCGTCCCGGTCTTGAAGAAGTCCCGCTGGCTACTGCTCAAACGCAGTGAGAACCTCGGTGACGAGCAGCACTTCCGGCTCCGCGACCTGCTCCGCTACAACCTGAAGACCGTCCGTGCTTACCTTCTCAAGGAAGCCTTCCAGCAACTCTGGGATTACAACTCGCCCGCCTGGGACGGCAAGTTCCTCGATGAGTGGTGCCGCCAGACCATGCGCTCCCGCATCGAGCCCATGAAGAAGATCGCCCGGTCGCTCCGTCAGCACCGGGAGCTCATCCTCAATTACTTCCGAGCGCAAAAGCTCATTTCCAGCGGCGTAGTGGAGGGCCTGAACAACAAGGCTAAAGTCACCATGAGAAGATCCTACGGTCTCCGCACCTACCGAGTCCTGGAACTGGCCCTCTATCACTCACTCAGTAAGCTGCCCGAGCCGGACTCCGCCCACGATTTCTTCTGACGAGTTTCTGACGAGTCAGATCTATTGCACTTCTCAACCCAATTGAGGTAACATCGCCTCCAGAGATCGAGGCTGGCTTGGCCCCGGTGCTTGAAACGCTATTGCGACCTTCACGGGCAGGCTCCGTTTTCTGCCTGTCTGCTGAGTTACAGGAATATGGAGGATTTCATGTTAAAAGGTACTCGGACTTCGGTCCTGCTCACATTAACCGCCTTAGGGGTTGGCTATGGAGCATTGCAACTGTCGGCGCAACCCGAACTGATCGGCACAAGTGCTCCTAAGGTTCAGCCGATGGGCGGCGACTGTTGCAGCGGCGACTGGTGTTTTGCAAGCGACGACCCGTGCACAGGCACCTGTGCCATTGGTGGGCTGAAGCAGTGTCCTTGCTGAAGCAGCGTCCTTCGTCATAAGCAGAATAAGTAGAACCTGTTTTGTTCTGCATATCAAGTGTGGGCTACACTTGGGAGCGTGCTTCGAGATGTTTTTGTTCTCAGACAACCGCTACAACTTTCTGATTTCAATACGTGTCCTGAAGCGCGCTCCACAACGCCAAATCAGGGCGTACAAACTACGCGCAACTACGGGATAGGTATACCTTCCCCACAGAGAGGAACATATGAGTTGGTTCAAAGATCACCGTATTTTAGTGGCCGCATTGCTATTGTCTATAGGAATGAATTTTGCTCTGGGCCTTAAAATTCATCGGCTTCAAGCCCCCATTAAATCTGCACATTCTATTGTAGGGATGAAAGTAGCCTCCTTGCCGGTGATGACGGTTGATGGCAAGGCGACGGCGATTGACTTAGTCCACCAAGCTAAACCAATTGTTTTTTATGTTTTTAATCCTGCCTGTCCCTGGTGTGCGGCAAACATCGAGAATCTTCGTGCATTGAGTAAAGCAATCGCTTCCCATGGCACCGAACAACTGATCGGACTTTCGTTTCAAAAGAATGGGCTTGCTGAGTACGTGGCTAAAGAAAAGTTAGATTTCCCGGTGTATGTTGTGCAGATCTCTCCTGTTCAGGCTCAAATGCGTCTGGGAAGTACCCCTGGGACTGTGGTAATCTCAAAAGGAACGATCCTCGAAGCTTGGGACGGAGCTTATATGGGTGATAACGTCCTGCAGATTTCTCGATATTTCCATGTTAAGTTGCCGGGACTGCTCCCTGTCTCTCACCCTGTACCTTCCGCGGCCGGTCAAACACAATAGTATTTATTGAAAGGAGATGTCCCTTGGACTTCACCAGAAGAAGCGGCGCCTACGAAAGACTATGGCTAATCGTCTTTACCATCGTCTTGGCAGGTGGTCTTGCCGTCAGCATGAAACTCTGCAGGGCGCAGACGATTGCTGTTCGGGATAGCTCTTCGAAAAAGCTACCAGAATTTGAAGTGGCGTCGATAAAGCCATCCAAGGAGGCTGGATCCTCTTGGGGGTGTTTCCCAGGTGGCCGGATCACAGGCGTACAAACTGTAGTAGGGCTTATTGGCTTGGCGTACATTGACGAAGTTCGAAGCGACCACATTGTAAATATGCCGAAGTGGGGAGATGATCGATACGCCATTTCGGCCATTCCTCCTAAATCGTCAAAGTCTGCCCAAATACGATATCGGACGGTATATCCCAGTAAAGAACAGCAGCAGATGTTGCAGTCATTGCTGATACAGAGGTTTCATCTAAAATTCCATCGTGAGTTCACGAATGAACTAGCGTACCTCGTGTTGTTGAGGAAGAGACCTGACGTTATGAAGTTGCAACCACCCAAAGACGAGCACATGCCTTCTTACGTTTCGGTGCATATTGACAATTTGGAAACCGGCAGTAGCTCTTTGGTTGTACTTAATTCCACTATGTCGGTCTTTGCACGGGAAGTGGGTCGGTACACGAAGCTGAATGTAATCGACCAGACCGGATTGGCCGGGTCGTACGACTTTCGGGTTCCGTTTTATTACCTTCAAGAGGAATCAGGTAAGGAAACAGGTTCTGACTTTGGAACTTCTGTTTTTATGGGGCTTCGAGAATTTGGCTTCGACGTTAAATCAGCGAAGACGCCAATCGAGCATATCGTCATCGACCATGTGGACAGACCCTCTGAGAACTGATATGGAGCGACCTGTCAAGCCCTTTTGGTGGGCCGAGGTTTTGGTTTTGCGTTCCCGCGGACCGTGTCGTGTTCCCGCCGGAGCCGCCCGTCGCGATCCGTTTCTCGCCGGAACGGCGCGCAGCAGTCAAGGGCGCGCCGGGGTTTGGCGCGGCGTAGCGAACCCTTGACTGCGAGCACCGTTCTGGCACCCGGTACGCCTTCGACGGGCGGCGTAGCGGGAACATGTT
>Ga0182027_10003913_pt1 | contig 23334 bp, 20 predicted proteins | sample 712E1DmetaG_FD_121300 | JGI IMG/M metagenome (GOLD analysis project Ga0182027, IMG submission 121300) | Permafrost microbial communities from Stordalen Mire, Sweden - 712E1D metaG (Illumina Assembly) | ecosystem: Environmental > Terrestrial > Soil > Wetlands > Permafrost | place: Sweden... | reverse complement strand
TGGAATTTTGCATTTTTGATAAATCGCCTATAAATGAGTTATTTACTGATAATAATAAGTACTATTTTGAACGTGAAAAAGATAATCAATTGAATTTGTTTAATTTATAACCGGACAGTAGTGCCTGGAAATGAGTAATGAGTAATTCTATAATTAATCAATTCTGTAATTATTCATTACTCATTATAATCTTTCTTGTGGAGTATAGGGGAGTCGAACCCCTGGCCTTTAGACTGCCAGTCTAACGCTCTAGCCAACTGAGCTAATACCCCGGAATCAGCGACAAAAGTAAAAAAATTATTCATTAATTATTCAGTTTGTTTTTCAGGTCTTCGAAAGAGCACAGATAATTGTGTACTTTTATTTTGCGTTTTCTCACCACAATAGTCACAGTTGGCCACAATAGAAAATAATATTGATACTAATGTGGTGAACTTTTTTATTAGTTAATATACCCATCGTCTTAATATCTTTAGTTTTTATGAAACGTCTTTTCGCCGCCATAAAAATCCAATCTGATAAAGCATTCCTTTCCCAATTCCACGAAATTCAAAACCGGTTGCAGCACGAACGGATCAAGTGGGTGGAAGAATACAACATTCATATCACATTGAAATTCTTCGGGGAAACGGAGGAGGAGAAGATCCCTGAAATCATCCGGATGCTGGGAGATTTGTCGGCAGATATCAACGTTTTTTCATTTTCACTTCAGCGTCTGGGTGTTTTTGGAAGCTCTTATGACCCGAGGGTAGTTTGGGTGGGTATCGAGCCATATACGGACCTGGCTTCGCTTATGAACGTCATCCGGTCTAAAATGAAAGTCATTGGTTATGAGCCCGACCGCCAAAACCTGGTACCTCATTTAACCCTCGGAAGGATAAAATTTTTGAAGGATAAAAAATTGTTTCAGCAGATCATTGGTCAGCACAAAGGGATATCGTCGCAGGAAATCAATGTGGATCTTTTTTCCCTCTTTGAAAGTATATTAAAAAAAGAAGGGCCGGTTTACCAGACCCTTCAAATCTTTCCATTGAGGAAGTAGAAAATCGTTAAGGGATTACTCCTTTGGAGGTAATTTCTGTTTTTCAATCTTTCTGGCAATAAAATGATAGATTACCAGGCTTAATCCTCCGAAGAGACAAATCAGCGAAAAATAGGACGCTTCTTCACCAAGACACGTATAAGTGGCAAAAATCCTTCCAAGGAGGATGCCGATACCAATGCCCAGGAAGAGTAATCCCCATTTCAGATTGGCAGTTTCATTTTTTTTTGATTCAAAAACAGATGCATCGGCACCTCTCTGAATCAAAAGCATACGTTCTCTTTTTCTGACAACGATATACACAATTCCAAAGACCATCGCGAAAAATGCTATCGGGACTAAAATTCCAGCTTCCATTGTTTTAGGTTTTAGGGTTAATGTTGTTGTTTGTCCCTTTTGACGCTCTTATAATGTTGAGGTTACAAACCTTTTTTTCTTTTTTTACTGAAGAATGATCTTTTTGATCATAAACTGTTTACTGTTGACCATTTCCACAAAATACACTCCTCTTGGTAAGGATGAAACATCCACCTTATGTGTAAATTCATGCGGGATGTTATCTAATGATTCCTTGTATACTACTTGTCCCCTGATATCAATAATCTGAAGATCCAATTGATTTTCTCCATTGGTAATGGAAAAATTTACTACTTCTTCTGCCGGATTGGGATAAATTGAAATTTTTGTTTCTCCTTTGTTTTCAGAAATTCCAATACAGATTTTTACTACGATGTTTTTTACACCGGATGATCCCGTACCACAGGCATTTTTTCCCTGAACGCTGATTATACCTGATACCGCTGCAGGACTTATAGATATGACAATAGCATTTGTTCCTTCTCCGGAAATAATTGATATCCCCATGGGGAAAAACCAGGCATAAGAAGTTGCTTCGGCGATCGCAGGAATAGAATAGGTATAGCTTTCATTATTTGAACAAACCGTATCGTTACCCGAAATGGTTCCCGCAGGTCCAGGTAATGTTTCAAGACCGATGGTCCGGATCCGGGGTATACTTTCCCCGCAATTGTTAAGGGCGATAACATTGATATTGCCTGTATTGGCACCCCAGAGAACATTAATGGAATCGGTATTCTGGCCGTTTAAGATTGTTGCATCTATAGGTACCGTCCAAAAATAGGAAGAAGCGCCCGGAACCGGGTCGACTGAGAAAGAAACCATAGCCGCATTACATACCAGTGCGGGTCCCTCAATGGATGCGGGTTGCGAGGGAGGCGCTGTTATAGTCACAGCCAGGACGCTCGGGTTGCTGTTTCCGCATTGATTACCGGCAATTACCGATAAATTACCACCGGTATTACCCCAATGGACAATGATAGATGTTGTATTTTGTCCGCTCAAAATCTGTGCTCCGAACGGTGCCATCCAGGAATAGGAAGTCGCACTGGGAACAATTGGAATGCTGTATGTTGCAATGGAATCCTGGCAGATAATGGTCGGTCCGCTGATGGTTCCGGGAGAATTTGGAGTAGGAATGATGCTGACAAGTGTGCTGTCGGTGGCTGTGTGAGAAACAGAATCAATCACATTAACATGGTACCAAGTAGATACTAAAGGGGATGCAACTGGATTGGCAATGTTTGGGTTATTCAGTCCCGTAGTCGGTGTCCACGAAAAAATAAAGGGACTTATTCCCCTGACCGTTGTTGCTAAAAGATGAGAGGATGCTCCTGCACAGATGGAACCGGGCGTTGCCGTTGCAGTAACATAAACTGAATCTCCCGACAGGACATGAATTGTTGTATTTCGCTGATGAATGGGTGTACCATTGGGACCTTGGGCTATAAATTGAACCTGGTAATACCCCGTCGGAACTGCACCGGTGAGTTTGATTTTTGCAGTAAGAGAGCCGGGGAAAGTGGTTATTTTGTTTCCCGAAAGAAATGAAACCATAAGTGTTCCCGAAACCGGTACCGGAAAGACCATCCCCGAAAAAAGAACCGTATCACTATAAAGTTTTACTTCCGGAATAGAAATGTTTACAAGGGTGCTGTCGAGATTTGTATAAAGTGTATCTATCGTATTATCGATGGCCATTGCGAAATCGGGGAAATAAGCCGTAGTACTCATAAAAGTTCCGTTCCGGAAATCGGTCCAGCCAGCCATGGCAACTTTCTTATTTGAACAGATCCCGTTATAATCGCCCTGGTACCTTGGAGATCCATCTCCTCCGCAGGTCGGACAATTAATTTTCATTTTCTGGTTCGAGATTTTCTGGTTGACGGCAAAGTTCAGCCCCCCGTCTGCAGAAGACGTTGCATAAATATAGGCGCTGTCGTGTGTAGGCGTATCCCTTGTATCCATCCACTGAACATAGAGACGCCCGTTGTCCTTATCGCACCAGACGGCCGGGTGCCATTGATTATTATTTTGTGTGCCGGTATCATCGTTCACTTTTTTTGCTGCCGACCAGGTGATTCCCCCGTCATCGGAATAGCGGCTAAAGATATCCGGCATATTTTGATTCCCGGGAGGATCGTTGGATGCATAAACCAGGTACAACCTTCCTCGGTGAGGCCCAGAACTGTTATCAGCTGCTATCATCGGGTAGGGACGTGTACGCATTCCTGATACCGAATTCCTTCCATTTATATCCGTACCAACATAATTGGAAAATTGTTGCGATGACATCTGTGTAAATGTAAGCCCACCATCATGGGAACGGTAGAAAGTATAGACAGAAGCAAATGCGGTTCCGGAATTGGTAACCACATAAACTGATCCACCCTGAATGTTGTTGTTAGGGCCTACACATACCATCATTCCGGGAATACTCTGCGTGGTCGGGGCAAAGGTGCTGGTGAAGGTTTGCCCGTGATCTGTGCTCCTGGAGAAGTTTCCCACTTCATTGTTAGTCATACATGTATAAACATTGTTTGCATTGGGGCCATTGGTCTGATCACAGGCAATCCAGCACTTGTCGTTCCCGGCAAGAGCAGTAATCCCGGGTTCCCAGGTTGTACCATTATCAGAAGATTTAACAACTTTTAATCCCAGGACATTATTGGTAGTTCCATACATATTCGCATAGAAAAGATTTCCCAGGCTGTCGTATGCCACCACCGGACTGCCTTGCATCGTGGAACCAAAATCGGGAATTACCGATACCCAGTTGAGCCCGTCATCCGAATAATGCCCCACATTGGTATTGTAAGCGGTAAAATACCATGTTGGGATCCCAGGATTTGCGGTCATGTTGCTTTCTGCGAAATCAATTCCCAGGTTAAAATTATCCCAGTTGTTGATCGTAATGACGCTTGATGTGACGTTATTGATTCCCGGTGCCAGTATTTTTTTCCACATTGAATGGGGAAGCTGATCGGAATTGGGGTCATCACCATTCTGGGAAAAAAGCTGTAAGGAGATTAAACAGAATCCTAAAAAAACCAAAAAAACAGACCTGATCCTTAATGTCTGTTTTAAAAAAGTAACAGCGTCCATAAGATATATTTATCCGGGATTTTGATAAATATCAAAACACAAACATATAAAAAAAACTGTATGTTTGCAACAATAATCGCTCTTATACAGGCATTATTATTAATTTTAACGTTGAATAACCGGAGATATTTTTCATTTTCTGTAACCCTTCTATTTTATTAACGTCTAAATCACAAAATGAAGGTTCGGGACGACAACGATTACATCGGGAGAGTGTTAAGCGGGGACGTTTCAGCTTATGCATCATTGGTTGCAAAACATAAAAACCTGGTTTTTTCGATTGTTCTGAAGATCGTAAATAACCGGGAAGACGCAGAAGAGATCTCGCAGGATGTTTTTCTGAAGGCTTACCAGTCGCTGAGCACATTTGAAAGGAAATCGAAGTTCTCCACCTGGCTTTACCGGATTGCTTATAATGCAGCGATATCGAAGACAAGGAAAAAAAAGGTTGAAATGGTTGCGATAGAAGAAACGGTCATCACTAATTATTCGACTGATGAGGTTGGCCGGAATATGCATGAACTGGAGGAGAATGATCGTCAGCTGATTCTTGAGAATGCGTTGCAACGTTTGCCTGAAGAAGATAACCTGCTGATTACCTTGTTCTATAAAAATGAAAATTCTATTGAAGACATCAGTGATATCACTGGTTTATCGGTTTCGAATGTCAAGGTAAGGCTCCACCGGATACGGAAAAAGTTATATGAAGAGATGAACGGACTGATAAAAAGAAATTAAAAGACTGAAACAATCGTATCTTTGTAATTGAAATGGAAAAAGAAGATTTTTTATCAGATGATTTATTAAAGAACCTTTTCAGGAACCAATCCTGGGAAAGTCCCGGTGATGATTTTACCGGGAATATCATGGAACAGATCCTGACAGCACCCGAAGTTGCTTCCGTGAAAAAACCTTTCTATCTCATCCTCCGGTCATCCTGGCCGTATGTTCTTCTTTTCCTTGTTACTTTGTTATTCCTCATGACCTCGGATCTTCCGTTTACGGATTATATTCCCGGGAAAGGTTACTTTACAAAGAACTTTCTTCCCAACTTTGGTTCATTGTTTTCAGGATTCAAACCTTTGGTTTCAAATGCCAAGATCATTTCGATTCCCCTGATGATTATTCTGGCTGGCAGTTTACTGGTCGGTTTTGATCATTTTCTTTTCCGGAAGCCCGGTGTAAGGCATCAAACCACACATTAAAATGATCCCGCAGGAGATCGCAGATTCCCTGGTTGACTTTTTTTCCCGTACCCGGAATGTTTCTGTTAATATACTTAAGTCCTATTCTCTTTCCGGGGGTTGCATCAATCATGTTCACAGGCTGCAAACGAGTATTGGTGATTTCTGTATCAAATACAACCTGCGTGACCGTTTCCCGGAGATGTTTACCAGTGAGGCGGATGGACTTGCATTATTGAATAGCGCCGGGGAGATACGTGTTCCGGGAGTTTATTGCACGGGTTACGCTGGTTCATTTGCTTACATTTTACTGGAATACATTGACGAAGGCAGAAAAAGTTCTTCTTTCATGAATGAATTCGGACGCTCGCTGGCGCGTTTACACAGGCATACTGCAGGATATTTCGGCCACGAACTTGATAACTATATGGGTTCGCTACCGCAGAGCAATAAAAAACATATTACGTGGAACTTATTTTTCGTGGAAGAACGTCTGAAAAGACAGGTTTCATTGGCTAATGTCTATTTTTCTTCCTCTGACTTTGCTGCATTTGAACGACTGTATGCCCGGCTCGATGAATTATTGCCGATTGAGCCACCTGCCTTGCTTCATGGTGATCTCTGGGGAGGAAATTACATGGTGGCACCGGATGGCAAGGCCTGTCTTATCGATCCCGCAGTTTATTATGGGCATCGTGAGGTTGATATTGCAATGACCACACTTTTCGGTGGATTTGATGAATCTTTCTATGCTTCATACCAGGAGGAATATCCCCTGGAAATAGGATGGCAGGAACGATTGGATATTTTTCAGTTATATCCTTTACTGATTCATTTGAATTTATTCGGATCCGGGTACCTTGGATCCATTTTGAGTATTATACGTAGATTCTGATGGTCAGTTATTCTGGTGTTTTTCGAGCCATAACTGTTTGAAATTCTTCTCGGCAAATTTCGGCAATTCTCTCCGCGGTCCCCACCATTTCCGAAAGTACATCCTGAAGGCTCTGTTTTTCATTCCGGCACCTGTCTTGTCGATCATCCATCTTCGCAGCATTATTATTTTCCAGCCTTTCATCATGAACTTCCAGGAAGATTTCGGGAATCCTTTTTTTACCGTTTCATTCCGGTTATACAATAACAGTTCATGCAGGGGGATGTGCATGCAACAAACCTCGGTACACTTCCCGCAAAGCGAACATGCATAGCTTAAATGATTGTAATCTTTCAATCCAAGGTAATGCGGGGATATCACTGAGCCGATCGGTCCCGAATAAACAGCTCCATAAGTATATCCGCCAACGCTACGGTAGATCGGGCAGGCATTCAGGCAAGCCCCGCAACGGATACAGGCAAGGGCCTGGCGCTGTTCCCTGTGCCTGAGCACTTCCGTACGCCGGTTATCGATGAGAATGACGTACATTTCTTCCGGTCCGTCGGGTTCGTCATTCAACTTCGGACCAAAAATGAGGTTGTTGTATGCAGTGATATGCTGCCCGGTACCATAGGTAGCCAGCAAGGGAAGAAACAGGTCGAGATCATCCATGGAGGGAATGATTTTTTCAATTCCTACAATAGCAATGTGAATTTTGGGGAAAGCATAAGAAAGCAATCCGTTTCCTTCATTTTCGGTCAGCACCAGGGCGCCGATATCTGCGACCAGGAAATTTCCTCCGGTAATCCCGACGTCGGCACGAATGAATTTTATCCTGAGCTGTTCTCTTACAAACCGGGCAATATCTTCCGGTGTGCTGTGCAAAGGAGTTCCAAATTTTTCATGGAAGAGCTCGGCTACATCTTCTTTCGATTTATGCATGGCCGGCGTCAGTATATGGTAGGGCTTTTCACCGGCTAATTGAACTATGAACTCACCAAGGTCGGTTTCAACGACTTCGCGTTTATGTTTTTGAAGTAGTTCGTTTATTTCAAGTTCCTCTGAAAGCATTGTCTTTTGCTTGACAATCAGGTGGGCATCGGCCTTTTTAATGATGGACAGGATCTCTTTTTGGGCATCTTTTTCTGATGGGGCCCAGATGACTTTGCCACCGCGTTTTACAAAATTGCTTTCAAATTCAACCAGGTAGCTGTCGAGTTTGCTGAGAGTTTTATATTTTCGCATGGCCGCCCGCCGGCGTGCGAGTTCAAGGTTGAAAAATTGCAGTTTTCCCGTGATCACTTTCTCGTCATACCTGCCAATATTAAAATCCAGCCTCCTGCGATGTTCCGGGTCAAAAGAACGTTTTTCTGCATCGGCCAGAAATTTATCAAGGATATTCGACATATGGAAGGTCTTTATTTAATTGTGACAGGTATCTTCAGAACTCTGCGCTCATGTCTTCCCCCTTCGAAATCCGTTGTAAAAAACATCTTCACCATGTTCAATGCGTCTTCAGGAGTTATGAAACGAGCAGGTAAGGCGATAATGTTTGCATCGTTGTGCAAGCGCGACAATCGTGCAATATCATCCGTCCAGCAAACTGCCGACCGGACCAGCTGGTATTTATTGGCAACCATCGCTACTCCGTTCCCGCTTCCGCAAATGATGATCCCTCTCTGATAGATCCCTTCATTTATCGCTTTTGCCAATGGATGAATAAAATCAGGATAATCAACGCTGTCTTCCGAAAACGTGCCGAAATCCCTGAAACGGTATCCTTCAGAAGCTAGATTGTGCAGGAGATATTCCTTTAACCTGAATCCGGCATGATCACATCCTATAGGAATATCCTGGCTGAAATCAAACATTGTTAACAAATTTATTTACAAAAGTAATCATAATTATGTCGGATATGAATTTGTAATCCAATGTATAGATTGAGTTCATAAAATTGATAACCAATTCTTTTCACTTTTTTTTGGAATTTCTTTCCTTATGATTAACATTGTATTTGATAAAAAATGGAATTCATTTAAAGAAAATTCTTTTCCATTAGCTATCTCTAAATCAAATTCTTAAAATTTTAACAGGGGATTGTTTATAACTGCGTAACTTTGTTAAAAATTTCTTACAACTCAATCCCGTTTTCAAAAATTTATCTTAAAACAAAAAAAAATTGCTTTTCAAAAGAAAGTATTAACATTTTATACAATAAAAATAAGGGATAAAAAATAAATATTTTATCAACAAACAAAATTATCAACAGCTTGTTATTAATTTGTTATTTTATTATTTTTCAGTATAATAGACCTTTCTAACTTACGTTTATATGTTGATTAAAAAAATTAGTTGTAAAATAAAAATTCTGGTGTAAAATAAAATCAACAGAACTAACACCTATTATTATAGAAAACAGATATTTTAAAAAATTTATTATTATTATTATGAATTTTGAAAATCAAAATATAAATAAAAATCATAAAATTATTGAAGAAATAAACCGGCTTAGAAAGGAAAAAAATGTAATCCTTCTGGCTCACTTTTATCAGGTACCGGAAATTCAGGATCTGGCTGATTTTGTCGGTGATAGTCTTGGTTTATCTCAGGAAGCTTTTAATACAAATGCCGATATTATTGTTTTTGCAGGTGTTCATTTCATGGCTGAAACAGCTAAAATTCTTAATCCGACAAAAAAAGTTTTGTTACCTGACCTTGCAGCAGGTTGTTCTCTGGCTGATTCCTGTCCGGCAGATGAATTCATAAAATTCAAGGAAAAGCATCCCGGCCATATTGTTATATCATATATCAATTGTTCGGCTGAAGTAAAAGCACTTTCAGATATAATTTGTACTTCAAGCAACGCTGTAAAGATAGTTGAATTCCTTCCAAAGGATACAAAGATCATTTTTGCTCCGGATAAAAACCTGGGCAGTTATGTAAATATGATAACGGGAAGAAATATGGTTTTATGGGAAGGAAGCTGTGAAGTACATGATATCATTAAAACAGAGGCAGTCATTAATCTGAAAGCGAATCATCCGGATGCAAAATTGATAGCTCACCCCGAATGTAAAGCAGTAATTCTTCAGATGGCTGATTTCATCGGATCTACCACGGCACTGTTGAATTTTACCAAAATGAATCCTGCGAAAGAATTCATAGTTGCAACTGAAACAGGTATCCTTCACCAGATGCAGAAATCATCACCGGCTAAAAAATTCTATGTTGTCCCTACCGATGAAACCTGCTCATGTAATGATTGTCCTTATATGAAGCTAAACACATTGCCGAAATTACTAAATTGCCTGAAAAACGAATCGCCGGAAATTCAGTTAACTGATGAATTGATGGATAAGGCCAGAAAGCCAATTCTCCGTATGCTTGAATTGTCAAAATAAGTATTTCTAAATGCGAAAGATCAAGACAAATCTCAGGTTTCTAATACTTCTTAACTTTTCATTTTTCATTTTTCATTTTTCATTCTCGCAAGATACTGCAACAATCCTGAACGGATATCAGAAATTTTATTACAAAAGTGGGATCATTTCCAGTGAAGGAATAATGAAAAACGGGCAACCCGATGAATACTGGAAATCTTATTATGAAAATGGAAAATTAAAATCGGAAGGAAATCGGAAAAATTTTGAACTCGACAGTCTGTGGATCTTTTATAATGAAAAAGAACAGCGGATCCTTGATGTTAGCTACAGGGACGGAAAGAAAAACGGGATCAAAACCACCTACCTCGAAAAAGAGATGATCCGGGAGATGTTTAAAAATGATATTAAAAACGGAGTTACCTCGTATTATTATCCGGATGGTAAACTGAAAATGGAGATTCCTTTTGTGAATGGCATGGAGCAGGGGCTTGCCAAGGAATATTCAACAGACGGAAACATCATCACGCTCATCGAGTATAAACGGGGTTTCGTGATTGACCGGCTGAAGATCAACCGGAGGGACCATAACAACCTGAAACAAGGACGTTGGTACACTTTTTATGGTAACGGAAATGTTCATGTGGAAGGAAATTACCAGGATGATCTGAAAGAGGGATATTTTAAAGAATATGCAGAAAACGGCGACCTGATCAGTGTGGATAAATACGTGAAAGATGTGAAACAGGCGGATGCCCAAGAGATCCGGAAGCTGGATATAAAGAATGAATATTATCCCGACGGCAAGATCAAGGCCAGCGGAACTTACCGCAACGGAACCCCGGAAGGAATTTACCGGGAGTATAATACAATTGGGCAGATCGTCCGGTCGTTGGTTTATGATATGGGAATCGTTGTCGGGGATGGAATTGTGAAAGAGGATGGCAGCCGCGATGGGCACTGGAAGGACCTTTATCCTGATGGCAAGCTCAAAGCTGAAGGCGATTACAAAGACGGAAGGCAGGTAGGCGAATGGAAATTTTATTATCCGGACGGAAAACTGGAACAGGTTGGAAAGTTCACAAGTTCGGGAAAATTTCAGGGGATCTGGAAATGGTATTATGAATCAGAGCAGCTGATGCGGGAAGAGGAATATGATAATGGATTGAAAGACGGCATGCATACCGAATATGACGAGAATGGCAAGATCGTCGAAGAGGGAGAATACGTCAAGGACCTGGAAGATGGACCCTGGTTTACTACCATCGGGGATTACCTCGAACGCGGTACTTACAGGGATGGATTGAAAAACGGAAAATGGGTCAGCTATCACCTGATTTCAACCAATGCAAAAACAGACAGTATCCTTTCTTTCTCAGGTAGTTTTGTAGAAGACAATCCTGACGGAAAACATATCTATTACTGGGATAATGGAAAGGTAAAAGATGAAGGTTTCTACCTGATGGGAAAAAAAGAAGGCGACTGGATCAAATATGAATATGACGGAACTCCATTCCTGGTGATCACTTACCGGAATGGCATGGAAACGAAATATGACGGAGTAAAGATCAAACCACCCATTGAGTCTGGCGATCAATAATAAGTAAAGGAAATCATGGATAAATACAAGAAACCGGAAGAGAACCGGGAGAAAAGACAAACACCGGATTCCCGGAAAGAGAAATCGTCAGAAACACGACCTTCCTATCCGCGGAGAAGAAATGAAGATGAGGGGAAAAAAAAATCACGTGCCGGTGAACCCACCGAAAGTGATCTGATCCGGCTGAACCGGTATATTGCCAATGCAGGCATCTGTTCGCGTCGTGAGGCGGATAAACTGATCCAGGCTGGCGCCGTTAAGGTAAACGGGAAGGTTGTTACGGAACTGGGAACGAAAGTGTCAAAGACCGATAAAATCTCTTATGGCGACCAGGCGCTTTCACGAGAAAAACTCCGGTATGTGCTGCTGAATAAACCCAAGGGTTTTATCACGACGACCGATGACCCGGAAAACCGGAAAACAGTAATGAACCTGATCGCACGCGCCTGCAAAGAACGCATTTACCCGGTTGGACGGCTCGACCGGAATACGACAGGACTTCTACTGTTCACCAACGATGGAGAAATTGCAAAACGGCTGTCGCATCCGAGGTACGGAATCAAGAAGATCTATCATGTTGGCCTCGACAAGAATGTTTCGGTAGCTGATATGAAGAGTATCCTTGCGGGAATTGAATTGGAAGATGGACTCGTGAAAGCAGATGCCATAGAGTTTGTAGGTGACGGGAAAGACAAAAAAGAACTCGGCCTTGAACTTCATACCGGTCAGAACCGCGTGGTAAGAAGGATCTTTGAGAAGTTCGGTTACAAAGTGGTGAAACTCGACCGTGTTTATTATGCAGGCCTGACCAAAAAAAACCTTCCCCGCGGAGAATGGCGGTTCCTCGAAGAGAAAGAACTCAATATGCTCAAAATGATCGGGACATAAAAATGCAGGAATTTAGAATGCAGAAATTGAGGTCAGAGTAAAAAATTAATAGTAAACAGCGAATGGCGAAAAGCGTTTTGTTAAAAAAAAATAATATTCAATTTATGATTAAAGGTTTTGTTTTTGCGTCACTTTTTTTCCTCTTCCAATATTGTTTTGCATCCATTGATCCCACGCAGGATCTGATCCGTACAGCAGGCGATGCAACCATATATCCAAATGATAACCTGCTGGTGATTTTCGACAGCACACGGGTGGATGTCAAGGAATCAGGACTGAGCTATGTCTGGTCGCACACCCTGACCAAGGTCCTGACTGCCAAAGGAGCTATCGACCTGAGCGTGGTGAAATTAGGTTACGATCCGCTGTCGGCCTATGTCGATATCAAAAAAGTAGTGATCTATAAAAAAGACGGAACCATCCGCAATCTCAACTTGCAGAATGTGTTGGATTACCCTGCCCCGGCAAGGATGATCTACTGGGGCGCAAGGGAGAAAATGATCGAAGTAGGAAGACTGGATCCCGGTGATGCCATTGAGGTGGTTGAATTCAGGAAAGGATTTACCTATGCCTTGCTGGAACAGGGAGATGATGACAATAAATATATCCCTCCTATGAAAGGTCATTATTACGACATTGTTGAGTTCTGGAGCGGAAACCCGGTAAAAGTAAAAGTTTATGAAATCAGTATTCCGAAGGACAAACCATTGCAATACCAGGTTTACAATGGAGAAGTACAATCATCGGCTTTATTCAGGGAAGATAAAAATGTGTACACCTTTACCAAGAATGATATTGTCCCTTTCAAGCCCGAGCCACATGGTGTGGCCGCATCGGATGTGGCGACCAAGCTGCTCTTGTCAACGAGTCCCGACTGGTTTGCAAAATCCCGCTGGTTTTACAAGGTGAATGAAGATTTTGGCAGTTTTGATGATACCCCCGAAATCCAGGCAAAAGTAAACGACATTCTTAAAAGCGCAAAAAACGAATTGGACTCCATCTCCCTTCTGACCCATTGGGTAGCTGATGAAATTCGTTATTCCGGGATCTCCATGGGTTGCGGTGAAGGTTATACGTTACACAAAGGAGCAATGACCTTTAACGATCGTTGTGGTGTTTGCAAGGATAAAGCCGGTATGCTAATAACCATGCTGCGTGCGGCCGGATTCAAATCATACCCCGCCATGACCATGGCAGGTTCGAGGATTGATTACATCCCTGCCGATCAGTTCAATCACAGTGTGACCATCGTAAAACTGAACGATGGAAAATATCATCTGCTGGATCCGACCTGGGTTCCTTTTGTCAGGGAATTATGGTCGAGCGCTGAGCAGCAGCAGCAATACCTGATGGGTGTTCCCGAAGGCGCCGACCTGGCAACTACCCCACTTTCAGCACCAGAAAATCATTTTCTGAGGATCGATGGGAAATCATCTTTATCTGCAGACGGAACATTATCAGGAACACTAACAATCACCGCCGAAGGACAAACAGATGCCGGGATCCGCGGGATGTTCAGGAATTACAATAAAACCCAATGGAACCAGAATGTGGAAAAGGAGATCCTGAAAATATCTCCGTTAGCTGAAGTTACACGTATTGAATATACCAACCCCATTGACTACAAATCCGGACCGATAAGTATTACCATTGAATATAAGATCCCCGAATATGCACTTGTTTCCGGTGACCAGGTTCTTTTTACACCGCTAACCGCTTCAAACGTGTTTAAAAATTATCAGCCACACCTGTTCTTTGAAACCTGGATGAAAGACCGGAAATATCCCTTCCGCGATCGTTGTTCACGGTTGGTTGAACTCAATGAATCCATCCTGCTTCCGGGAAATTCAAAAAGTGTGTACCTGCCTGTAACAAAAAATAATGAAGGCGATGTTTGTTCATTCCATGGGGGATATTATTGGAAAGATAATACCCTGATATTGAACGAAAAGATCGTACTCGGGAAACGCATCTATGACGCGAAAAACTGGCCTGAATTCCGTGATGCCGTTATTTCACAGGGGTCTTTTGCAGATAATCCCGTTGTTTTTGACCTTCAGAAATAATACATCCCCACAAAATATTCAATATGAAAAAATATTTCTCCATCCTTCTTAGCTCCATCCTCTTTCTTCCATCCTCTATTCTCCTTTATTCACAGGATGAAAATTATGATGCTGTTTATTTGCAGCTGAAAAAAGAATACACGCTCAATTCCGATGGCAGCATTGACTACCGGTACATGAAAAAACAAAAACTACAGACATACCGGTCATTTAATAATCTTTACGGGGAGACATTTATTGTCTACAACCCGGATTTCCAGACCCTGAAGGTGAATGAAGTTTATACGATCATGGCCGACAGTAAAAAGAATCCTTCACCTGCAAATGCATTCAATGAAGTCCTTCCCGGGTTTGCCGCCAATGCCCCCGCCTATAACAAGCTGCGCGAAATGGTGATCACCCATGCAGGTACCGAACGGAATGCTATTCTGAACCTTGATTACGTGCTGCATTCAAAAAAAGAATTTTATCCTTGCCTGATGGGGAATGAGCTGTTATGTGAGGTGGAACCGGTAACAGAACTGACGTTTATTATCCGGGTTCCTTCAGATAGCAAACTGAATTATTCGATACTAAACAGCCCGGCAACCCCTGTTATTACCAAAGAAGGCGACTTAAAGGTTTACACCTGGAAATTTACAAATATCCCGGCGATCTCTAACGAAGACTTTCAGAAAGGCGGTAACGACATTTACCCGAAGATCATCTTCAGTACTGTGAAAAACCGCTCAGACCTATACGTTGAATTTCAAAAACAGGCTGCATTTTCTTATGAATTAAGTCCTGAAATAAAAAAAGCGGTTGCTACATTACTGGCAGAAAATAAAGAAAAAACAGCTATCCTGTTAAAACTTCAGGACAAAGTAATAAATGAGTTCAGGTTGTATCCTGTTCCGATAAAATATACAGGGTTTACTTGCCGGATTCCTCAGGAGACCTGGAACAGTAATGGAGGAACGACCATTGAAAAAGCAGTACTTCTCACAGCCTTACTCAAAGAAGCCGGCATAATAGCCAATCCTGTATTCATGATCAAAAATAGCATATATGATGAGGCCATCGGGTCAATGATGGATATTGAGGATGTCCTGGTAAAAGCAGAATTACCCGGCAACGAATCTGTCTACTTATCAGTAACTACCCTGAATCCACAGAACCTGTTCTATTGTTTCCCGGAAAGAGTTTTTGTGGAATTACGGCAAGGAAATATCCTTGTTGAAAAATCACCTTCATTAAAAAATAAAATTACCCTGGCCGGAGTTTTTACGATAAATGAGAAAAATCAATTATCAGGAGAAATTTCCTTTATTGAAGATAACGGTACAAACCCTTACCTGATGCTACTCCGCGACAAGAACAAGGCAAAATCCCTTATCGGTGGCGGGTTATCTTCCTCCGACCTGAAAGATCCCGGCACCACGAAAATGGGAATGGATCAATCTTCAGTAGTGATGGCCGTTAATAAAGATAAAGCCTTCCGCAGCGATTCGGATTATTATTTTCTCCAGTTGCCTTTAGTGACGAATGGTATTGAAAGTCTGGGCATCCACCTTTTGCCCAAAAACCGTATTCCATCACTGGAAATCTCATCTCTCATGGAAGAAAATGACGACTTCACTTTCGTGATTCCTGATAAGATGAAATCTTTTATCCCCAATGAGAAAAAGGAAATCAGGAACAATATCGGTGCATTCTCTTTTGAAGTGAAAACGAAAGGCCAAAAAGTTGTCGTTCACAAATCCCTGAAACTGGAAAAACGCTTGATTCAGCCGGCAGAATACCCTGAATTTAAAGCCTTGATGGATCACTGGAATACCGACCGGTACAGGGAGTTGGTGTTTACAAAGTAAAAAAGGAAAAAAGTGAAAAGGTTGCTCCGCACTTTGTGCTTCTCACCTCTCATTATTCACTTATAGCATCAAGTATTTTCATATCGGCAGCACTTAAAGTAAACTCCATTTCTGCATTTTCAGCGATCCGGTTGGCGTGGGTTGATTTAGGAAGAGGCAGCAGTTCCTTCTGTAAAAGATAACGGATACAAACCTGAGCAGGAGATACACTGTAATGTTTTGCCATTTCCGATATGGTTTCACTTTTCAGGATTCGCCCGGTGGCAAGGGGGGAATAGGCTTCAACCAGGATGTTTCTCTTCCGGCAGAATTCCGTCAGCTCTTCCTGCATATGACCTATATAAAGCCCGATCTGGTTAACCATCGGGACAATTCCACAATTGTCGAGGATGCTAGTGATATCACTAATACTGAAATTGGAAACGCCAATAGCCCGGACCTTCCCCTGCCGGTATAATTCTTCCATTGCTTTCCAGGAGGCGATATTGCCCTCGGTGCAATCGCGACCCCTGCCGTTCCAGGGCCAGGGGGCATGAATCAGGAACAAATCAAGATTGGGAAAACCCAGATGATGCATCGTCTTTTCAAAAGAGGCCTGGGCTGCCTTAAATCCTTTTATCTCGGCGGGTAATTTGCTTGTGATAAACACCTCTTCACGTTTCAGTTTCGAATCCCGGACGGCTTTTCCCACATTTTCTTCGTTATCATAAGCCCTGGCGGTATCAATGTGACGGTAGCCGGTTTTCAATGCAGCCGAAACGGCCTCATAAGCAGCTGCATTGCTGATCTGCCAGGTTCCAAAACCGATCTTCGGGATCTCTACGCCGTTGTATAAAATATAAGTATCGTTTACTAATGACATGACTGTGTAAATTTGTTAATTAACGATGTTCCAGCTAGAATAATATCACCCCTGCGGGGTTTTAAGGATTTTTTTATTTCGCCATTTCACTATTTAATAATGGTCCGTCCCAATGCCTTGCCCTGTATCCGGCTCCGTATCTCTTCCAATTTCTTTTGCTGAATAAGGCATTGCGTGATCTCTTCGATGTTCTCTTTTGACGACATTAGTTCCTTAAGTTTTTTCTGGTTATCGCCGATCATCCGTTCAATTTTTTTTGCTTTGAAGGCATACAGGGCCGGGTAAATTGAGTCTAGCAAACGGTCGATTTCAGGTTGAACATAAATCTTGTTTTTTTCCCAGTGGTGGCTGAGTTCATATGGAAGAATAACAAGGTCGATAGCAAGAGTTGCCAGGATGGGATTGGTATGATGAAGAAAATAATCCTTATCGGGGAAGACGCCTTTTTGTTGAAGTTCGGCCATTTCATTGAAGATCTGGCGGCATACAAGCTCTTCAAACGGGATCTCGTCCCGGAGCAGATCCTGGATGATAAGATCGGCAACTTTCAGTTGGGTTTCTTCCTCCGGTTCATCGCCGTTATTCTGTTTCAGGGTGATGGATTCGTCACCGAATTGAAGCAACAGCCGGATGATTTCTTTTTCCTGGGATTCGCCTGAGTCAATGTCATATTGTATCTGGGGCGCGGCAGTTTCTGTTTCTTCCGGTTCCAGGTAGGATTGCTGTCCCTCTTCCTGCAGTTTTTTCGAGAATTTTTTTCGCAGGATCTTATTCATCTCATTCACCAGCGTTTGTTCAGAAACGGCCAGTAGCGAAGAACATTCCCGGATGAAAAAGGTGCGGGTGATGCCATCGGGGATAATGGCAATCGTATTTACGATTTCTTTAACCAGCCCGGCTTTTTTGACCGGATCCCCAGCCGTTTCATTAAGCAGAAGCCGGGTTTTGAAAAGAATAAAATTGACAGCATTTTTTGAGATGAACTCTTCCACTTCCGCAGACCGGTGTTTCCGGGCGAAAGAATCCGGATCTTCTTTTTCCGGGAAGAGCACAATTTTAACATTCATTCCCTGTTCCAGGATCATATCGATGCCTCTCAATGAAGCCTTGATGCCTGCAGGATCGCCATCATAAAGGATGGTGATATTCGGAGTATAACGCTGAATAAGCTTAATCTGGTCATTGGTGAGAGAAGTACCTGAAGATGCCACCACATTTTCGATACCGGCCTGGTGAAGGGAGATCACATCGGTGTAACCTTCCACGAGGTAACAGTTATTTTTGGCAACCATGGAATTACGGGCATAATACAGACCGTAAAGCGACTTGCTTTTATTGTAGATCTCCGATTCAGGTGAATTCAGGTATTTGGCCGTTTGTTTGTCGGCACTGAGGATGCGCCCTCCAAACCCAATGATCCTCCCCGAGGCGCTGTGGATCGGGAACATAACACGTCCGTGGAAACGGTCGATCAGCCGGTCTTCTCTTTGAATGGACAACCCGGTCTTGACAAGGTATTCGGGTTTATATCCTTCCGAAATGGCATGGGAGGAAAAATCTTCCCATCCTTCCTTCGCATAACCCAGCTGGAATTTACGGATGTATTCATCCCGGAAACCGCGTTCCTGCAAATAGGTAAGCCCGATCGCCTTCCCGTCTTCGGCCTCAAAAAGAGTCTGCTCAAAATATTTCTGGGCAAACTGATTAACGAGAAAAAGGGTTTCCTTCTCATTTTGTTCCTGGATCTTTTCCGGAGTCTGTACTTCTTCAGCAATCTCGATATGGTATCGTTTTGCCAGGAACCGCAATGCTTCCGGATAAGTATAATGCTCATGCTCCATGAGGAAATTCACCGTATTTCCGGCTTTTCCGCATCCGAAGCATTTGTAAATCCCTTTTGTGGGAGATACAGTAAAAGACGGCGTTCTCTCGTTATGAAAAGGGCATAACCCGATATAGTTCGTCCCTCTTCTTTTCAGGGAAACAAAATCTGCAATGACCTCTTCGATCCGTGCAGCAGACAATATAGTTGAGATGGTATCAGGAGTGATCACAAAAGTGATTTTTTTCTCAGCTAAGGTAACAAAAATAGGTTAATTCGGCCCGTTAAAATGATGAAGATGTCGTAGAAATTTTGTACTTTTATGATCTAAAATATATTCCATGGATCGTAGGGAATTCTTCAGGAAAAGCATCCTGGCAGGTGTTGCTGCAGGAGCTGCGATGACCTTCAGTGATTTCGGAAAAGCGTTTGCCGGAAAAATGGCTCCTCCCGGGTCATCCGGACCTTTTGACCTCATAGCAGTCAAAGGAGGCGAGCCGGTTCAGATGTTCGACAAAGCCATCGAATCACTCGGGGGAATGAAAAATTTTGTAAAAAAGAACCAAACCGTTGTTGTTAAACCCAATATCGGATGGGATACCTTTCCGCAACGTGGCGCCAACACCAATCCCGACCTGGTGAAACGGATCATCGAACAATGTTATAGCGCCGGGGCTAAAACGGTTTACGTTTTCGACAATACCTGCGATAGCTGGAATAAATGTTATGAAAACAGCGGCATCGGGAAAGCGGTAAAAGATGCCGGGGGAAAACTTGTTCCCGCCAACTCAGAAAGTAATTACCAGGAGGTGGAGGTGAAAAATGGCAAAAAGCTGAAAAAAGTTAAGATTAATGAACTGATTCTCAGCTCGGATATTTTCATCAATGTGCCGGTGCTGAAATGTCACGGTTCGTCAGTGATCACGGCAGCCATGAAAAATCATATGGGAATTGTGTGGGATCGCGGCTACTGGCATCGTAATGACCTCAACCAATGTATCGCCGATTTTGCAACGTATCGCAAACCCGACCTGATCGTGATAGATGCTTACCGGGTAATGACCAAACGTGGCCCCAGGGGGGTATCGGAAGAAGATGTGGTACTGATGAAATCGCTCATCCTTTCAAAAGATATTGTTGCCGCCGATACTGCTGCCGCCAAACTATTCGGAACTGAACCGGAAAATGTTCCTTACATAAAACTTGCCCATGAAGCCGGCCTGGGTACCATGGACCTGACAAAGCTGTCTATCAACCGGATTAAAATGTAAAGACATGCAGCTTGCTTTCCTGAAAAAGATCAGGGTTGTTGTTTCACTGATCTTTTTTATGATTACCCTATTCGTATTTGTTGATTTTACCGGGTTGGTTTCCACACGGCTGATCAGGGCGTTGCTATATCTTCAGTTTATTCCGTCTTTCCTTAAATTTATCGATACGCTTTCCATTGCAGCTGCAGGATTCCTCTTCATCCTTATTTTAACCATTTTCTTCGGCAGAGTTTATTGTTCGACGATTTGCCCGTTGGGAACCTTGCAGGATATCTTCACACGGGTATCCAAAAAATTTCGCATCCGGAAGCGGATTAAATTTACCAAACCACAAAACTGGATTCGCTACCCGATCTTGGGAATCCTCGTGCTGATCCTGTGTTTTTCTTCAATTTTTTTGGTAAACCTGCTGGATCCTTACAGCCTGGCGGGAAAGATTTTTGGCAATCTTTTAAGGCCAATGTATTACCTGGGAAATAATCTACTTTCAAGGTTTCTTCAACTGTTCGATTCCTATGCCGTTTATTCTGTTCCGATTAAAATATTTTCCTGGCCCCCGGTCATTTTTTCGTTTTCCTTCCTGGTTTTGATTTTTTTTCTTGCAATATATAAGGGAAGATGGTACTGCAATACCCTGTGCCCCGTCGGCACACTGCTGGGTTTATTTTCCCGGTTTTCCATTTTTCGGGTCAGGATGGATGAAAACACCTGCACTTCCTGCGGACTTTGTGCCAAAGAATGCAAGGCTGGATGCATTGACGTTAAAGAGAAAAAAGTAGATTTTTCACGTTGCGTGGCATGTTATGATTGTTTTAAAGCCTGTCCTGAAGACGGAATTAGTTATAAAAATTGTTTTAGAAAGATTTTTTTAAACCGCAAAGGAACCAAAGAAAGTGCAAAGAATGCGGAGGCTTTACAAACAATAATCAAACCTTCGCGCCCTTTGCTTAACCTTCGCGCTCTTTGCGTTAAAAATCATAAACCCACAAATTTTTCAAGACGGAACTTCTTCAAAACAACCATTCTCGGAACAACGGCTATTTTATCTGCAAAAACAATATTCGGAGGAAATAAAAAACAACAGGGAATCAGCATTACTCCGGTTACTCCACCGGGCTCAATCAGTATCTGGCATTATACGTCCAAATGTACCGCCTGTCAATTATGCGTTAGCGCATGCCCTACCAGGGTACTTCAACCCACGCTCCTGGAATTCGGGTGGTCGGGAATGTTCCAGCCCAAAATGAATTATCATGCCGAATATTGTAACTTTGAATGTGTAAAATGTTCGGAAGTTTGTCCGACAGGCGCCATTCTTCCCATATCGAAAGAACAAAAATTAACACTGCAGATCGGGACCTCGAAATTCATAAAAAACAGCTGCATTGTTGTCACCAAACATACTGCATGTGGCGCCTGTTCAGAACATTGCCCGACCAAAGCAGTTGAGATGGTGCCATACCTTGGAGATCTCATGATTCCCAGGGTGGACGAAAAAATCTGTATCGGCTGTGGCGCCTGCGAATATGCCTGTCCGACCAAACCCGATAAAGCCATCTATGTGGAAGCAAATCCGTATCACCGGAAAGCATTAAAACCAAAAAAGAAAGTAACCGATAAGAAAAAAACAATAAAACCGACTGACGATTTTCCATTTTAGCTGACGAGTTGATGAACTCACGAGCTCACGAGCTAAATTTTAATTAACATATTCTTTTTTAACTGCCTCATCAACTCATCAGTTCGTCAGCTCATCAGCTAACTTATGTACGAAGTAAAAAGATTTTATTTTTCTGACAGTGATTTGGTGAAACAAGCCTATGCGATCCGCTATAAAGTGTTTGTGGAAGAAGAGAGCGTTGACCCAAACCTGGAAAATGATCACGAGGAAGACTCGCATCATTACCTGCTTTTAATGGGTGGAAAAGCGCTTGCTACGGCCCGGTGGAGAGAAACGGAAAAAGGAATCAAACTGGAACGATTTGCAGTGTTGCCAGATTTCCGTAACCGGGGTCTGGGCGGGATAATCCTGAATGAGGTGCTGAACGATGTCGTGCCGCTTGGGAAGACCATCTACCTTCATTCGCAGTTGCGGGCAGTTCCTTTTTATGAAAGACATGGTTTTGTGAAAGAAGGCGACATCTTGTATGAGGCTGGGATGGCACACCACTACATGAAAAAGATTTAATGAGTAACGAGTAATTCCAGAATTATATCATTATAGACGTTACTCATTACTCATTTCCCGCCGTATTAAATTACAAATTATACCAATGGAATTTCGACCCAGCCCTTGAAAGTCTTTACCCAGGTGGCTGCAAACTTCAACTCAATCAATTCTTTCCTCGCCTCCTCAAATCCGAATGATATTTGATAGATTGTGTGCATAAGAACTGATTATCACCGTAATTGGCAAGTATGCAGTACAAAACGATGTCTACAATCCTCGCGATGGGAACTACCAATACAACCTCAGATCAATCAATTTTAGTACTACCAGGAAGTTTACGGTGGTTAGGTGAAGCTGACATTCTCCGAATTTTTAATTTGTAGTTTAATAATTCTGTGATTACTCCTTACTCATTCACTGACTTGATTCCTTGTTCATCCTCACTTTCTTCATGATTGAATAAAGAATTTTCTCCAGTTCTGTACAGTCTTTAGAGATCGAGTCATATTCCTTATCAGTTATTGTCTTCGTATCTAAAAGAACCTTCAGCCAGAAGTTGGTTTCTCTTGATTCTTTCAGGGAAATAGAGATCTTTGCGGAAAACTCATCCTTTGAGATGGAGACGGTTGCCTCATGAACATTGGCAGCAACGGATGTCCCACTTCTTAACAGCTGGTTGATAAGTACGGCCTCGACCTTTTTCTTTCGCAGGAGTCGGGTTAAATTTACAATCCGGACTGCAAAGGCGGAGGACTTTTCAGCAATGATGTTGTGTTTCATAGCTTTGTTTTTTAATTAGTAATTATTTATTGCGGGAAATGAGTAATGAGTAATTATCATAATTACATAATTCTGTAATTACT